>ERZ869936.586-NODE-586-length-32857-cov-5.889824_pt1 | contig 32857 bp, 25 predicted proteins | sample MGYA00520876_ERZ869936 | MGnify/ENA primary metagenome ERZ869936 (study PRJEB32218, sample SAMN09650985) | biofilter metagenome | isolation source: enrty point of leading RO module | place: Saudi Arabia: Thuwal, RO plant located on Red Sea | collected 2016-02-17 ... | reverse complement strand
CCGACAGGATGGGTAGAGATCCGGGAAACGCCGCCACGCGGAGGGGATGATGCTTCGTCGAAGCACTGCTTTCGGCGGCCTCATGGAACCCCCCAAAGCCGGTAGAAGGCCGGCCCCGGCAGGGTCGCCGAAGCGTCGGTGAAAGTGTCGGTGGTGGCAGTAGGCATCTTTGCCGAACCGGCGACCGGCAACCAGGGGGCCCGCAGGTCCGGCGACCGGCGCAGTTCGTAGGTCGTCCCCGTGTCAAGCCCGCTGAAAGTGACCTGGAATCCCGTTCCAAGGACAAAGCTCGTGCCGACCACGGTGATCTCGGGAGCAGACGCGGACAACTCGCGGATCTGGTAGGCGGTGATGTGGGTGTTGCGGAATTCCGATGAAGGCGAAATCGTGTTCAGGAACAGCGTCTGGGTCGTGCCATCGGCGGTGAAGGTGCCGATCACGAACTGGTCGTCGAGCTGCACTACCGGGTCGCCGCTGCTGCTGGCGAAGCCCATGACGCGGGTGTCGTAGTCCGATGCCGAGCGATCATCCACGAACCACACCTGGATTTCGTATTGCAAGCCAATGGTCAGCAGTCCGCTGCCGAGCGTCCCGGTGTCGCCGTCGCCATCGCCGATCACGATGGTCGTCGAATCACCGCCTCCAAAATCCAGGGAACTCAGGATGGCGTCGTAAGCGGCATCTCCACTGTTGGTGGTGGACGACATGTCAGCCTGATTGAGGGCGTTGCTCGGCAAGAGATCGGTGGTTGCGATGAAGGTGACCCCGTTGACCGTCTGGTCTGATGGATCGTCGTCGGAAAGGGTGCCGCTGTAGGCCTCCACCAGGGTGCCGTTGGTCGAAACGTCCGCGGAATTACCCGGTCCCGTGCCCACCGCGGTGGGCGTGCCCCAGGTGATGGGTGCGGAGCGGGCGGTTCCGAGGGTGGCAACAAGCATTGCTGCGTGGAATAGGATGATGGATCGTCTCATGACCCGGTGGGAAGCCCCTTGAATGAAGCCCGTTTGCCCAGAAACCACCGAAAGGCCGTTCCCTCCGCTCATGAACCGAAACGGCGTCGGCGCAGCGAGGTCAGGCCGAAAAGTCCGGCGATCAAAGCCGGCACGGATGGCTCCGGAATCTGGCGGATCTGGTAGGCGGTGATGTGGGTGTTGCCGAATCCCGACGAAGGCGAAATCGTGTCGAGGAACAGGGTCTGGGTCGTGGCATCCGCAGTGAAGGTGCCGATTACGAACTGGTCGTTGAGCTGCACCACCGTGTCGCTGCTGCTGCTGGCATACCCCATGACACGGGAGTCATAGTTCGACCCCGCGCGATCATCCACGAACCAGACCTGGATCTCATACTGCAAGCCGACGGTCAGCAGTCCGGTGCTGAGCGTCCCGGTGTTGCCGTCGCCATCACCGATCACGATGGTCGTCGAGTCACCGCCCCCGAAATCCAGGGTGCTCAGGATGGCGTCGTAGGCGGCATCCCCACCGTTGGTGGCGGAAGACATGTCTCCCTGATTAATGGAGTTGCCGTTCAGAAGGGTGGTGGACGCGATAAAGGTGACCCCGTTGACCGTCTGGGACAGTTGGCTGTTGTCGGTCTGGGTACCGCTGTAGGCTTCCACCAGAGTGCCATTGGTCGAAACATCCGAGGAGTTGCCCGGTCCCGTGCTGACCGCAGTGGCCGTGCCCCAGGTAATGGTCGCCCCGTTGGCCATCGTACCGACCCACAAGGCCGCGGCGGAAGCGAGTAGCGAGAACTTTCTCAGAGACAAGGTGGTGAGGCGTGACATGGTGCTGAAGGGATGGGAGTCGGTGCGCTGTCGCATGAGGGCCGTTTCCTGCCTGTCACAACAACCCGTTTCAAATCGAATCTTTCATGGCATCTGACACCAACTTTGTGTCAGTTTTGGGTCCATCGGACCCGCCGCGAGCGTCCCGGGTTTCACCCCGGGTGGAGCTTCCCTGCCGATGGTCTTGATTCGAGTGTCCTCCCGCGTTGTGGAATGGCCCGTCGTCATCACGACGGTGGCGGTCCAGCGGTTCATTGCGGCATGAGCGACAGCAACAGGGCTGCGGCCAACTGCCGCGTGGAAGCTTAGAAGATCCCCTTCTGCATCCTTGGTGCCCTCATCCTCGCCGAGCGGGTCTCCACCATGCTGGCCGGGCTCATCACCTGCTCATGCTGCTCCGTCGGCGGGGAGAGAAGATTGTCGCCATCATCAAAAGAGGCCTCAGTTGAAGCTGCCCTTCAGGGTTCGATCGCTCATTGCTTTTGGGGTTGCATCAACCGCTCGAAGTCTCCCTTCCATTTGCCGGACTCGGGCACCACCCCCTCGGTGGCGAGCAGGAAGCATTCGCGCATCAGCGGGCCGTGGATATCCGCGCTGCCACCATGCCCGACGTTCGGATGCACCTCGGTCCCGACGACGAATCCCCGTTTCCTGAGGTCCTCCGCAAAAACCTGCATCCATTCCAGGCGTCCGTAAGGGGCTGTGCCGTTGAAGGCCTTGGTCGTATCCAGCTCGCCGCAAGACAGGGCGAAGGGAATGCCCTTGGCCTTGTCGTTGATCTCGCCCCAGCCCTCGACACCAGACCAAGAGCCAGCGGAGTGGGCTGAAACGCCGACCACCAGTTCCGGGTGCTTGAAGGCGAAGCGATGGGCGAACTGCGCACCGGCGGAAAAGCCGTAGAGGAACATCTTGTCGTGGACGTTGTGCTCCCTCTTGATCGCCTCGAAGCGCTCGATGAGTTCCTGCGCAGCCCCGCCGCCGCCGAGATGGGAGTCGGGCTGGGTAAACACCGGCGCGAGGGCGATCACTTTGTCCTCGCCCAGCCATTTCAGCAACCGGCGGCCGAACCAGTCCTTCTTCGGGCCACCGACGCCGCAGATATCGACGACGACCCAGCGTTTGGTATCGGCCTTCTCCGGGGGGAGTTTCGGCACGATCAGTTGGCCGCCTTTGAAGTCCTTGCCGTTGAAAAAGGTGGTCTCGATCTCGAGGGCGGCATGGAGCGTTCCGGAGAGGCATGCCGCGATGGCGGCGACGGATGAAAGGGAGCGCGCGAGGTTCATGATGGGTTGTTGGATCGATTGCGTGGGGCGAGGAGAGAATGGAGGCCGAACAGCGGAGCGGGCTCACGCCCTAGCGTTGCTCTTCGAGCGCGATCATCGCCTTGGCGAAGGCCTCGCCGATGCGGCCGAGGATCTTGCCGGAGCCCAGGTAATGGTAGCCCGTATTGCTCTTGTTCATGTCGATGTAGGCCTTCTCCTCGTCGGTGTATAGGATCGCCTGCATCCGGTCATTGATCTCTTTCTGCATCTTCGCCCGCTCGACCTGGTCCTCGATCTTCTTGCTCTCGTTGAGCTGCTCCTGCAGCGGCTGCAGCTTGGCTCTCAACTCTCCATACTTCTTCTCGGGGTCCCACGCCGGCCGCTGCCAGCGCCAGCTGCGGTCCACCAGTTCGTTGAGCTTTTCGTCGAAGTACTCGGCGGTGCGCACGGCCACCACCTTGCCCTTGAATTCCGGCATGGTGGCCGGGGCCGCCATCGCCTCGCGGAACGGGTTCTTCTCGTCCGCCTTGCCGCCGGTGCCGATCACGCCGATGACAAAGGGCATGTCGGGTGTCTTGAACTCCTGGCGCACGTCGCGGATGAAGCAGGCGAGCAGCTCGCTGTAGGCGGCGAAGGCGGGTTGGTCCTCGGTGGCCTGATAGAACGGGTCCTTGGCACCCATCATGTCGTTCCAACCCTGGAACCAGACGAAGCCGGAGACCTCGTAGCCCTGCCTCGGGTCGTAGGTCGGGCAGTAGGTCGCCGGATCCTCGAGCACGGTCTTCACGAATTCGCACATCGCCCGGTAATTGGCACCGGTCTCCGCGTCTCCGCCGACCACCTTGACCCCGGAGGGCGAGAGGAAATCCTTGCGCAGGCTCTTGCCGCCCCAGGCGGTCTTGATGATGAGAAAGGGCTCCCGCAGGTGCTCGCGCATGGTCAGGCCGAAGCCCAATTCCGGGCCGAATTTGATGGCATACTTGCTCCTCTCACCGGCCCTGCCCTCGAGATTGCCGCCGAAACCCATCGTCAACGGGCCGGACTTGGTCACCGGTTGATCGAGACTGCCGTTGAGAGCGGCGACCCGCACGTCCTCATGCACCCGGAAATGGCCCTCCGCGTCCACGATCTGGTCGTGCAAGCCCTTGGTGACGGGGTCGGCCGCCATCCCCGGCAGCACCCATTCGGTCGCATGGCCCTGCATGTTGGATTGACCCGCAAGGATGTAAACCTTGAGCGGTGCGGCGGTGGCGGGAACGAGCGCGGCGGAGGCGCATGCCGCGATGGTGATGGATTTGCGGAGCTTCATGGGGAGGATGCGGGCTGCAGACATTCCTCGATCAAGGTGGCGATTTGGCGGGCCATCGTCTCGCTGCCCTTGGCGTTGAAGTGGATGTCATCCGGCCGCCTCAGGTAGTCCCGCAGGTTCGGCAGCAGCAGCGCGTGGAGGTCGTTGACCTCAACGTCGTGCCTTTTCATGACGGCAAGCGCCGCCTCCCGCCACTGCCGCTCGTCCTCCGCGGTGAAGCGGAGCTCCCGGTTGAACCGTTGCTTCACGTAATCGTAGGTCTCGGGACACCACGGCGTGGTGGTGGCCCAAATGAGCTTGGCTCCGGTCTTCTCGAGTCGCTGCACCAACTGCTCGAGCCGGGCCGCGTAGCGGTCGATGCCCCGGTCCGCGGCGGGCATCCTGAACTGCCAGGTCATGTCGTGGAGCCCCCAGTTGAAGTGGATGATGTCCCAAGGGCCATCGGCCAAGAGCTTGTCCAGGGCCTCCTGCCCGGCGGTCGAGGGCCCGCCGTTTTCGCCACGGATCACAACCGCCTTGCCCTTGAGGATCTTCTGCACCGGCCCGACGTAGTCGCCCGAGATCGAATCCCCGATCAGCAGGACCCTGGGGAGACCGCCGGAACTCCCCCTATCTTCGCGGGCCGTCCCCTCCGGTGAATCCCTGATGTTCAGCATGTCATCGACTTCCTGCTGGCTGAGTGGGACTACCTCTTCCGCCGACGCCTTGTCATGATCCGCCTTCGGCGACGCGGATTCGGGTGTCTCGCCCGTGGCGATGCCCCCGACAAGAGCCACCAGCGCAACGACGATAGTGCAGCCTCGGCGGAGGGCTTGCGGATCTCTGTTTTCCCAATGCATGGTCAACGGCCCTCTCCTCATGGGTGGCCGATCTGCTGGCAACCCGAATCGCTCAGGCAGGCTATCACCCGATTCTGTGCAGTTCTCATCCGGAACCGTCCGAATCCTGAGTCGGGCGTGTGGCAAAAGCTGGACTGTTCGTGGTTTAGAGAGCCCGGGTCGTCGCGCGATCCCTTTCCGATCGGTGGAGCGACCTCGGAAGCGCTCGATGAGTCCAACAACTGCACTCTTTGCGGTGTCAGACGCATACCGGAGTTTATTTTGACGGCTGAAACTCATCCCGGTATCCGCCCGGGAAACGCCATGCGTTTGAGAAGTCATCCTCGCGGGTGCTTTCAACCACCATCCTCCATCTTGCTTTCATCATGAATCCCTGTCGCTTCCATCATCAGTCCGGCAGCTGGTTCGTGGCCGCCCTGCTGATTTCCACGCCGATCGCCTCCGCCGCCACTGTCACTTGGGACGGCGACACGAGCGCGAACTGGTCCGACGCGGGGAATTGGAATGCCGCTCCCGTCAATAACGACAATCTCACCTTCAGCGGCACGGGCAACCAGACCAACGCCAACGACGCGGGCATCACCAGCATCGGCACGCTCACACTCAGCAACGCTGGCTGGGACATCGACCTTGGAGCATCACCAGTCGTGGTCAACGGCATCGTCGCCACCGACTCCTCGTCAATCAGCGGAACCGCCAACATGACCAACGCCTCCAGCCGCACGATCACGCTCAACGGCACCGGGTCCACCCTTGCCCTCGAGGGCCTGATTCTCGGCAGGGTCAACAACGTCACAACCTTGAACGTGAACGGGGCGGGCAACCTTCTCTCGCTCGGCAGTCTGCAACTGAACAACGGGGGAGGTGGAAACAACTCCCGCACCATCAATGCCGTCGCCAATGTCACCGTCAGCGGAAACGTGACCCAGTCCGGCAACATGCCAAGCGTGACCAAGACCGGCAGCGGCACCCTGACATTCAACGGAACGAGTACCTACACCGGTGCCACCAATGTCGATGACGGCACGCTCCTAATCAACGGCGACAGCTCGGCTGCGACGGGTTCGGTCACGGTCGGCAGCAACGGCACCCTCGGGGGCATCGGCATGATCGGTGGAGCGACTACCGTCAACGGTTCCCTGGCCCCCGGGTCGACGGGCGCGGGAAAGCTGAACTTTGAGGACGCCCTGACCCTGGCGGGCACCGTCGTCATGCAGGTCAATGGTCTGGGAGCAGGCAATTTCGACTTGGTGGCCCTCAACGGACTCGGAGCCGCGGGGCTCCTGACCTACGGGGGAGCGATGACGCTCGATATCGGCTCGGTCTTCTCGCAGGGAGACTCCTGGGACCTCTTCGACTTCGACGGTGAAACCGGAACCTTCTCGTCCATCACGCTCACCGGCACCGTTTCCGGAAGCCTCAGCGACGGGAATGCGGACGGCGTGTGGGAGTATGCCTCCGGGAGCGACCTGTGGACTTTCGACGAGTCCAGCGGCGTTCTCGCGATCACCGCGATCCCCGAACCTCGCGCGGCCTTGCTCGGCGCGTTCGGCACGCTGCTGCTGCTCCGCCGCCGTCGCTGAGCATCGTTTTAGATCACCACCACCTCCTGAACGAATCAACCCACCGAGGAAACCATCATGAAGACACCTCAATTCATTCGTCGATCCGGAAGCTTGGTCGTGGCCGCCCTGCTGACTTCCACGACGATCGCCTCCGCCGTCACCTGGGACGGCGACACCAGCGCGAACTGGTCCGACGCGGGAAACTGGGACGTCCCGCCTGTCAATGGTGACAACCTCACCTTCAGCGGCACGGGCAACCAGACCAACGCCAACGACGCGGGCATCACCAGCATCGGCACGCTCACACTCAGCAACGCTGGCTGGGACATCGACCTTGGAGCATCACCAGTCGTGGTCAACGGCATCGTCGCCACCGACTCCTCGTCAATCAGCGGAACCGCCAACATGACCAACGCCTCCAGCCGCACGATCACGCTCAACGGCACCGGGTCCACCCTTGCCCTCGAGGGCCTGATTCTCGGCAGGGTCAACAACGTCACAACCTTGAACGTGAACGGGGCGGGCAACCTTCTCTCGCTCGGCAGTCTGCAACTGAACAACGGGGGAGGTGGAAACAACTCCCGCACCATCAATGCCGTCGCCAATGTCACCGTCAGCGGAAACGTGACCCAGTCCGGCAACATGCCAAGCGTGACCAAGACCGGCAGCGGCACCCTGACATTCAACGGAACGAGTACCTACACCGGTGCCACCAATGTCGATGACGGCACGCTCCTAATCAACGGCGACAGCTCATTGGCGACAGGAGCCGTCACGGTCAACAACACCGCGTCCCTTGGCGGCAGCGGCACGACTGGTGGCGATGTCACGATCGCCGCGGAAGCCAATCTGGCCCCCGGGGGCACGGTCGACAACACGCTGGAAGTCCTCGGTGGCCTCGACATCTCCGCGATGGCCGGAGACATCGGAACACTCCAGTTCGAGCTCGGGTCCATCGCCGCCAGCGACAAGATCACGGTGGGCGGAGCGCTGACGATCGGGTCAGGGACCTTGAACTTCGCCGATTTCGCCTTCACCGATGTCGGCGGGTTGCAGAACGGCACCTACACGCTCATTCAAGGCTCATCCTCTCCCGTCGGCTCGCTTGATGCCACCCCGGGCAGCCTCACCGGCACCATCGGTGGCGGACCCGCCACCGGGACGCTGCAGATCGACGGCAACGACATCAAACTTGTCGTCAGCGGCGTGGGCGGTGGTGGCAACGACTTCAGCGACTGGATCGGCGGCTTCTCGGGGCTCAACGGCCTGACCGGCGTCAATGACGATGCCGACGGCGACGGCATCGACAACGGCGTCGAGAATTTCTTCGGAACCCTGCCGAATGCTTTCTCGCAGGGCCTGGTCCCCGTCTCGGCCGACACCGGTGCGAACACCTTCACCTTCAGTCATCCGCTCAACGACACGCTGGCGGATGACCTCACCGCCACCTATCGCTGGTCCACCGACCTCACGACGTTCCACGACGACGGGGCCTCGAACGGCGGAGGGACGACGACGGTTTCGTTCGCCCCGGGCACCCCTTCCGGAGGCATGGTCACGGTCGTCGCCACCATCACTGGCACGGAGATTCCCAGCCAACTCTTCGTACGGGTTGAGGTTTCCCAGAACTGAACCGCTCCCCCGGTGCAGTCACCGTGGCCGGCCCTTCCAGGCCCGGAGCCGCCGCCCGTCCATGTCTAGGAGCCTGACCTTGAGTACCAAGATTTCCATGCGCTCCCCGTCGCCGGGGGTCTCTCGCTCGGGCCGCGCCGGTCGCGCCCGGGAGGGGTTCGCGCTGGTGATCACCTTGTCGCTGATGGTCCTGCTGGCGCTGATCGCCGTGGGACTACTGAGTCTCTCGACGGTCTCGCTGCTCGGCAGTTCGCGACTTCAAGCGCAGTCGGAGGCGAGGACCAGTGCCGGCTTGGCTCTCACCCTAGCCATCGGACAACTGCAAAAGCTCGCCGGTCAGGACACCCGCGTCACGGCAGGATCCGACCTGAGTGACGAATCCAATGTCCGGGCGACGGGCGTCTGGAGAAGCTGGGAGGGCACGGACCGTGACAACGCGGGGAAACCGGTGCCACCCAACTACTCGCTGAAATCCAGGCCGGGAGATCCCTCCACTCCGCTTGGAACCTCCTCAGAAGGCAGGTTTCTGGGGTGGCTCGCCTCTCCCCTGACCCATGTCTCCCCGGATATCGAATCGCTGGCGGGCCTGTCATCGGCCGCGACGTCCACCACGGTGCCCTTGGTGGCTTCGAGCAGCGTTGACGATCCAAACGAACAGATCCATGCCACTCCCACCGAGGTCGGCGGAGGAGACGGCAAAGGAAAGGTCGCCTGGTGGGTCAGTGGGGACAATGCCAAGGCGATGCTCAACGTGGACCGCACGGATGTTCCCAGAACCACGGTCGAGTGGCACACCCGCATCAAGTCGGACGGCAAGGCGGATGCCCATGGCTTCGGCATGGAAAAGTTGGACGAGCTGCCGATCACCACCACGATCCCGAGCACCGCGACACTCCAACTGGTCGATCCGACGAAGAACCTGCGCCGGTTCCACGATCTGACGGCGTTCAGCAGCGGCCTGCTCACCAACACGGCCACCGGCGGGTGGCGAAGGGACCTTTCGCTGCTCTCCGAGAACTACGCCGACCTGCCGAAGCTCGACCTGCCCTCGCTGACCCGCAAGCCCGGCGAGATCCAGACCTTTTCCAAGGCCAAGGACGATGCGGTGGCCCCATGGGCACACCCGCCGAATGCACTGCTTTATCCGTGGGCGAATTATGGCCGACTGCAGGCGAATGCCTCGGGATGGCGGCAGGTTCCCCCAATCTGCTCATGGAGCGCACTCACCGACTTCATGCTGCAATACAGGTATCTGTCTTCTTCGACTTCCAGCAGAACGGTCATGCCGTTCAGGGCGGAGAGCTTCGACATGTATCAGACCCGCTTCCAATATCAGGACCAGGTCCGGCGCTCTCCGGTCATCGCCCGCATCCAGTGGATCTTCTCGCTTTGCTCCAGGCAGCGCGCCGACCCCTCGGATCCCGCCAACACCCATCAGGCGGCGCTCCTGGTCACTCCCGTGGTGACCTTGTGGAACCCTTACAACATCGAGCTGAGCATGCCCCTCGGCTACAGGATCACGTTCGACCACATCGCGCCACTCTCGTTCCGCTTCCGGGTGGGCGACACCCTCTATCCGGACACCACCTTGTTCCAGATCTTCAAGACCACCCTCAATGCGGCGGGGTACTTGAGGGCGTTCGACATGTATATCAACACGCCGGTCACGCTTGCACCGGGTGCGTCGCGCGTCTTCGGCCTCAACGACAACGTCCCCGTCGAGGACGCGAAGGCCGCCATCTGGGGACAGAAATCCATCATTCTCTCGCCCGGTTACCGGCCCAACGGAGGCTACATGTTCTACGGCCTGAACCAGGGTGCGGATGTCTATGGCAAGGCCACGGACACCTTTGCGGTCGAGGAATTCGCCTTCAACGCTGAAACCAATCAGGGTGCCTCCTCGGGATTGGGCATGTACATGGAACTGTGGGCGAACGTGTCCTCGGGAGGGAACAACCCGACGAACTATCACGGCCATCGGATGGTGTATGACAAGGCCGTCCTTGGCGGCGACGAAGTCGTGAGCGCCCTCTACCCCACCGTCAGCAACACCATCTCATCCACCTTGAAGGAGGTCGAGGGCATCCGCAACAAACCCTTTGTCGGCGCGATCTTCGGCTTCAAGCCGGCAACACCGCGCCCGCGCGAAGCCAAGTTCGATCATCTCGCCACCAAGGGCATGCTCGGCTCGCACCCGCTCTGCTTCTACTCCGAGCTTGGTGAGAAGAGTGCCTCCCAGGCCGGCACCGGCGTCTATCATCCCGCCAACGCACCCTATGAGTTCTCATTCCAGGACGTGAACGGCTGGAACGACACCCAGGCGATCCCGCAGTTCGAACCCGGCAGCAACAGCGGCTACATCGTCTCGGGGCTGACCGCCGGGGATGGTCTCACCCGCTGCGTGGTGGCCGAGCTGCCGACCCGCCCGCTGCAAAGCCTTGCGGAACTCCAGCACTTCGACGCCCGCAACAACAACCCCATTCCCCCGTTCCAGTTCAACCTGATCGGCAACGGCTCGGCGAACCCGATCTTCGCGCCGGACCAGGTCACGGTCAACAAGACCTTCAACAACCAGTATTTCTGCAACGACGACACGTTCATCCTCAACCACCTGCTCTTCGACGACTGGTTCGTTTCCTCGATCGCGCCGGACCTCGACGACTTCAGCCGGAACGAAAAGCGCTCGATCACCAAGGTCTATCAGGACCACTTCGAAGCCAGATTGCCCCTGCCCAACCGCTTCTACCGCGCCGCCCCGGGCGCCGACCCGAGCTTCGAAGTCGATTCCTCCACGCCGGACCCCAAAACGGGGATGTATGCCTACGAGACCGTTGCCTCGCAGCTCGAAGTCGAGGGCATGATCAACGTGAACTCCGTCTCCGTGGACGCATGGAAGTCATGGCTCCGCCAAGGCAGGGATTCCAAGGTGCCTTATCTCGACGCGGGTGGTTCCACCCGACTGGACGGCGAGATCTCGTTCCCGTTTCCGAGGACCACGGTCGCCGGAGACAAGACCGCGGGGTCGGGATCCAATGAATCCAATCCACTGTTCCCGGATGCGGACGAGTTCGCCGGATACCGGACGCTGGATGATGAAGAAATCGATGCGCTGGCGGAGGAGATCGTCAACGAGATCCGGGCCCGCGGCCCGTTCCTCTCGCTCTCGGAGTTCGTCAACCGCAGGCTGACCACCGACAAGAAGCTCGCGGCCGCAGGGACGATCCAGCAGGCGCTCGACACGCTGGCGAAGTCATCAGGCTCCAGGAACCCCTACCGGAGACTCCAGGCGAATGCCGTGGAGGTCACCGCCCCGCAACCCGGCCCCACGGACCACAAGTTTCCCGAGGCGGCGCTTGGTTCCTCGGCATTCGGCGTGCCGGGATGGATCCGCCAGGCGGACATCCTCACCCGTCTCGCACCCATGATCTCCGTCCGCGACGATACCTTCACCATCCGCGCCTACGGCGACGCACGCGACCGAAGGAACCCATCCACGGTTCTCGCCCGCGCCTGGTGCGAGGTGGTCGTATGCCGGGGAGCCGACTACACGGATCGGACCGATCCGAGCGCGGCCGCTCCTCACTCAGCCGCGATGAAGTCATGGGTGAACCAGCGCTTCGGGCGCCGGTTCGAGATTGTCTCCTTCCGATGGCTGCATGCCGACGAGGTCTAGGTTCTCCATTCCCATCCCGATTCCATGATGCTCCGGCGCCGCCTGCCATTCACCATGTCTTTCCACCCGATCCTGGCCGCATCCCTGCTTATCCTGGCGGTGGGATCGATCCTTCATGCCCGTGAAGCCCGCGCGATCTACCTGCCTTGTTCCGGAGGGCCGCTGCCGGAAGCGCATCTGGTGGGAGCGGGTGTGTCGACGCGGATCGACCTTCCTCAGAGAAACCTCTCGGCCGAAGTCGTGCTTGCGGACGGCGATTTGGTCCTTGCCGCCTTGGCGTCGCCACCCGCCAACTTGGAGGAGATTCCCAAGGGGGCGCCGCTGGTCCGGATCCCGGCTTCGTGGGAGCGCTGCTTCCTGATCTTCCTCGGGGATCCCACCAACGAGGTCTTTCCGGTCCGGGTCATTCCGGTCAACGCAGGCGTGCTGAATTTTCCCCAGGGCTCGACGCGGGTTTTCAACCTCTCCGAGACCCTCCTGGGTGGGGCTTTCGGGGGGCGGCGCATCGTGGTGAAGCCCGGCGAGACCGCGACATTCGAAGCGCCGATCCGCGACTTCGGCAGCTATCCGGTGGCGATCGACTGTCTGCCGAAGGGAGAGACCAGGCCGCGGGCCATCTGTCGCTCGACGTGGCAGCACGATCCGGCGGCTCGTCAGATACTCTTCGTTGTGCCGCAAAACGGCAGGATCATTCCACGGGTCTGGGGAGTACTTGATCAGCCCCGCAACAGGGACAATGATGAAAAGACCGCGAGGATCGAGTGAGGCACTCTGCCCGAAGGGGCGGGCGGAGCACCTTCAGCCACGAGGTCTCTTTCCCGGTGCGGGTCCGATGGTCCCGCCCTCGATGAATCTCGCCGGGGTCGGGGAATTGCGATGGTCATCCTTTCTTTGGGACACGTGGTGGACCCACTGCATCACGCGACGCACAATCGGGCGGCTGTCCCAGCTGACGTGTGAAACCGCGGGCACACGCCACGCGAAGGCCGAGTCGGGATCGAGGCAGACCAGCGAAATGTCCCGGGGTGCGACGATGCCCCGCAGCGACAGGTGGTTCTCCGCCGCGAGAAAAAGGGCGGTGTAGGAACAGAGCAGCGCGGTCGGCGGCGTGACTCTGAACAACTCCTTCAAGCCCTCGTGAAACTCCTCCATGGTATTGCCCCAATGCGGAAGATTGTAGGTGCCGGTCGAAATGCCGTGAGCCTCGAGCTCATCGAGGAAGGTCTGCTCGACGAAGCCGGGCACCGGCTTGCGTCGCTCTTCCCGGCAGAGCAGCACGATGCGGCTGTGTCCGAGTTCCACGAGGCGCTGTACCGCCGCCCTGATCGCCACTGACTTTCGCGGACCGGTCCCGGCCAGGGCAGCGTGCTTCAGACGCCCGAACAATGCGAAGGTGGGCACCGGTTGTTCGGCGAACCACGCGAGAACCTCACGCGAGGCGGCGACCACCACCCAGGCATCCGCCGGGTTCTGTTCAACGAAACGACGCACCCGCGATGGGTTCATCCCCAGTTCGATCAGACTCTTGTCGGCGAAGGTCGCGTTGTGGCCTGCTTCTTGGAGTTGATGGCGGAGTTCGACGAGGTAGTCGATCCCGCGCACGGACTTCTCGTAGAGCAGGATGCGGACGCGCAAGGAAAGGGATCGACTCGCCCGCGCAGAGCCGACGATCCGCACACCCCGGCGGGGCCCCTGTCCCTGCAAAAGTCCCTCCCGCTGCAATTGCCTCACCGCCGCGCTCACGGCCCCCGAGTTCACTCCCAACTGCTGCACCAGTTTCCGGGCCCCGGGCAACTTCCCGTCGAGTTCACCGCGGTGGATCATTCGGCGAAGGTGCGCCGCCAGTTGCTCGCTGGTGGAGAGGCGGCGGAACGGTTCCATGGAGCAAGAACTGCACAGAAATCGGTGTCAGTTGCAATAGGATTTGTCCGGCCCGTCAACAGGGAATGGATAGGCGAACCCAAGCCAAAAGAGTGGGCGGGGCGGCCGGATCGCCCGGCTTCGGCACTTCATGCGGTTCACGCTCTCCCGCCGACCCAAGTTCGCATCCTCAGTGCCACCCCCGAAACAGCCCACCCGTCAATCTTTTGCGTGGCCGGCGGCCGGGGTGGCAGCCCCCCCAGGACTCGAACCTGGAAATACTGAACCAAAATCAGGTGTGTTACCAATTACACTAAGGGGCTCTTGTGCCGGCGGCGGGCGGAAGCTAGGAGGCGGAATCGGGATTTGCAACCCGGAAATTACAGCCTCAACGGTCATTCGCCAAAGGCGAAAAGGTGCCGGGCTCCGCGGAAGAGAAGCAGGTCTCCCGCAACGACGGGAGAGGCGATCATCCCCTCGCCCAGTTCGCTCTCGGTGATGTTCTCAAGCCCCTCGCCGGTGACCTTTGCCGAGAAGACGACGCCGTCCTCGCGCGGCATGTAGAGGCGGTCGCCGACGAGCAGCGGGGAGGAATAGAAGGTCTGCGCCCCCTTCGGCAGGCGGGACTCCCATTCGACCTCTCCGGACTCCGCATCCACGCAGAACACGCGGCCCCGGGCAGGCCCCCGGTCAATCAGCACGTAGGCTTTCCCATCCCGGGCCACCGGCGAGGCGGCATCCGTGCCGATCCCCTGCTTCTTCCACAACATCGCGGAGTCGGGCCGTCCGCCCTTCCCCCCACCCCGGGTCCCGCCAAGCAGCGCCCCCCGCCCGCAGCCCACCACGGCCACCCCTTCGCTCACGGCCGGCGAGCCGATCACCCGCCACATCCCCTTCTTCTCGGGATTGAACCCGCCACAGGTCCACAGCAGGCGTCCATCCGAGGAGGCGTGTCCCGTCAGGTGATCCGCCCCGTGGGAAATGATCGTTTCCACGCCATCGATCTCGCGCACGTGGGGCGTCGTGTAGGAATCCCCCGACTCTGTCGCGGCGTCGAATTCCCTCGGCGTCTTCCACAGCTCCTTCCCGCTCGCCGGGTCGAAACAGATCAGGTTCGACGCCCCTTCGGTCTGCATCACCGCCAGCACGAGTCCCTTGCTGGTCAGGACGGGAGAGGTCCCGACATCCCACCAAAGCTTGTCCTCGCCGTAGCGCTCGAAGACATTGAGCGACCAGAGCACCTTCCCCTCGAGGTCGAGGGCCGCCAGCGCACCGGATTTGAAATACACGTAGAGCCGCTTCCCATCGGTCACCGGCGAGGAGTTCGCCGAACTGCCGACACGCTGGCCGCGGCCGGGCCGCATCTCGCCAAGGGTCGTCCGCCAGACCTCCTTGCCCTTCAGGTCGAACGCCACGACCGCGTCCTTCTCGTCGATGGCCGTGGTCACGAAAATCCGTTCTCCGGCGGCGACCGGAGTCGAGTTCGCCCTGCCGGGAATCTCCGCCTTCCAGCGCAGGTTCTCCTCCATGGAAAGCTTCGCGGGCTGCGGGCCCTCAGGCACCGAGCCCACACCATCCGGCCCGCGCCACTCCGGCCAGCCGGCGGCCGCCGTGACACCGATACACGCCCATCCGATGATCCACTGAATTTTCATGATGTGCCGATACTTCCCGACCCGGGGAAATCTCTCAAGCCTCCGATGCAACCGTCTTCAGGCCTCCGGTTCCTCCACAGAAAGAAGCCCCGACGACCGGAACCGTCGGGGCTGTGAGAACGAAAACCGAAACTCCGATCAATAACGGTAGTGCTCCGGCTTGTACGGACCATCGACCGGCACGTCGATGTAGTCGGCCTGGTCCTTGGTCAGCTTGGTCAGCTTGGCGCCGATCTTGTCGAGGTGCAGGCGGGCGACCTCCTCGTCGAGGTGCTTCGGCAGCACCTTCACCTCGCCGGGCTTGTAGGTGTCCTTGTTCTTCCACAGGTCCATCTGGGCGAGGGTCTGGTTGGTGAAGCTGTTGGACATCACGAAGCTCGGATGGCCGGTGGCGCAGCCCAGGTTCACGAGGCGGCCTTCGGCCAGCATGTAGATGCTGTTGCCACCGGGGAAGCTGTACTTGTCCACCTGCGGCTTGATGTTGATCTTCTCGACGTCCTTGCGGGCGTTGAGCTTCTCCATCTGGATCTCGTTGTCGAAGTGGCCGATGTTGCAGACGATCGCCTGGTCCTTCATCTTCTCCATGTGCTCGACACGGATGATGTCGTAGTTGCCCGTGGTGGTGACGTAGATGTCGCCCCAGCCCAGCGTGTCCTCGACGGTCAGGACGCGGAATCCCTCCATCGCCGCCTGCAGCGCGCAGATCGGATCGACCTCGGTCACCACGACCTGGGCACTCTGGCCACGCAGCGCCTTGGCGCAGCCCTTGCCGACGTCGCCATAGCCGCAGACCACGGCCACCTTGCCGGCGATCATCACGTCGGTGGCGCGCTTGATGCCATCCACCAGTGACTCGCGGCAGCCGTAGAGGTTGTCGAACTTCGACTTGGTCACCGAGTCGTTGACGTTGATCGCCGGCACCAGCAGCGTGCCCTTGCGGGCCATCTGATAGAGGCGGTGCACGCCGGTGGTGGTCTCTTCCGAGACACCCTTCCATTCCTTCACCATCTCGGCGAAGATGCCCGGCTGCTCCTTGCCGATGTTCTTGAGCAGGTTCTTGATAACCTCCTCCTCCTGGCTGCCCGACGGGGTGTTCACCCAGTCGGAGCCGTTCTCCATCTCGTAGCCCTTGTGAAGCAGAAGGGTCGCGTCGCCGCCGTCATCGACGATGAGCTGCGGACCCTTGCCGTCCGGGAACTGGAGCGCCTTCCAGGTGCACCACCAGTATTCCTCGAGCGTCTCGCCCTTCCATGCGAAGACCGGGATGCCGGCCTTGGCGATGGCCGCGGCGGCGTGGTCCTGGGTCGAGAAGATGTTGCAGGAAACCCAGCGCACCTCGGCGCCGAGTTCGACCAGCGTCTCGATGAGCACGGCTGTCTGGATGGTCATGTGCAGCGAGCCCATGATCCGCACGCCGGCCAGCGGCTTGTCGGGACCGTATTTCTCGCGGGTCGCGATCAGGCCCGGCATTTCGTGCTCGGCGATGTCGATTTCTTTTCTTCCAAAGTCGGCGAGTGAGATATCGCGGACTTTATAGTCCTGTGTAGTTGGTTCAGCGGTTGTTGTCATAAATTTAGAAGTTGGTTGGTTTAATTCGGGCAAAGACGGAAGACTTGAAGACGGAAGAAGGAAGACTGGAACTAGAAGAGCCAGCCGAACATGAGGCCGAGCACTCCCCCGCCCCCGATCGATTTCCGCAGGCCCTCGAGCATCGAGGATACTTCTCTACACTCACTTAGCAGTGGAGCGACGACGCCGTGCTCCAGATAGCCGGCTCGCTGAGCGAGATAGAGCTGGGTGCGAAGTTCTCCGGCTGAGCCCTTGGCGATCGCCAGAAACCGGCGAAACTCGCGGTTGCTCTCCCGCTCCGCGCCCTCCGCGATGTTCGAAGGAATCGAGATACACGCCCGAGCCATCTGATCACGAAGCGCGAAGAGCCTGATCGAATCCGTCAGCTCCAGAATGGAGACAGCCAAACGCGACGAGCGCTTCCAAACTTCAAGCTCTTCGAAGTTGTGCAGGCTCATCGTCTTCAGTCTTCCGTCTTGCAGTCTTTTGTCTATTGGCGCGCAGCGCGTTTGAGGGCCGCCACCTTGTTCGTCTCCTCCCACGGAAGGCCGAGGTCTTCCTTGCCGAAGTGGCCGTAGTTGGTGGAGTCGGAGTAGATCGGTCGCAGCAGCTTGAGCTGGCGCACGATGTCGGCGGGTTTGAAGGAGAAGGTCTTGAGCACGGCCCCGAGGATCTTCTCGTCCCCGATGGTTCCGGTGCCGAAGGTGTCGACGTGGACGCTGACCGGCTCCGGATGGCCGATGGCGTAGGCGAACTGGATCTCGCACTTCGCGGCGAGACCGGCGGCGACGATGTTCTTCGCCACCCAGCGGCCCATGTAGGCGGCGGAGCGGTCGACCTTCGACGGGTCCTTGCCGGAGAAGGCGCCGCCACCGTGGCGACCCATGCCGCCGTAGGTATCGACGATGATCTTGCGGCCGGTCAGCCCGGAGTCGCCCTGCGGCCCGCCGATCACGAACTTGCCGGTCGGGTTGATCAGGAACTGGGTGTCCTTGGTGATCATGCTCTTCGGCAGCACCTTCTTGATCACCTTCTCGATGCAGAACTTCTCGATCTCCGCGTGCTTGGTGCCCTCGGCGTGCTGGGTCGAGATGACCACGTTCACGATCCGGGTCGGCTTGCCGTCGATGTACTCGACGGAAACCTGCGACTTCGCGTCGGGACGCAGCCACTTGACCTTGCCGGACTTGCGGATCGCGGTCAGCTCGCGTCCGAGGCGGTGCGCATACATGATCGGAGCCGGCATCAGCTCGGGCGTCTCGTCGCAGGCGTAGCCGAACATGATCCCCTGGTCGCCGGCGCCCTGTTCCTCGTGCTTCTTGCCCTCGGCCTTCTTGGCGTCCACCCCCTGGGCGATGTCGGCGGACTGCGCGGTGAGCAAGTTGGTGATGAACACCGTGTCCGCGTGGAAGACGTCGTCTTCGTTGATGTAGCCGATCTCCCGGATCGCCTCGCGAACCACCTTCCCGATGTTGATCGCGCTGTCGAGCGGCTTGGTCTTGCCGGTCTTGGCGTTCTGCAGCTTGGGAATGGTGATCTCACCACCAACCACCACCTGATTGGACTTCACGAAAGTCTCGCAGGCGACGCGGGACTTCGGGTCGATCTCGAGGCAGGCGTCGAGGATGGCGTCGGAAATGGTGTCGCAAACCTTGTCCGGGTGGCCTTCGCCGACCGATTCGGAGGAGAAAATGTAGGAACTCATGAGTGTGTCGTTTTTCGTATCGTCAAATCGCGATGCGTTGATGTATGGGCTTGTCCATGCCGTCAATACTGAAATCCCTGAAGCTGCTGGCCGACCCCACCCGGCTCAGGATCCTGCGCCTGCTGGACCGCGAGGCCCTGAGCGTGGCGGACCTGCAGGAGGTGCTTGGCATGGGCCAGAGCCGGATTTCCACCCAGCTCTCCCAGCTCAAGGCCGGTGGCCTGGTCGAGGACGAGCGGAGCGGCAAGAACAACATTTACCGCTCGTCGATGCCCGGCGAGCTCTCCCTGCTGACCCGCGATGCCTCGACGGAGCTGCCCGAGGCGGGCAAGGACGACACCGCCCTGCGCCACCTGCTGCGCAAGCGTCAGGACCGGACCCGCGCCTATTTCGACGAGCTGGCCGGACGCTTCGGCAGGGACTACGTGCCGGGCCGCTCATGGAAGGCCCTGGCGGAAGCCCTGCTCAAGGTGATGGCCTCGGGGGTCGTCGCCGACCTCGGAGCCGGCGAAGGCACCCTTTCCCAACTCCTCGCCCAGCGGGCGCAGAAGGTGATCGCGGTCGATCTCTCCGAGAGGATGGTCGCCTTCGGCACGGAGCTGGCGACCCGGCACGGACTCGACAACCTCGAATACCGCCTCGGCGACCTCGAGGACCCGCCGCTGGAGCCGGAGTCGGTCGACATGGCGGTACTCAGCCAGGCGCTCCACCACGCGGCGAGCCCGCAGCGAGCGATCGATGCCGCCCACCGCGCGCTCAAGTCCGGCGGCAGGGTGGTCATCCTCGACCTCCTCCAGCACCAGTTCGAGCAGGCCCGCGAACTCTACGCCGACCTGTGGCTGGGCTTCGGCGAGGCCGAGCTGGCCTCGATGCTCGAGAAGGCGGGCTTCGGCGAAATCGAAACCGCCGTGGTCCACCGCGAGTCCCGGCCGCCGCATTTCCAGACCCTGCTGGCGGTGGCGCGGAAAGCCTAACCGATGTTGGTGAAGACCTTCTGGACGTCGTCGTCGTCCTCGATCTTCTCCAGCAGCGCCTCCACTTCCTCCATCTGCTCCTCGGTCAGCTCGACCGGCTGCGTCGGGATCCGTTCGAGCCCCGACTTCGTCGGCCTGATGCCGAGCTTCTCGATTCCCTCGTTGAGGTTGGCGAAGTCGGCATAGTCCGCGATCGCCCGCGCGATCCCGTCCTCCACCTCCAGTTCCTCGAGACCGAAATCGATCAGTTCGAGCTCGACTTCCTCCAGGTTCCGGTCGCCGACCTCGAACTCGACCACCGCCTTGCGCGTGAACATGAAGTCGAGCTGGCCGCTGTTGACGATCTGGCCGCCGTTCTTGTTGAAGATCGTCTTCAGGTTGCCCACCGAGCGGTTCGAGTTGTCGGTCGCGCACTCGATGTAGAAGAGCGAGCCGTGCGGTCCCTTGCCCTCGTAGTTCACCTCGACGATGTCGGAAGCGTCCCCGCCGCTGGCGCGCTTGATCGCGGCATCGATCTTGTCCTTCGGAAGGTTCTCGGCCTTCGCCGTGGTGATGGCCAGGCGCAGCGCCGGGTTCATGTCCGGATCCGGACCCCCGTTCTTGGCGGCGAGGGTGATCGACTTGGCCAGCTTCGGAAACACCTTGGACATCTTGTCCCAGCGGGCTTCCTTGGCACGGCGGCGGCATTCGAAGGCTCTTCCCATGATGATCGCTCGGCCACGATTCAAGCCCAGCCCGGCCCGCGATCAAGCCCGCCCTCTCATCCGGCGAAAGTTTCCCCGCCAGCGGCCAGTTTCTATCCCGATGAAGCGGCTGGCCCTCCTCTCGCCCCTGGTGTTTCTCGCCATCCTCGGCCTGCTGCTGTGGCACCCGTGGCGCGGCGAGCGAGAGGCAACGTCGCCGCCGGCGGAGGCCACCGCCGCGCCGGCTCCCGCGAGCGAACCCTTTGTTCCCAAGATTCCAGAGTATGAATTCGCCGAGCCCAGCCGGGGCGGCATCGGCAAGATCTACATGGGACGCGAAATCTCCCAGGTCATGGGGCACCGCGGCATCAAGTGGCTCGAGCGCGACAACCGCGAGGAAGAGGAATCCCCCAGCTCAGCCATCGACGCCCTCCAGCTCCCGCCGGAAACGGTGATCGCCGACATCGGGGCCGGCTCCGGCTACTACTCCTTCCGCATCGCCAGGCTCATCCCCGAAGGCGAGGTCATCGCGGTCGACATCCAGCCGGAGATGATCTCCCACCTCGAAATGACCGCCGCCGAGAAGGACATCACCAACGTCCGTCCGCACCTCGGTACCATCGAGGATGTGGCGCTCGACCCGGAGTCCATCGACGTCGCCATCATGGTCGATGCCTACCACGAGTTCTCCCATCCCGCGGAGATGATGCTCTCCATCCGCGAGGCCCTGCGCCCCGGCGGCCAGGTCATCCTTCTGGAGTTTCGGGCCGAGGACGATAGCGTGCCCATCAGCCGGCTCCACAAGATGTCGGAGGAACAGGTGCGCAAGGAAATGGAAGCCGTCGGGCTCGAGTTCGTGGTCAACCACGACTTCCTCCCATGGCAGCACTTCCTCGTGTTCCGCAAGCCGACCGCCTGACTCAATGCTTCGGCGGCTCCCCTCCCTTCACCGCGCCCTCGTCGTAGAAAAAGTCGTTGTCGTCGTGCTTCGGGACCGGGATGTTGAGGAGCTTCATCCGGCCCACCGCCCGATGACGGCAGCCGGGACGGATCAGGACCGCGGACAAGGGCCGCACCCGCGCCAGTTGGCCGTCGAGTTCCAGAGCCCCCTCCCCTTCGAGGATCACGTAGATCTCCGTCGTCTTCTTGTGATAGTGGCAGGTCGGCTCTTCGGCGACTTCGAGATAGTGCACCGAGGCCGGGGAGTCCTCGACATCGACAAAGCCACGCCGTGTCGTCCCGCAGCAGCAGTCGATCGGAGCAAGCTCGTCGAAGTTCAGTTGTTCGTAGCGTTTCATCTCGTCAGAGGGCCTGGGACTTCACCTTCTTCGTTTCGCCGTTCACCCGCACGATGACCTCGACCGGTTCCTTGGACCGAATGCGGAAATCCGTGACCTTGCCATCCTTCCATTCGAAGTCGATCCGGTGTCCGCCGCGGGCGCGCATGCCGGTGACCTTGCCCTGCGGCCAGGCGTCGGGGAGCGCGGGCAGGAGGTGGATGGTGTCGCCGGGGCACTGGAGCAGCATCTCGCCGATCCCCGAAGTGCCGCCGAAGTTGCCGTCGATCTGGAAGGGCGGATGCTGGCAGAAGAGATTCACGCCACCCTTCTTGATCAGGTTCTCCAGCATCATGTGCGCGTGGTTGCCGTCGTGCAGGCGCGCCCAGAAGTTCACCTTCCAGGCCATCGACCAGCCGGTGCCGCCGTCGCCCCGGCGCCGGAGCGAGACCTTCGCCGCCTCGGCGAGTTCGGGCGTGGCCTCCGGCGTGATCTCGTCGTAAGGGTGCAGGCCGTAGAGCTGCGACACGTGGCGGTGGCTCGGCTCGGCCTCGTCGTAGTCCTCCAGCCACTCCATGATCTGCCCGTGCCTGCCGATCCGGTTGGGCGCGAGCTTCTTCCGGGTCTCGGCCAGTCGTGCCCGGAAAGTTTCATCGGTCCCGAGAATCTCCGCGGCCTTGATGCAATTGGCGAAGAGCTCGCGCAGGATCTGCATGTCCATGGTCGGCCCCATGCAGATGCGGGCCTGCTTGCCGTTGGCCATGATGAAGGTGTTCTCGGGCGAGTTCGACGGTGCCGTGACCAGCCATCCGGTCTTCGGATCGGTGATGAGCATGTCGAGGAAGAACTCGGCCGAGCCCTTCATGATCGGATAGGCCCATTCGAGGAACTCCTTGTCGCGGTTGTAGTCGTAGTGCTCCCACAGGTGGTCGCAAAGCCATGGTGAGCCGGTGGCCGTGGCACCCCATCCGGCCTGCTCGCCCGGGGCGGTGAAACCCCAGACATTCGTGATCACGTGGGCGACCCAGCCGTCGGCCTCGTAGTAGGCTTTCGCCGTCTTTGCGCCGGGTTCCTGCAGCGATTCGATGAGCTTGAAGAGTGGCGTGTGGCAGTCGCCCAGCCCGCACATCTCCGCGGGCCAGTAGTTCATCTGGACGTTGATATCGATGTGGTAGTCGCAGTTCCACGGCGTCTGGATGCCCTCGGCCCAGAGGCCCTGCAGATTCGCCGGCATGTTGCCGGGGCGGGAACTGCCGATCAGCAGGTAGCGGCCGAAGTTGAAATAAAGCGCCGCCAGCGCGGGATCGGTGCCGCCTTTCGCCAGGTTGGCGTGCCGTTCATCGGTCGGCAGGTTCGCCGCCGTCCGGCTCCCGGCATTGCCGTCCCCGAGCGTCAGGCTCATGCGGTCGAAATACGAGCGGTGATCGGCCACATGGGCGGCCCGCAGCGCGGCATAGGGCTTCGATGATGCCTTCGTCAGATCATTCTTCGTCGCCTCGAGCGGGTCGGCGGTATTCCGGCCGGCGAAGCCTTGGTAGTCGGTGGCGGCGGAAACCAGCAGCACCACCTCGTCCGCCGAATCCACCTTCAGGACATTCCCGCTGACCGATACCTTGCCACCCGTCGGGAGCGCCAGCAGGCGGGCGACGAACTTCATTCCGTCCACACCCTGCTGGCCACTGGCCGTATTCCCCGCCATGACCAACCCCGCCGCGCCGTCCCCCTGCGTCTCGAAACTCTGCAGACGATCCAGCGTGGCGCGGAAGGAGATCCTGCCCGGTTGGTCGGCGGTGAAGCGGAAGGCCATCACCTGGTCCGGAGCGCTGGCCAGGGCCTCGCGACGATACCTCACGCCGTCCTTTTCGTACTCGACGGTCGAGATCGCGTCGCGGAGATCGAGGCTCCGGCGGTAGTTCCGTGTGTCCTCCCTCGGATCCAGCGACACGACGACCGGAAGCTGGCCGCGGCGGCGGTAGTTCGAGCAGTAGATGGCGATGACATTCTCTCCCTCCTTCAGGAATCCGCTGACGTCCCTCTCGAAGCTCTCGTGCCCGGAACTCTGCCATCCCGCGAGCTCACCGACCTCCTCACCGTTCACGAAAACCCGACCGTTTCGCGCCCTGGGACCGACGCGCAGCACCCCGACCCCGGCAAGCTGCTCGCCGGTCAGCGTCAGACGGTGACGCAGCAGCGCCTTGTCATTGATCTCGAAGTTGCGGGCGCCCTTCACCGCCTTGCCATCCGCCACGACATAGTCGCTCCACTTGCTGTCATCCGTCGCGACCTTCACCGCCTCGTCCACCATGCGGCCGATCTCGTTGCGGTGCTCGCGGATGTCGGTGATGCCCGGCGTTTCGAGCATCCGGTATTTCCACGTGTTCAGCGGGATCGAAGGCACCTCCGAGTCCCACACGATCCGCAGGTTGCCGAGTTCCTGGAAACAGCCCCACGGGCCGCTCGCCCCACCCCTCGATCCCCCGCCCTTGCAGGTGAAGGTCTGGTTCACCAGCGCCTCGGCCTCGTCGTTCCTGCCTTCGAGCAGAAGTTCGCGGATCTTCGGCAGGTTCGTTGACGCGTCTTCGCGATTCCAGTCGACCCGCGACCCGGACCACACCGTGTCCTCGTTGAGCGCGATCCGCTCGTGTCCCACGCCCCCGAACACCATCGCTCCGAGACGCCCGTTGCCGATCGGCAGGGCTTCATGCGACCAACTCGCCGCGGGCTTCGAATACCAGAGCGTCGTCGAGGGGTCGGGATGATCCTCGGCAATGCCCGAACCCGAGAACAACGCCAGACCGCAGGCGGCGAGAAAATCCGATTTCATCAGGCCAGCATACGGCGCCCGATCCGCGTTTCACACAAAGGAAAGCCCGCGGTTAGGCCGCCGCCTCGTCCACCTGCCGATCGACGTCCTCGCGGAGGTTGTCGATGATGAACTGCTGCCGGTCGGGCGTGTTCTTGCCCATGTAGAAGCCGAGCAACTCCTTCACCCCCTTGCCTTCCTCGAAGGTGACCGGGTCGAGCCGCATGTCGGGGCCGATCATGAACTTGAACTCGTCGGGCGAGATCTCGCCGAGACCCTTGAAGCGCGTGATCTCGGCGGTCTTGCCGAGTTTCGCCAGCGCGGCGTTCTTCTCCTCCTCGTCGTAGCAGTAGATCGTCTCCTTCTTGTTGCGCACGCGGAACAGCGGCGTCTGCAGGATGAAGAGGTGGCCCTCGCGGATGATCTCGGGGAAGAACTGCAGGAAGAAGGTCAGCAGCAGCAGGCGGATGTGCATGCCGTCCACGTCGGCATCGGTCGCCACCACCACCTTGTTGTAGCGCAGGCCCTCGATGCTGTCCTCGATCCCGAGCGCCGCCTGCAGCAGCGCGAACTCCTCGTTCTGATAGACCACCTTCTTGCCCAGCCCGAAGGTGTTCAGCGGCTTGCCGCGCAGCGAGAAGACCGCCTGGGTCTCGACGTCGCGGCTCTTGGTGATCGAGCCCGAGGCGGAGTCGCCCTCGGTGATGAACAGCGTGCTCTTCTCGCGCAGCTTGTGCCTGGTGTCGAGGTGCGCCCGGCAGTCGCGCAGCTTCTTGTTGTGCACCTTGGCCTGGCGCGCGCGCTCGCGGGCGAGCTTCTTCACGCCCTTCAGGTCCTTGCGCTCGCGCTCGGCCGCGACGATGCGCTTCTGCAGCGCCTCGGCGGCCGGCGGGTTCTTGTGCAGGTAGTTGTCGAGGTGCTCCTTGAGGAAGTTGCCAATGAAGGTGCGCAGGGTTTCCCCCTTCGGTGAGATGGTCGTCGATCCCAGCTTGGTCTTGGTCTGCGACTCGAACACCGGCTCCTCGATCCGCACGCAGATCGCCGCCTCGAGCCCGGCCCGGATGTCGGAGGCGTCGTACTGCTTCTTGAAGAAGCCGCGCACCACGTTGACCAGCGCCTCGCGGAAGGCGGCGAGGTGGGTGCCGCCCTGGGTCGTGTTCTGGCCGTTGACGAAGGAGTAGTATTCCTCGCCGCTCTCGACCGTGTGGGTGAAGGCGATCTCGATGTCCTTTCCCTGGAGGTGGATCGGGCCGTAGAGCGCCTCGCTCTCCATCTCCTCGGCGAGCAGGTCGAGCAGGCCGTTCTTCGACTTGAAGCGCTTGCCGTTGAACACGAGCGTCAGGCCCGGATTGAGGTAGCTGTAGTAGCGGCACATCCGCTCGACCACCGCCGGCTTGAACTTCGTCCGCTGCGGGAAGATCGAGGTGTCGACCTCGAAGGCGAGCCGCGTGCCGGCCTGTTCGTCGTCCTTGCGCGGCGTCTTCATCTCCTCGACCACCTCGCCGCGGGAGAACTCGATCGCCTTGGTCTGGCCGTCCCGCCAGGCCTGGATCTCGAAGAAGCCGGACAGCGCGTTGACCGCCTTGATGCCGACCCCGTTCAGGCCGACCGACTTCTTGAAGGCCTCGCTGTCATACTTCGCGCCGGTGTTGATCTGCGCCGCGCACTCGAAGAGCTTGCCGAGCGGAATCCCGCGGCCGAAGTCGCGCACCTCGACCCGGCCCTCGTCGTCGATGTCGATCCGGATCTCCTTGCCGTGACCCATGATGTGCTCGTCGATCGAGTTGTCGATCGCCTCCTTGAGCAGCACGTAGATGCCGTCGTCCGGCGACGAGCCGTCCCCGAGCTTGCCGATATACATGCCCGGCCGCAGCCGGATGTGCTCGCGCCAGTCCAGCGACCGGATGTCCGCTTCAGTGTATTCCGCTGCCATCGATTTATTTAGGAAATGTTAACCGTCCGCGCCACCTCATGGCAAGCGCCGGGACGGTCTACTTGAGAACCGGAGTGATCGTCTCCCAACGCCGCCGGAAGGCGCTGGAAAGCTCGGCCAGCTTCTCGCCGGCCGCCCGGGCACGATCGGAATCGCCCGCGAGGAGGCCGAAGGCGATCGCCTGCTCATGCCGGCGGAAGGTCTCGAGTTCGGCCTGGGAGTCCTTGACCAGCCTGCGGTGCAGGTCGATGAGGCTCTCGGGGTCGAGCCGCGTCCAGGCAATCAGGCCGGCTTCCCCGTCCTCTCCGACGACCCGCAGGCCCTCCGACGAGCCTCCGACCACGCGCAGGGTGCTCTTTCCGTCCCGGGTCCGGACGGTTCCGGCGTCATCCGATCCCGCCTTCTCGCCGAGCTCTGTTAGAAAGGCGATCGCGGCCTGGTTGAGCAAGGTGAGGGAGCGACGCCGCGCCTTTCCGGCCTCGTCCTCCGGCTGCCAGCGCCGCAGCACCTCGTCCGCCTCGGTGAAGCGGCATTCGCGGAACAGGCGGTCGAGCTGGTCGGGGCCGGCGGCCGCGCTTTTCCGGCCCATCCCCCGGGCGGCCCGTTCGAGTTCGAGCTGCCAGCATCTCACGTTGAAGCGGGCCCGCCCCTTCGTCCTCAGCTCGGCGCGCACCTTCTCGAGCGCCTCGATGCGCGCCCGGCATTCCTTCTCCGGAAGATCGAATCGCTCCGGCTCGGACCCTCTCAGGACCTCGAGGTCGGAAAGGTAGGCCTCGGCCACCGGCACGTACGATGCGACCCAGGCATTGCCGCCGCGGCTCGATGCGGACGCGATGTGCCGGAAATGCGGTTCGGCCTGGTCGAGCATTCCCTGTTCCCAGTTCTTCAGTCCGCCCAGCAGCGAGATCAGGTATCCGGCGGGCGTCCGGTCCGCGCTTTCCACCGGGCGCACCGGCGGCCAATCGCGCAGGGATCGCAGTCCCGCATCGAGCTGCTTCCTCATCCCGCCATTCAGGCCGGCGGCGGTGCCGACGTGTTGGATCGCCCGCTTCAGCTCCTGCCTTGCCTCCGCGGCGTCTCCCTCCATGTAGGCCATCGCCACCGCCTCGCACGCCGCCCACGAACCGGTCGGCTCGAGCACTCCCGGATGATCCCTGACCTGTCCGAAGCGCTCGCGGGCGAGCGGGTGATCGCCCCTTTCGAGCGCCTGGCCCGCCTCGGCGTACAAGCGCCCGATCTCCACTCCCCCGGGATCCGAGGAACCGGGTGTCGAGAGTCCGGTCCCGGCATCGGGAGGCTTCGGAACGGTGACCCCGCCGCCCGTCTCCGGGCGCTTGACGTCCAGCACCGTCTTCAGCGCGAAGATCGCGGCCGCGACCACCACGAGCAACGCGGCGCCGAGCGCCAGCTTGGAGCCGAGACTGGGACGTCGCGAGCCCGAGGGAAGCTTCACCGGCATGCCGGTCTTCGTCGGGGGAGGCACCTGCGCCACCGCCGCCTCGCGGGCGTTCCGCAGCGCGGAAATCAGGTCGTCGTAGGAGCGGAAGCGCCCGTCGGGACCGTAGCTCATGCAACGGTCGATCACCGCGCAGGTCTCCGGATGCAGCCATCCCGCCGCCTTGGCCAGAGGCTTCACGCTCTGCTTCGCCTGCCGCAGGCGGCCGGTGTCCATCGACTCCTCGTCGCACGGCGGACGACCGGCCAGCGCATGGTAGAAGCTCGCGCCGAAGGCATAGATGTCCGACCGGAAGTCCTCCTCCCCGCCTTCGATGGTCTCCGGCGGGACGTAGTACGGCGTCGCCCAGATCTCGCTCGCCTTCGCCTTGCCGCCCTTGGTCACCAGCGCCAGGCCGAAGTCGACGATCTTCGCGCTGCCCCCGCCGTCGATGAGGATGTTGCCGGGCTTGATGTCACGGTGGATCAGGCCGGCGTTCTGCGCCGCCTTGAGACCTTCCGCGACCTCCGTCGCCAGGGTCAGCGCCTCGGCTTCGGGAATCGTCCCCCGCTCCCGGATGTGATGCTCGAAGTGCCCTCCGGTCACGTATTCCATCGCGATGAAGAAGCGCCCGAACGCGCGCCCCGTGGTGAAGACGCGGACCACGTTCGGATGACTGATCGAGGCGGTGATGCGCGCCTCCTCCTCGAAGGCTCCGATCCGCTTCTCGTCCGCGGAGTATTCCTTGTTCAGGAGCTTCACCACCACCTCGCGGTCGAGGGTGTTGTCCTGCGCGATGAACACCACGCTCATCCCCCCGATCGCATGCCGGCGCAGCAGCGTGTAGGCGCCGAATTCCCGCTTCACCCGGGTGTGCCGCCCGCAGCTCGGGCACTCGACGTTGGTGAAGGGCTCGACGCCGGAAACGTCCATGGCCACGCCGCAGGCATGGCAATAGGCAATCTCCCCCTCAGGCATGCGGCACCCTAGCCACGCCCCCCGCCGCGGGAAACTTCAAACCGCGGGCATGTCACACGGCGGATTGACAGTCCGGTCCCCCGCCCGCGAGCCTCGACCCCGATGGAGCTCCGCGTGGAAAGCGATGCCGGCACCCGCCTCGACACCTGGTTGGCCGAGCGGCTCGACACGCTTTCCCGCTCGAGGATCCAGGACCTCATCCGCGAGCAGCACATCCGGCGAAACGACCAGCCCGCCAAACCCCGCGACGCCGTGGCGGTCGGCGACGTGATCCGGATCGAGATCCCCGAAGCCGTCCCCGCCGACGCCCAGCCGCAGGAGATCCCGCTCGACATCCTCTACGAGGACGACTCGCTGCTGGTCCTCGACAAGGCACCGGGCATGGTCGTCCACCCGGCCGCCGGAAACCCCGACGGCACCCTCGTCAACGCCCTCCTCCACCACTGCCAGGGAAAGCTTTCCGGCATCGGCGGCGTCGAGCGCCCCGGCATCGTCCACCGCCTCGACAAGGACACCTCGGGCTGCATGGTCGTCGCCAAGACCGACGCCGCGCACCAGTCGCTGGTCGGCCAGTTCTCCGGGCGCACGACCGAGAAGCGCTACCTCGCGGTCGTCCAAGGACGCCCGGCGGAGGAGAGCGGCACGGTCTTCACCCACATCGGCCGCCACCCGGTCCACCGAATGAAGATGGCCGTGGTCAATCCCCCCGGCGGCAAACCCTCGATCACCGACTACCGCGTCCTGGTCCACGATCCCGGAAACGAAAGCTCGCTGGTCGCCTGCGACCTCCACACCGGCCGCACCCACCAGATCCGCGTCCACATGCACCACCTCGGCTGCCCGCTCATCGGCGATCCGATCTACGCCAAACCCGCCCGCCAGCAGGCCCGACCCGGCCGTCTCATGCTTCACGCCCACCGCCTCGCCTTCGACCATCCCGATGACGGCCGCCGCCTGCGCTTCGAAGCCCCCGTCCCGCCCGAGTTCCAGCCGTGGATGGAGGATGGTGGATGGTAGATGCTGGATGGTCGCTGAAGGATCGCAAATGGCGAACCGCCGATGATGAAATCGGCACGCCCCACCCCACCCGTCATCTTTCCCCTCGATAGAAAGCCCCGCGCGCCGACCATCCTCCATCCTCCATCCTCCATCCCCATGAACATCGTCTTCCTCGACGCCTCCACCCTCGACCGCGGCGACATCGACTTCGCGGTCTTGGAAAGCGAAGGCCCGCTGACCCTCCATCCGACCAGCACGCCGGAGGAAGCCGCCGACCGCTGCACCGGGGCGCGGATCGTGATCACCAACAAGGTACCCGTCGGCACCGACCTCCTCCGCGCCGCGCCCGACCTCAAGCTCGTCGTCTCCGCCGCCACGGGAGTCAACCAGATCGACCTCGACGCCTGCCGCGAAGCCGGCGTCGCCGTCGCCAACGTCGCCGGCTACTCGACCGCAAGCGTCGCGCAGCATGTCTTCGCGCTGATCCTCGAGTTGGCGAGCCGCGTCGGGACCATCAACCACACGGTCCGCACCGACTGGCCCGCGTCGCCGATCTTCACCCGGCTCGACCACCCGCTGTTCGAACTCGCCGGACGCACGCTCGGCATCGTCGGGCTCGGCAGCATCGGACGCGCCGTCGCCCGCATCGGAGACGCGCTCGGCATGAAGGTCGTCGCCCTCGCCCGCGAGGGAGCGTCCGATTCCGACATCCCGCGCCTCGGTGCCGGCGACTTCTTTTCCTGCTCGGACGTCGTATCGCTGCACTGCCCGCTGACTCCCGGGACCGAACGGCTCATCGATTCGAGCACCCTTGCCGCGATGAAACCCGGAGCCCTGCTCATCAACACCGGCCGCGGCCCGCTCATCGACGAAGCCGCCCTGGCCGAAGCCCTGCGCTCCGGCCGCCTCGGCGGGGCCGGCCTCGACGTGTTGTCCGTCGAGCCCCCGCCCGCGGATCACCCCCTGCTCGCCGCCGACATCCCCAACCTCGTCATCACCCCCCACACCGCCTGGAGCACCCGCGAAGCCCGCGTCCGCCTGCTCGACGGCATCGTCGAGGACATCCGCGCCTTCAAGGCCGGACGCGAACTCAACCGCATCGTTTGAACCATGGACGAAGACACCGAAGCCGACCGATTCTTCGAGGAACTGCTGCACGCCGTCGACCAGCAGCTCACCGCGCCCGAGACCCGCTACGTCCGCGAGACCCTCGACCGCCTCGTGAAGGCCGGGCTTTCCGAAGACGACGCGCGCGAAGCCATCGCCCGCCGCCTGGCCGAGGAAAGCGACAAGATGTTCCGCTCGCGCAAGCCCTTCGACGAGGACGCCTACCGCACGTCGCTGGAAATGATCAGCCCGGAAGGCTGAGCATCCTCCCGCTGCTCGGCGGCGAGCTCCCGCAGCGGGCGGCGGTGGATCCACACGCTCTGCACCAGGCCGAGCAGGAACATGCACATCACCACGAAGGTGCCCGAGTAGCTGATCAGCGGCAGCGGGATCCCGGTGATGGGCATGAGCTGCACGCACATCCCGATGTTCTCGAAAATGTGGGCGAAAAACAGGCCGACCACCCCGCCCACCAGCATCCGCCCCATCGGATCGCGGGCATAGCTCGCGACGAACAGCGCGGTCACCAGCAGCAGCGTGAATCCCGTGATCAGCAGCATGCTTCCCCGGAAACCCTGCTCCTCGGCGATCACCGGAAAGATGAAGTCGTTGTGGGCGGTGTTGAAGGGGATCAGCTTCCGCGCGTGCAGCGAGCCCTGCTCCTCGCCGGAGAGGTGGCCGGTGCCGCTCCAGCCGGCATGCCCGATCGCCACCGCGATGTGGTGCGGCGCCCAGGCATCGCCGCTCACGTCCACCTCGCGCCCCTCCAGCATGTCGAGCCACAGCTCGATCCGCGCCATTCCCCGCTCGGACGCCTGCGGCAGCACGACGAAATACAGCAACGGCAGGACCGCCAGGCCGATCAGCGCCATGAAGCTCAGGTAGCGGAACGGCACGCCGCCGACGATCATCGCGACCAGCGCGACCGGCAGCCACACCAGCGCCGAGCCCATGTCGCCCATCTTGACCACCACCAGGAACGGGACGCCCGCGAGGACGGCGATCAACCCGACCTTCACGATCGGCTCCTCGAGCAGCCACCCGACCTTCGGAATCTTCCGTCCCAGCCGCGGCAGGTCCTGCAGCAGCCACGCGAGCATCAGGATCCCCGCCGCGATCGCCAGTTGCGCCGGCTGGAAGGCCAGCCCGCCCACCTCGATCTGGTGGACCTCGCTTTCCGAATCCATGATCGAGGCGCACAGCGCCACCCCGGCCGCATACATCGGGATCCCCAGCCAGCGGAACCACCGGTAGTCGATCAGCGCCGTCAGCAGATACACCCCGGAGCCGATCAGGATCCACTTCTTCTGCTGGCTGGCGAAGAACTCCCCGCCCTGCGGCAGGTGCCGCGCCGCGCTCTCGATCGAGAACACGCCGAAGATGAGCAGCCCGTACATGCAGAAGACGAGCACCCAGTTCATTCCCAGCAGCTTGCGGAAAAGCGGCGTCATGGCGCGCGGGCAAACTCCCCGAATCCGCCGACCCGTGCAAGCAAACGAACCGTTCGCATCCCTGCCGGGCAGGGCCGGGTTCAACCCGGGAACCGCATTCGAAACCATGGATTTCCCGGATTCCACGGATTCCCCATGGGGCATGACCTCCAAACCTCCCACCCAACCGGTGAAAGGCCGGATCCCCGGCCCACGACCATCCGCCCAAACAGATGGCGGGATCTGAGAACCGCGGATTGCGCGGATTTTCAGAAATCAGGAACCTGCGTCATCCCGAAGTCCCCCTGATTCGTGTTTGAAAATGGTCGTTCGACGCCTAGATCGGAAGAGCGTCGTGTAGGGAAAGAGTGTAGATCTCGGTGGTC
>ERZ869936.585-NODE-585-length-32984-cov-13.293358_pt1 | contig 32984 bp, 48 predicted proteins | sample MGYA00520876_ERZ869936 | MGnify/ENA primary metagenome ERZ869936 (study PRJEB32218, sample SAMN09650985) | biofilter metagenome | isolation source: enrty point of leading RO module | place: Saudi Arabia: Thuwal, RO plant located on Red Sea | collected 2016-02-17 ... | reverse complement strand
ATACAACATTTACTGAAGCTTTAGTTTCTGGTGAATCTGTCTTAGTTCATTTAACTTCTGGCTCAAGCCATACTTTGACATGGCCCACAATTACCTGGGTTACTTCTGCTGGTAACAGTGCTCCAACCTTTACTGATGACGATATACTAGTATTTTGGAAGTTTGGCACCGTACTTTATGGTGCATATGGCGGGAGCTTTGCATAATGAGTTTACTTGCATCTTATTTATTAGCTGCAGCTGGCAGTCAATCATCACCAGAGAATTGGTGGGTTGCTTTAGATAATGCTAATACTAGTCACGGTTTTAATTATATGGTTAGAATAGCGGCTGATTCAAATGGAAATCTTTTAGTAGCTGGATCAACAGATAATAATACAGGTCTTGGTAGAGATAATTATTTTATTGCAAAGCTTGATGATACAGGCGCATTGCAATTAGATAGAGAGCTAGACATATCAAACAATCATATGTTTTTTGATGATATGGCAGTTGATGGGAATGATGATGTTTATTTAACTGGTTATTATTCGAGCAATCATACAACAGCATGCGTAAAGTTAGATTCAGGACTTACAACCAATGACTTCGCTATTGCTGCTAACCTTTCAAACAAAGATGTAAAATATAGAGCAGTAACAACAGATAGCAGTAATGAAATTTATCTTGCGGGAAGAGTAGAAGAATTTGCTTTTAATGATGAAGCAGTGGGAATTGCTAAATGCGATCCAACAACAGGTTCTAACGATTGGAAAAGAACATGGGCAGGAAGCCAAGATAATTTCCAAGCTTTTGGTATCTGTGTTCATGATAATTCAGGAACAGATGAAATTTTTGTTGCAGCATATGATGACACAAATAATGTAGAACGTGGTTATTTATTGGAATACAATACATCAGGAACTTTACAAAATCAGTATGAATATCGAGGACAGGCAAGTTCGTCTAGTACCACATATAAACGTGTAAATTTTGGTACTATTGTTTCAGATGGAACATCTTTATATGTTTCTTTTGAAATTGATCAAGATGTAGGAATTGTTAAAATTGATCCTGCTGATGGTGATATCTTGTGGCAAAGAAATTATGACACAACTGGACAATCTGGCGTTGGATTTTATACAGCTTGTGCTGTAACACCTGATGGCAATTACGTTTATGTAGTTGGAAGAGGTCGTAGTGGCAATAGTACTGATCCAGATCAATCGGGTTGGCTTGCTAAATTTGCAACATCAGATGGAAACCTTCTATGGCAAAGAAATATTTTTATTTCTAGAACAAATTCAATTACTTATTTAAATGCCGTATATGCTACAAATGATAATGTATATATTGCGGGTATGAATAGTGCAGGTAATAATGATTTTGTATTTGTTGCCAAACTACCAGGGGATGGATCTGGCACTAATACATTTACAGGAGATGCATTAACTATTGTCTATGAAACAGGTACAGGCTCTGCAAATAGTATGATTTTAAAAAAATATACTTCATCATACAGTGAACAAGCATCCAGCGTAAGCTTTACGAATACACTTACAATGAATAACTCAGAAGGAGGAATTGAAATTGATCAAACCAATAGATTTTAATTAAAAATTTAATGTTATTATTTAAACAAGGAGATTAAAGCAATGAATTACGCTTTTATTAATAACGGACAAGTTGAACAATATCCTTTTGGTATTAATGCGCTTAGGAAAAAATTTCCTCAAATAAGCTTTCCCAAGGATATTAGTAAAGTTAATCTATCTGATTACAATGTAGTCGTTGTTGAAGCAACCGATCGACCTGAATTTAATTCATTAACTCATTACCTTTTAGAAGGTACTCCAACAAACGTAGGAGGAACCTGGAAGCAAGTTTGGATACTTAATGAATTAACAGAAGAACAAAAACAAGAAGTTTTATTAGCGGCTGAGAAAAACGAAAGAGAAATTAGGAATGATTTACTTAAAGACAGTGATTGGACTCAATTAGCTGATTCAAATGTTGATAAAACGGCATGGGCCAATTACAGACAACAACTAAGAGATATACCAAATCAAAGTGGTTTTCCAGGAAATATTAATTGGCCCACAAAACCATAAATCTTAAATTAGTTGATATAATATTCATGAAATAGAGAATAAAAATGACAATTAAATTTATTGATGCTGCCAAGTATTACACTTCTGCGCAGCATCAGATTGATGCCTGGAACTGGCTGCAAACTAAAGTATCGCCTGAAATTTTAAATATTTTTGCTTCCAAGTACAGAGAAGTAATCAATAAAAAAAATTCAAGCGAAAATACTTGGGATGGAATTTATAGTTCTGCCAAACAAGCAGGTGCAAAATATCCCGAATGCGTAGCAGCACAATGGGCTTTGGAATCTAGCTGGGGTAAACACGTATCGGGTAAACATAATTATTTTGGACTCAAAGGGGCTGGCGGCTCAGATTGCGAAACGTCTGAATTCATTGATAACAAATGGATTACAATTACAGACGGTTTTATTGATTTTGATTCTATTGATGATTGCGTAAGATACCTTGTTAACCGTTGGTATAAGGATTTTAAAGGTTATCAAGGAGTCAATAGAGCTTCAAGTCGGAATGAATGCGCAGAACTATTGATTAGCGAAGGCTACGCAACTGATCCAGATTACACTAAAAAGTTGATTCAAATAATGGATCAACAAACTGGAACACCTGGCTGCAACGAAGATTTAATTATCAATGACGTTGTTCTTGATGTTCCCTATGAATATCAGCTTGATAATAAATCAGGTACTGGTTACAGAGAATGTTTTTCTAGTAGCTGTGCAATGATAGCAAAATATTATGGAGCAGTTCAAAGTGATGATGAATATAATTCTATTCGTAGAAAATTTGGTGACTCAACAGAAGCCGTAGCACAAGTACAAACATTACAATCCCTTGGCCTAAAAGCAAAATTTATTACTGATGGAAATTCAGCAATATTAGAAAATGAAATTAGGCATGGCAGGCCAGTTGCCGTAGGTTGGTTGCATCATGGTTCTATTGCTAGACCAGAAGGCGGTGGTCACTGGACGTGTTTAATTGGTTTTGATAAAGATAACTTTGTTCACCATGATCCCAATGGTGATGCAGACATGGTAAATGGTGGTTACATTAATAACGAATCAACGGCAGGATGCGGCATTTGTTACAGTAGAAAAAATTGGCTTAAGCGCTGGGAGTGTGATGGCAACGGAACAGGTTGGGCTTTACTTGTTAGCAAATGAAAAATAAAAAAGAAATTAAAGTTAATATTTGTTGGGAAGTGGGAAAAGAAAAAAAATGCGTAACCCTCAATAAAAATGAGGCTTACGCAACTAAAAAATGGGTTGATGAACAAAATGGAGTTGTATTCTGGTTTCAGCCTGTTGAATAATCAGCGCTGCTTTGCTTTACCAATAACCAGAGCAACAGTTTCTAAAACCTTATAAATACCCTTGAGGAAATTGTCATCTTTTGGGGTAGGCGTCATAGCAGTAATAACGCTAGCTGCGGCATGAACTGCTAATGCAGCTTCAATGTATTTTGCAAAATCCATGAATAATAAATCAACACATGTTTATTCTATACGAATAGGCTTGTAGTAAAAAAATGTTTTAAGATCATCTTCAATAATCCAGTTTGAATTTTCTTTTTTTGTAAACCATTTTTTCCAGACACGAAACTGCTTTTCTTTTTTTGCTGAGTCACAGCGAAAAGTCAAAGAATCACCAGGAGGAATTACGTCAATCAGTTCACGCAAAGCTCTAACCCCTATAGCCTGTATTCGATTGGAATCTTTACCTGTCAAATTCAACTTCAGCTGACGGGCTCTTTTGTTTTTCTTTTCTTGTAGCCAATCGTTCACTTGTCTTTTTGACCGGCATACTGCCATGCTGACTAACCACACACAACCATTCGGTGTCCTGATCCAGGGAATCAATCGCAATTTGATAAATTGTTTTTGATTTATCCTGATTGATCGGGTTATTTTTTTTCTTTTTATTCGATAGCTCATCAGTCAAGGCCTTGTTGCATATGGTATTAAAATAACAGGAAATGGATGAGTTTGTTGCTGTTCTCTTTCCCAAGCAGTCTTCCATTCGGAAAGAGAATGGTTATGTTTATCATTTTCTACATAATCAGCAGTTAAATCAGCGGCAATAAAATCACCATTTTCAAAAAGAAGTTTATCGAAATTTTCAGCAATAATATCAAAGTCAGTTGTTGGAAATTCAACAACCATTCCAACTTCATAATTTATTTTTTCATTTCTTGTGGATGAAATACATAGAAGATATCCACCTTTTTCCAGGGGAAAGTACCGATCATCACCACCATCAAGCCTGGAACGATCAAAATTATTATATAAATCAGAACTTGCACTCATTACATGTCCTTCGTAGGGATAATAAATATCATCATCGTTTACTTCTTTAACACTATCTCGATCAAAAATTGCACGACCAGTAATAGGTTTTAAGTTTAAATCGTAAACTGATAAATCAATAAACTTTTTTCTTGCGCCACCTTTAGCCAAAATAATCCAAGCAGGAGAAGAAATTTCTACCCTAAACCAATGGTTATATGTGCCACCTCCGTAACCATTAGAAGTAAGTTTATTTTCTGGTCCCAGGGAACCCACTAAATTCCTAACAGTTAATTGATCAAAAGGACCTAAAGTTAAAGGATTATTTTGAGTTCTTTGTCTTTGAGTAGCAGAAACACGGGGCATTTATTTAATTTATAGCCAGTATTTACATTTTACTCTTTTACAATATTCTGATTTTCCAGAGGATTTGAAATATTCATTTTCATACCCTGGAGGCAAAGCTGGTTATTGCCTTTATTATTGCTGTACAACATGAGTTTTTCAACATCAAACTCTAAGATCATTTGATTAATTGTTTTTGGGGGCATAGACCTGTTCCAAGAAGAGACAAGATGTAAAGGATTGGCACATTTAGGATTTTGACATGTTCTTGTAACTCGAAATTTACCAATATCTCCCCAAGCACACTGATATATGGCCTTATGAATAGAAACATTTTCAGATAAATTGTTGCTATATTCACTGCGATATGAAGGCATTTTAATTCTTTCAGGGCTATAAATAGTTTTTGTTTTTATTTCCCAGCAGTCCTTTGGATCTCCAATATCAATTTGTTTCCATAGCTTTTGGTATTTAATTTTATAAGCAGAATCAAGATAGTTTATATCAAAGCCACAGGCATTAGAAAGGATCTTTTGAACACAGAAATAACACCAATGTTTTTCTTTATGGCGAATGATGTGACCATGAACGCAAGGAAAGCCTTTATAGAAACCAAGCTGATCTAGCTCTTGATCAGAACGAGAGGCAATCTCTGGATCGTATCTGAATTGAGTTGCATGAGACACTTCATGATACATCCGATTGAGGTTGGCCATGCAGAGAATCAGACTTTTGGGTTATTTTTTCTTTAGTATAACCCACAGTACATTATCGGAGTATTGTACTGTTAAAACTTTTCATCAGTACAATATTTTGTTTATGTACTGTAGATAGGGGTAAAGTATAAAAGGTCTGAAAGTCTGAAAGTCTGCATGAAAAAAGGCCGGTGTCGAAACACCAGCCCTTAGCAGATCAATGCCTTAGATGCGAAGAATTATGCCTTGACAGCTGCTTTCTTCTTATTCTTTTTAGGTTTAATGATTTTAGGCTCTTCGGTCTTGACGGCTAGAGTCTCCTGGAAAACCCCATCAAATTGAGATGCAACCGTATCCCAATCAAACTGGACATCAGTCACGCGATCAAAGCATTTCTGGGCAACATCAGCAAGTAAATCACGATCTTCGTAATATTTACCCAGGATTTCAGCTAAGTGATTGTCTTCGGGGCATGGCATGATGCGACCCAAATTAGTATCAACATCCCAGTGAACGGAACGAATCATTTCGCCCGTGCCTTCAAAAATTTCTTTACAAGACGTATGATCAGGCACAATCTGGGCCACCTTACAGGCTGCATGCTCGAAGTTAACAAGACCCCAACCTTCACCTTTACAGGTGTTGACGCCGACATCAGCAGCGTTATAGATCACGTTTAGAAGCTCAAAAGGAACCGAAGGGGCACCACCATTTGGTGTAGTCATAATGATCCTGTTATTTGGATCTAAACCTTGACGCCTCATTTCTCTTGCAAATAAAGGCATGATATCCCAACCCATATCCTTCAATCCCATGTGAAGATAAAGCTTGGCATCAGGGCGATCAACAGCAAATTTTGCAAAACCGCTGATCGTAATATCAATACGTTTTCTAAATTGATTTCGATTGCCATTAAAAACAATAAAATCATCTGGTTGCAACCCAAGCTGTTTTCTAGCCTCTTTTTTATCCATGGGATAAAATTGTTTTTGCGTTAATCCATGAGGAATAACAGTGATAGGTTTCTTGGCACCAGCATTAATTGTTTCTTGAGCACCAAATTCGGTATAGCAAACAGCAGCATCCCATTCATTGAGAGTATCAAGCAAGCCAGCATACCACTCATAAGAATCCATGGGATAGTAACCCACAAATTTAAAGCCAAGAGTTTCTCTTAGATCTCTGATGCGATTAAATTGTTCATTGATAATCCAACTATCATTGATCGTACAAATGACATCAGGTTTGATTTGTTCAACAAGGCCACGAATACGATCTTCACCAAAAGGAGCAGGTTGAAAACGATTAGAGGCAGGATATAAAAAATATTCTTGTTGAAGAGGGGTTGAATCACCATGCCAATTACAACCAAGGACATGGATTTCATAGTTACCAGTTGCTTTTAAACGTTTAAGAACGTTTTCAGAAACCCTGGCAAAACCTGTTGTAGCAACAACATCACCAACCCAAAGAAGTTTAGACTTGGTATCAGACATGCAAAGTATTTAACTTTAAATACTATACATAATTTTGAATAATTGTGGGGCGATCAATATCTTTTTTGATTACTGTTTCTGCTTTTAATTTATCTCTCAACATATTAGTGAGTGCAAAAGAATCAAACTCTTCCCCACAAGTATAGAAATCAATAGCAGCAAATTTTAATTCCGGCCAAGTATGAATAGAGCAGTGAGACTCTGCAAGCAATGCCAACAGAGTTACACCTTGAGGTTCAAATTTTTCCCCAATCATCCTTAAAAGTTTTGCATTGGCAATATGCAAAGCTTCATACATAATACGCTCAAGCTTTTCGTAGTCATTTAAAAGCTCAGAGTCGCAACCATAAATATCCAATAGTAAGTGCTTACTGTTTTTCAAAATTCTTCCTCAAGTACTTCTATTTTGGCATCCCCTTTACTTAAAAGTGACTCTCCATACATATCCATCCATTTATCTTTATTTAAACCAACCTCCACAACAGAGGGAAACTTTTCATATTTAGCTGGATTAGATGCCCTGGGAGCAATGTTTATAATTTTTGCACCTCTTACAGTCGCCATCTTATAAACATTTAGATTTAATTGGTGAACACAAATATCAAGTAAAAGAGATTCAAAACGACTGCGACCCAAGATATTTACATTACTACCGCGAGAAAATTCACAATAGCTGGCGTATAACCATTTGTCCCAATTGGTATAAACATAGGATGTACCTCCTGAAGCAAACTTTGCTAAGCCAACAGAACAAGCAACTCCTGGATCAAAGATTAAACAATGACTCATCCAATCCATTATCTGATTAGATTTTAAGATTTGTTCACGATGATGCTTAGCAAAGAAAGGAACTTTTTTATTTGTTTCCATTAGATATTCACGCATTTCATCTGCGCTCATATCAAGCAACCAGTTCACCAAACCTGGTAACATACATGCAAATTCACCGAATGGACGACCCTTATCATCCATATCAATAAGAGTTTTTTGTTCTGAAGCTGCTCCTTTAAAAGGTTTGTCGAATGGAAGAGTAAGGCGACGACGTGCCAATCCTGAGGTGGGATCTGTGGTTTGGATTGGTTCGTTGGCTGTAATGATAACAAGTCCATTAAATTTGAACGGTTTTTGAGAATTGCTTTGGAACTTACGTTCGTTACGGATCAGGTCACGTCCAGTAATTGCTTTTAAAATAGAGACCGAACCACCATAGCGTTCAACATCATTAAAAAGCAAAAGTTTTTTCTTGTATAGATTAGCAGTTTCAAAACGATTTTTTTCTAAGTGTTCAAGGCTTGAGATCATTGCATTTTCATCACCGACCAAAGCATGCGCAAGGTTGGCATAAGTAGATTTACCCGATTTACCTGGACCAACAATCTCAACAAACTTCTGAACTTCAGAGTGACTCAACAAAACAGCACGCAACCATGCACGAAGAACTTGTGTACGACCCCAGTTATTATCTTGAGTATTTTTTAACCATTTGATAATAGGCTCACAGTTTACATGAGGGTCATAATCATAAGGCAATTGTTGAGTCATATACAATTCTTTTTTAAACTCAGAAAATTCTTTTGTGTCAACATTTAAAATGCCATTTGTAAAAAGCAATAAATCTTTTTGGTCATACCAATCATCAAAGATAAGACTAATTTTTAACTGCTCAACAACATCATTAATCAAGTTCATGCTGTAGCCATTAGGCAAAACATCTTTCTTGATAAGATTAAATTTATCTTTTATATCTCCTTTAATTTCAGAATCAAATAGCTGGGACCACAGGCCTTTATTTCTATATTCATACATAAAGAAACAACCCTGTTGCTGGCTATACAATAAGTCCCCTTTATACATTTGAATCATGAGATCAGTTACAACATCAGAAGATGAGTTTCTAGGACGCTGATCTTTACCTTTGCCTTGCGACTTAATGACTGTTGAATTTTGCTGAACAGAACCATTAGATGTCTGTTTAATTTTTAAATCTTTTTCAATTTCCATCAACAGATTTGAAGCATGATCCAATGTTTGATCATCTACAGACATTGCTTTGTAATCCTGAGAAGGTTTCCAACCATGTTCTTTTGCAACATGAATCAAAGATCCAAGAGTCCGACCACCATCTTTATTAAAAGAAAGCCAACGACGATGACATTCCCCTTCTTTATATTTATCGGATTGTTTAGACCATTCATCCCAAGCGTCTAATAAAGAATCATCTAGATCATGAAGCACCTGGCCAGTCATGATCCATATATCATAATCATCGGCAGCCTCAGGAGGCACAGCCCACATTGCTTCAACAGCAAGCTTCATGTCTCTTTCGAGACTAATTTCACTATTAATTGCAAAACTAGGACCAACCATTCGGATGGTTTCTTTTGATGGAACGCCCTGCTTTACATTTTTGTTGATGATCAGATTTAAAAGCCAGCTGGGAAACTCAGGAAGAGATTCAACCATCTCAAAACCCATTCCTTCGGCAGTGAAGTATCCATCCGTTTCTGGATGAAGACCCATCAGAACACCCTGGTGTCTAGACCAAAGGATTTCTAATTTTTCTTTATTACCAGCACCATGCCAAGTGTATTTATTTCTAATAAAGTGTTTTTGATTTTCTCTTGAAATTTTATATAGCTTTCGTTCACGACCAGGCTTGCCACTACAGATAGTTAGAGTAGGAGGAAGTGCTTGATTAAAGTCAGACTTTTGAGATAATTCTGAGATTAGAGGATAAATACTAGCGCCATCAATATCAACCCAAACCAATCCATACGGTTCGTTATAAACAGGACCAGCCAATAAGCCAACTGCTTTACAACGACCTGTTAATATTTCATTTTCAATTTCAGTTTTTGTAAATGGTTTGTTTTGCCAACCAGTTATGTATGGATCTTTTCTACCACCTAGTGGAGTAAGAGGCCAATCAATGGGGATGTAATCAAGTCTAATTTCACCCGACTTGAGAGTTTGTTGATTTTGGTTCGTCATAAAACTCGTTGGGAGACTTGAGAGAAACTTGTATTCTTTTGTTAGTTGCTAATGATTCTACTGCAATATAAAAAGCATGAAGATGCATTTTAGTTGGAACTACAAAAGTAGATCCATCCTCTGCATCACTCAGTTTTTTTAATATGGAGTGAATCCATTCCCCACTAGAAATTTGAATTTCCACGGGAAACGCTGCGATCATCTGTATATCCTAAGATGAACTAATCAAGATTCTTATAAGTATTTATTGTTGTTTTTCTTTTTTCCATGGGGCAGAAAGCTGTAGGGCACCCCCTAATTTAGCTGATTCTCCCGTCTGAATTGTTTTGTCAATCTTATGTTCAGTTAGAATTGGTTTAAAAGATTCCTCCAACTCTTCTTCGTATTCAATCTCATTTTGAATTTCAATCATCTTTAACCTGGCTTTAAGCTTGGATTCAAACCAAAGTTTCTTAAGCCAAATAATAATTTCTTTTAGAATATCCTTAAATAAGGTCTGCATCATAAACGTTACAATTCTCTATCTGTTTATAGTACTCCTCTACAATTTTGTACCAATCATCATGAAGGATATCAAGAAAGCGCCTGGAAATCTTAAATATTTGCGTGCGGACAGGAGTGGAGACGAGTATCGCAGCTTGCTGGACAGTAATACCGAGTGTTTGCTGAATAGCAATGTCGTATGCTGCAAGTTGTTTACAGGTTTTTTTAAACTTCATGTGACCGCCAAGTAAGTCTCGCCATTCTTGACAACCCTTTTCCAAATCTTTAGAGGGCCACTTGCGCGAGTAGGGTTTTACTGAGGTTTTGAGGTCAGCAAGAGTAAGTTTATTATTAGCAACTGCAATAATGTCAGGAGCACCAGCCCACGCACGTCCCTCAGGATCACTACCCCAAACACGAGCAACGTCATCGCTACCGACAGTGAATTGATGCTTGTCAAGTAGTGGCGTTTCCGCCCATAGAACCTCTTGGAACTGATCCAAAACAGACGGCATGCCCTGCCAAAAATCTTTATAGCTTTCCTCGATTTCAGGTTGTTTATCTCCCTTGAGATACTGTTCCATTCCATAGTGTATTGCCGTCCCTCGTTCTGCTGCAATTTCTTTTTGGCCTGGGTTAGCCTTTGACCACATTTCTAGTTTCTTTTTATTTGCTTCAGATGCAGTTTCAGAAATGATTGTGGTAACAGATGGTGCAGGTCCAGTGGGTAAAGGAGTGGTGTAATGCCTCTTACCATTTAAGGTTATTCGTGCAGCCGTTTTATTTAAGTCGTTTAATTTTTGCATTACACTTCTTATATTATGTTTATAGTAGTATATTTTTTAAAAAAATGACAGGTTTCAATAGCTTTGTTGCAGCTCTACTTGGATCAATTTTATTTGTTGCTACAATTGATTTGTATTGTCATTTTGCAAATAAATGACCCTCAAAGAATTTCAAGACAAGTTAGCCGCAACTTGGTACTGCATAGCTAGCTTCTTTTGTTCTTTTCCTAAAGCACTGTTTTCTTATATCAAAAAAAATGACCAAACCAATTGAAATGATTGGCACCATGATCCTTAATGGTGGACAAGATTTGTTGGACCATTACAACTCAATTGATTATCCGGTCAATCGATATTTTGTTATCGATAACTCAATGGGCAAAGACCCGAGTGTTACAAAAGTATTAAAAGAGTTAACAGAATTATTTTCTACAAACCTGCCTGTTGCAAGGAATAAAAATATTAAAGAAATCTGTGTAGTTAAAAATCATTTAAACCAAGGCTTTTCTGGTAGTGTTAATCAAATTGTTAAACAAAACACTGATTGCCCTTACTGGTGTGTATTTTCAGTTGACTGGCATTTAAAACCAGGCGAGTTAGCCAAGTTAGCTAAACGTTTGGAAAAACCTTTTACAGGAATCTTGTGTGATGAAACACAGAATGGATATTCTGCAATGGTTTTTGGCCCAGGGCTTATTCAAAACGTAGGCTTAATGGATGAAAACTTTTTTCCTGCTTATTATGAAGACAACGATCACCGCTATCGTATGAAGTTAGCAGGACTACAGTGGGAATATTTTCCATTGAAATATAGTCATAAAGTTAGCAGCACATTAAAAAGAGATGACAACTTTAAAATTAAAAACCAGTATACGTTTCAACAGAATAGAAAATATTATCTAGAAAAATGGGGAGGACTACCAGGCCAAGAGAAGTTTGAGACTCCATTTGATATGGACCTAACATGTGATTATTGGCTGTATGATCCAACGAGAAGTCAGAGGCAACGATGGATCTAAGTATTTATGGTGCCACCGGAATTATTGGCAAATACTACCGTGGGTTATTCCCTGGCATTACTATTGATAAAAATCAATTGGATCCAGAGTCCAAAAGGGTTCTTTATCTAATTAGTACAACAAGTAATCAAAACCTTAAGACTGATAGTTTTCTTGATATTGATACTAACCTTGTTGTACTTGCACAACGACTTGATGCGTGTCGAGCAGCAGGCATTACTGAATTTAATTTTGTTAGTAGTTGGTTTGTTTATGGTCCCCACCACAGGCATCCCAATGAAAATTCTTTCTGTGATCCCAATGGTTTTTATTCAGCAACAAAACATTGTGCCGAAAAACTAGTCAAAGAATATTGTAATGAATTTGGAATTAATTGGCGCATCTTAAGACTTGGAAATGTTTATGGTGGAGCAGATAGGGGATCAGAAAAAAGAAATTCATTACACTTTTTAATTGAAAGATTAAAAAAGAACGGAGACATTATTGTGTATAAAAATCTCTCACGAGATTTTATTCATATCATGGATACATGCCGCGGTATTAATACTGTTATAGAAAAAGGAGAATATAATCATATCTATAATATCGGAACCGGTATAGCCACCACTCTACAAAAATGTCTTGAGGAAGCAAAGCTATTACTAAAAAGTAAAAGTGAAATCTTTCCAACAAAATTACCTTTTCAATATCCACAAGCTGTTGAATTTAGTTTAGACTGCAAAAAAATTGAATCATTAGGATTCAAACCTTTAATCCAAATCAAAGAAGGCATTGAAGACTTATGTCTAAATCAAAGATTCCGTACTCCGGTCCGTACTTTGATGGAAGAGAAATTGAAGCAGCAATTGAAACGTTAAAAGAAGGAGCCTGGTATCCAGCCGGTAAACAAGTTACCAAGTTTGAAAAAGAATTTTCTAAACGATTTGGATTTAAAGAATCACTAATGGTTAATAGCGGTAGCTCCGCAAACCTGGTGATGATTGCAGCCTTGAAAAAATATTATGGCTGGCAAGATGGAGATGAAATTATTGTGAGTGTTGTTGGTTTCCCAACAACAATTAATCCTATATTGCAAAACAATTTAGTTCCAGTGTTTGTTGACATTACCTGGGAAGATCTTAATTGGGATTTAGATCAGGTAGCAAAAGCAGTTACAAACAAAACAAAAGCTGTATTTAGTAGCCCAGTACTTGGAAATGTCTATGATATGGACAAGCTATTAGACATCTGCAACAAAAATGGACTTCATTACATTGCAGACAATTGTGATTCACTGGGTTCAAAATGGCGGAATGATTATTTAACTCAACATGCAGTTGCTGCTTCCTGTTCTTTTTATCCTGCACATCACATTACCACCCTTGAAGGTGGCATGGTTTCTTCTAATAATCCTGAGATTATTCAACTCGCCAGACAGTTTGCCTGGTGGGGAAGAGATTGTTATTGTATCGGTGAATGCAACATGCTTGCAAAAGGAACGTGTGGTAAACGATTTGACAAATGGCTAGATGACTATGATGTAACCGTTGATCACAAATATGTCTTTAGCCAAATTGGTTACAACTTAAAACCCCTGGATCTACAAGGATCAGTTGGTTTGATTCAATTAGAAAAATTTGATGAGATACATCAAAGAAGAAGAGATAACTATAAAGAAATTAATGACATGTTTAATAAGTGGGAAGTGTTATCAGAACCTCCCGTTCGAGTTGTTAGTGAAAGATCTAACGCTGAAACTTCATGGTTTGGTGTGCCTTTAGTTTTCGAAATGCCGATTATAAAAGAAAAACTACAACAGTGGTATGAAGACAGTGGCATTCAAACAAGAAATTATTTTGCTGGCAATTTACTTTTACATCCTGCATATAAAGACTTAGGTAATGCAAAAGATTATCCCAATGCATATGAAGTATTGAAGTATGTATTTTTCCTGGGAACCTCACCAACGATTACAAAAGAAAATTTACAATTTATTAAAGAACAAACATATAAATTTTTTGTAGAACATGTAGCAGCCCTGGACGGTTATTCGGTATCCTTTAAATTTTGAGACCATGCAATAATCAAAATAATTGTGTAGTATGTAGTCATGCTTCTTGTCAAGGAATCTCAGATGAGTTTATCAACTCAAGTTAAAGAATCAGTAACAGAAGCTTCAAAGCTTTTACGCGAAGCAATTGCATTTGCTGCAAGATCCGAGCATCCAATGGTTCTTGTATCTTTATCTGATATTGTCACCAAATTAGATCAGCTGGATTCAATGGATGAACTTATGAGTTATATAGATGAAACAAGAGGAAGAATCCCAAAAGTTTGAAAAATTTTTTAGAAATCTTGAAAAATTAATTCCCAATCCACCAAAAGATTGGGAGAAAAAAATCAAAACATCCAAGTATGACAACCCTCGTAGCAAACATTCCCCCAGTTAAAGTCTGGGTACGACGTGAATATCTACGTGATTTACGTGATGGTCATGGAGAATACACACCTGGCTATTGGGTAACATGTAAATCAATCAGTGGCCGCGCACTTTATTTTGAAACATACTTAACAGAGTATGGTGCATTATATGACAAACTTCCTATTAGTGCTTTTCTTGCTTGGGATAGTGATAATCCCGATGGTCCCGTGGCTCCTACTCCTGATTTACCTCTGACAGATCTACAGTTCTGGAATGGTTTTGATACAGGAATTACGGTAGTAGAAAAGAATTTAATTTTTAATATGGAGTTTGAGGTAATGACAAGAGAGTCTGGAAACATAAAAGGCTCTTACTTATTTACCATCGATAACTATCACCCTCATCGGAATGAGGCTGATTATTATTTTTCTGAAGTACCTGATGAACACAAGTCTCACAATATTGTTGAGCTTGAGAATGGTCAGATTGGAGCGTATCCAAACAATAGATGTCGAATGGTTGATCCATCATTAACTAATGATGAACTAAAAACACCAGACTTTAAAGTTTCAACGCGTTATTTTAATGTAGAGCATGCTCCAAAGTGGGGCAGACTCGGACAAACTGATGATTACTTTTGGAGAACACCACAAGAAGATGGATCAGATCACGTACGAAAACTGGAAGAAAGTAAGAGACGCATTGAAGGAATCGGGTAAAACAGATTCTTTCTTTTATGTAAGAGCCTGTTCAATTGTTTCAAACAAAATAGATCCTTTAGATAATGCCTTACAGAAAAAGCATTTTGAAACAAAGGAAGAACCTACTTGAATATAAAAAGAAATTAAGTTGCACAAAATGTGGAATTCAAGACCACAGAGTCATGGAATTCCATCATGTAAAAGATAAAAAATATGACATAGGTCGAATGGCTAATCGAGGATATTCATGGGAAACAATTAAAAAAGAAATAGATAAATGTATTCCTTTATGTAGTAACTGTCATAGAATAGTACATTATAAGGAATAAATAAAATGCCTCTGAAATATTCAATTGTTGAAGAACTTAGTTCAAATAATCCTTCAAGATTATTGTTTCCAGGCTTTTATGATGATTTAAATAAAGATTATTTAAATACCTCAGCAACTATAGATTTATCAAATGTATCTCCAGTAGAACTGGTGTCTTCCAACTTGCAAAATATTAAGGAAATAGATTCATTTCTACCGTCACAAATATTACCTCCCCGCTTACCTGAAATACCTCAATATGTAGACATTGATTTTTCCCAAGAAAATATCCGTATTCCTAGGTACACTCCACCAGGAGAACCAGAAGTTAAACCACCTCTTACTTACCAAGCTAAAAAATCTAGTTATGTACCTTACTTCCAGCCTTCTAAGCCTAATACAAGCGGAAAAGCCCCTGGTTATACTCCTAGATTTAAATCGCCTAAAACAAACTTTGTGTCGGATGAACGTACCAGACCTGTTCGTTATATTAGCAAACAATCTGTCGAAGATCCTTTTGATCAATCATTTGGTTTTATTCCTCCAAGTTATACCCCGAAAAGTAAAAGAACTCAAGGAAGAGTAGAGTTCACTTTTAGCCCTAGCTATACCCCTAAGAATAAAAAACCAAAAGAAACAACTCAGTCTAAGCAAAGTCCTGCTTATCTTTCAAAAGAATATCTTAAAAAAGCTAGTCGCTACTAACTCTTAAGGTGGCCTTGATAAACCAAGCAGCCTTGAAAGCTTCACCACAAAGCTCAGCCATATAGTTTTGAATATCAATTGCTTTGACCTTGGCGGCCTGTTGCTCTAGCTTCTTGGTCATCATGCCAAGTTCTTCTAGATTTTTATAGTAAACGCCCAACATATCGTTGGGCTTATAACTTTTTACATGATTAAATTTAGGAGAGGCATCCATCAAGCCTTCATGACACATAGGCATGAGGTAATCCATGGAACGAATAAATTCTCCTAGCTTATCAAATTGTTCAGTGTGTGCTTCGTATTGATCTTTAAGAAACGCATGAACACCTAAGAAGTTTCCTGCCTCATAATTAAAATGCATCAGATGAGATTGTACCTGGAGCTGATGAACATAAGCAGATAACTTAATAAGATTTCTTATGAAATCATTAACGTTTGCTTCTTTCTTTTTGGGTGCAGGTTTTTGTTCTTCTGGCTGTGCAGTAAAAGGTGTAAACATTAAACTTCTTCCCAAGTCACTGTAGTTAGTATATCAGCACCAGCGGTATCAGCTTCTGCTGCAAGAGTTAATTCATACATTGTTCCAGCCTCTGAATCTCTAGTTAATTGGTATTTGAATACTTCACTCTGTGGAATATCAACAACAACATTTCCTTGGTTAGAACCAGCTGCATAGCCCTCTAATAAATTTTCACCTTCAGCATATCCCGTTGCAGTAATATTGTACTCAACAGAAGAATCAGCACCAGCAGATATCCAAGTACCACCAGAAGAAGTACCGCCTCGTTCAATGTGATAACGATAATTTGCGTTATTAGTAATGCCAGCAAGAGACAAATGATTAAGCACTACAACAGCATCTGGTCTAGATGATTTAAGACGTAATGAAACAACAGGATAAATATTACCAGTTGCAGTTAAATCTTTAGGTTCGGATGGATGTAAACCGATTGCTTTTGAAGTTCCTTTTAATTGGTAACCACCTTCTGAAATTACAGTAGAACAGATCTGTTTCATCTGTCCTGTTACAGTTGTAGTATCTAAGTTTTCAATCTCATAACGAATAGGCAATGATGCCGTAGTCATGTAGGTTGATTCAATTTGGTTTGCATGTTGGAAAGAATGGCAATGAATTTTTTTACCATTAATAATAAAGCCAGCTCTAACCGTACCAACTCCCAGCCATTCCATATCAGACCAAAAGATCTGAGCCTTAGTTAGATCTAAAGTAATTGCAGAAGGACCTGTACCATCAAGAGGATCAATGTTCCAATCTTCTTGATCAATGATTGTGTTTCTTACATCACCTGTAATTGAATCTCGCTTAACAATTGATACACCATTAAGACCACTTTGTTCAAAATAAATACCATTATCTACACTAAAATAACCAACTCGTTGTCGCCTATTGGCAACACCAGAGTTCATAACAAAACTACTCATCGAAAGTAAAGACTTACCTGGCTGATAAGAAAATACTTTTTCTGTTTCACGAATAATTTTATCGCCTGATGCAGTTGTTACATTTAAATTTATTAAACCTTCACCACTACTGAAAGCAGTAGTTGCACTACCTCCAGTTGTTGTTGCAAATAAACCATTATCGTAATAACGATGCTTGGAATCAAATAAAGTAAAAACTGTAGAAACTTTTTGACGACCAAATGCATCTACAGAAGTTGAAGTAGGTGAAGAGATAACTTCTAATGGATGGCCACTAATTGTTTCTACTTTTCCAACGGTATAAATATTGCCGCCGTGATCAAATGTGTTTGGCATTGGTACTTTTAAATTGTTTATTTATTTATTCTATTCCAAGTTCTCTGGCAATATATTTAAACTTCTCATATTCTTTTTTAGAATGATTATATGCTTTCTCAATACTTAATTTTAAACAATTCCAAATTTCTTTTCCGGTTAATTCATCTGAATAAGAATCAATAGTATCTAACAAAAACTCAGACAATTTTTGTTTTTTATCATTACTATGATCAAAAGAATTAAAATCAGACTTCTTTAAGTCCTGCATAATACCAAATAATGATTGTGTTTCCATGATTCAATTATCTTCCGATATGTGACCTTGCTCTTCAAGAAACTTTTCAATGGCTTCAATCCTTTCAAAATACATATTACGACAGTAGGGACCAGCTTCTTCTAAACAAAAGCGCCGCCAAAGACCAGTAAAGGTTTTGCTTTCAGGTTTATAGCAGTCATAAATATGCTGAATAAAATCAGCACGTCGTTGCTGCTCTTTAACGTCCCAACCCTCAAGGTTATTAGACATGTTCTTCAACGTGGGTAATAGATGTAAATACACCAGTAACATTTTGACCTGCTTCAAACAGCAGATCGTCTAACTCATCTTGGAGAGAGACTGCAATGTCATCTGGTGTTTTACCTGTAAATGAATTATAGTCAACTTCTAAATCGACTGCAAAAGAAACAGTAAGTTTTTCCATTAATCAGATTAGTTTTTCCAGGGAATGTGCCTGATGTTCAGTATAATACCCCAAGCGTTCTTGGATGACATTGTAATAATTAATTGCAGCATCAACCATTTCTTCAGCTGTCATTTGCGCAGCCAGGTTTTCATTAGACAACATACCAGCAGTAAGGATTGTAACTCCCCACTCAAGCTTGCTGCCTATTGTTGATGGTAAAGGAGTACCATCTCCACTAAACCTACTAAATAAATCAGCAAGTTTTTCGTCGGACATGATACCCCTTTAAAGATGTTTTTATTTTAACCTATCTTGTTTAGATGATTTAAATTGTTTTGCTCCCTATTTACCTGGGTGAGGTAATACCAGTAAGCATTACGTGCATTCATATGGAACTTTTTGCCCCAGTACAAACGCAGTCGATGCTCTTCTAGCTTTGTATAATCCTCCTTGTTATAAGGAAGAAGCTCACCATCTTCATGGCACATGCTCATCTCAACCTCATTCATTTCTAGCTGAAGATCAATGTCTTCAACTGTTTGAACATGACAATGCATTTTAATTTGTGCATCATCAGGATCAGAAGGAGGCTCAATCTTCTGGAAGAAATTGTCCTGTAAGTTTGGATGCTTCAGGTGCCATTTCTTTTGTTGTGACGATACGTTTTGTTCGTACTGAATATTCTTGTCGGACTTTAACCCCATTTGGAATTGGTTGTCCTGAGTTGTAGGCGTCTGTGATTGCATCGAGGTTTGGGATGATCTTGGTTGTTGTTTTGACTGGCGCTTCACCATCTTGAATGATGGTTCCATCCATGGATCTGATAACGGTTCGTTTTGCAGTGGTAATTTCCTCCGTGAAGCAGTACTTGGATTGGTCTTCAGTTGACCAAAGGTTCGGATCCGATGAGATTTCAATCGTTAGGTTGGGCTTACGGACTAGGGTGAACTGATAGTTCCTGCCTGTGATCTTGTTAGTATCTTTGGGCAGAAAGCATCTCAAATAACTTAGCAGACTTTTGCACTGTTTGATTTGTGATTCTGCATGACGCTGCGCACCCTGCAGCATCTCCTTCTCTTTTTTAATCTGCTCTAAATCACGCTCATGGCTAGAGATGCAATAGTGAATAGCATCTATTTTATCTGATCGTCGTTCCAAGCAAGCTTCCAGTTCAGCCTGCAGCATTGGCCGAGATTCATCAGTGAGCAAAGGAAGAGAGTGCTCCAGGGCAGCATGATGTTTGTAGAGCTGAATAACATTGAGTTCACTTAGTTTAACTGAAGTAATTTGAGTCATGGGTAAAGTGAATGGTAGTTTGAAATAAAAAGTGTAGCCCGCAGACTACACTTTAAATACACAATCAAATCATTTGAAGATTTTGTTGAATCATATTGATTGCATAGCTAGCAACTGCAACAGCTGCAGCCATCAACAGATCTTGTGCAATGGGAAGAATAGTAGCAAGAATAGATTCAATCATGATTAGAAAAAAGTGTTGTGGATGAGCAGTTTTACGTCGTGCTCAGGACGATTGATCACTTACGACGACTGAACTGAGGCAGTGCGTGGCCTGCATAAGGGGTGTAACCGGCCTCCATCATACTGAAAAATAAGCTCCATGCATCATGTTGGGTAAAGAGTTCATTAGGTTTGTAGGGACGCCAGTGGCTCTCTGGAGCTTGAGCACCATACTTGGTATGGAAGACTACAAAGCGACCGGTAGTATTGGCATCAGAAGGAGGAGCATACCACCAGGCACAACACTTCTCTGGTTGGTTGCCACGAGCTTCAGTGATCAGTTCTGCACGCTTGACCTGGAACTCTCTGCACTTATGAAACCAGGTAAGATGTTTGCACCAAGGCGTAAAGCCTTCGATCTCCTGGGAGAACTCCGAAAGATGATTAAGTTGACGTTGAAACGACCCACATGAGCAGAAAGGCCGATGTTGAACTGGATCGGGATCACTGGATCCTTCCACCAATTCATCATCAAGTTGTACGGTTTGATTTTCATCCCACAACCCGTCCGGTGCAATGAGATGCCCAATGTTTGTTTGATCTGATTGAAGAAGTGCTTGAATCTTTTCAATGTTGGTAATGCGAATGAATTTATCTGCCCACTCCCGCTGGAGCTTGGCATCAAAGGTATCTTTACCCAACTGATGCTGGTAATGCCAGCCCTTGAACATAATGTAACTATTGCGGTGCCAAATACTAGGCGACCGATAGTTGGGTCCAAGATAAGAAAAGAAGTCTGTTAACCGATGAGTAAACGAAGTAAACGCTTCTTGAACTTTCTTTTTATTGTACGACTCTTCATTGCCATCATTACGAACAACAACAACATCATCACCATTGAGATAGATGCCAGAGATGTCAGTGTCATCAAATCCTTCAAAGGCACGACGAAGATTAGATCTGTTGTAGATGAAAGATTGAACTTCAGTTAGTTCAGTGAAAGTAGTCATTGTGTTAAAGTTGAGTGAAATGAAAATGCACAATGGAAAGTGAATTTATCCCATTGGCAATGTTGGAGTTAGAACCATCTTTACAAGATAAGTTCTGGGAAGAAAAAGTTAAACGATCAATTCAAGAAAACTCCTCCGTCAAAGACTTACAGATGCTTGCCATTTTACTGGTCAAGCTTGCAACACAAAGACAAGGAATCATCCGAGGACTGGTGCATGAACTGTGTAGTACAAGAGGGCTAAAGGTCAGGCCCGAAGACCTGACCAATCCCCCGCTAGAAGAATCAGAGAGCTGAGTCTTCACCCGTCATTGTATCGACAACCTGAGCCTTTGTCTCTACCGCAGCGCCATGGGGAAGAATCTTTACATCATCCTTGATTCCATAAGCACCACCAAGTTTTTTGGCGTCTTGCTTGGAATGCTGGTTGATGTAGTCCTGGAACCAAGGATCGCTAACCTTGGACCATGTATCTTCCCGGTCTTCATCAGGAATTGTCAGACGGCTCAGGGATTCAACAGCTTCTTCTACAGTGTCGTACTGCGGTGCTTCAAATGATTCGATACCACAGATCTCAACGTTGTTACTGCCACGCATGTCAGAAGCAAGCGTTGGCATGAACACAGTAGTACTGTTGAACTTTTCGTTGAACTGAAGAGGAACTTCCATGCCAAGTGCTTTGGAGAGACACTTGCCCATTTCTTTGTCAAAGAGTTTCTTTTTCTCTGACATATCTGTTCCATTCAATCCTTTCACGGTCAATACAACAGGTGCAGTGTGAGCACGCTTGTTGTACTTGTTAAGAATATAAATCAGATACTTGGTACGAATACCATACTTACGTTTGTACATTTCACCTTTACTTGAGGCAAGATCAGCAGCAACACGATCATTATCAAACGCCGCTGTTGCAGCAACATCACATTCATTCTCACCACCATAAACACCAATTACCTGGCGCTTATCCATGGTTTCTTCCACCATGAGTGGAGAAACCAAAAGCATTTGAATGCGAGGAATCACAAAGTTGATTCCCTCTTCAACGCTAGTGTTGGGTGGCATGCCAAAGGTTTGCTTGTATCCAAAGATTGCAGAACCTGGATCAAAGTCTTCCTCAGTAGCAGTCCATCCACAAGCAGATAGATCAGTGCCACGAATAAACCAACCTCTGGTTTTGGATTTATTGAGTGGTTGAATAGTAACAAATGGCTGAAGACCAGACACAAACTCTTTCTCTTTAAACATCATGAAAGAGTCGAGGCTGCGTGTGGTGATAGCAGCAGGATTTTTCTTAGCAATCATGGTTTGACTCATGGTTTGTTCAGGGTTTATGAATAAGCAGTTTAAGGTCATGCTCAGGACCATAGAAAATTACTCTGGAAGAGGTTGACCGTAAATCTCTTTACGCATTTCTTCTAGGATGTCTTCTCTCTCAAAACCACAAGCCTCAAAAAAATTAATGCATTGAGTAATAACTTCTTCAAGATCACAAGTCTTAACTTGAAGTAAGACTTGTGCTTCGTCATCCTCATAAAGAAATTTAAAAGGAGGATCAAGTTCATAAGTAATGCCACTCATCAGAAAGGAGCCTCCTCAAGGTCGGGGTTTGAGCTGTACTTGCTGCTCAATGTCGGCAGACTATCACTGTAAGGATCATTCTTCTTGTTATCTGGAACACTAACTGGCTTATAAGATTCTGAAGAACCAGCAGGAGCCTTGGCTTCAGGATCAAGCCTGGGAGCCAGAGTCATTGATTGCATTTGAATCTTAGTTTGATTCTTCTTTTCATTGGATTGTTTATCAACCCAGCTGTCAGTAACCAACTTACCTTTGATTGTTAAACCTGTTCCTTTTCTTGTGTAGTTACAAAGAAGTTCTGCATAATTAATTTTATCTTCCACGCTGTTAATGGCATAGAAGTTATAAAGATCAGCTTGACCTTTTCCTGTAACAACAGATAAAGTTTGATTGCAGATCATCAAACCACTTGGCGTTGTTTTAAATTGTCTTGGATCAGTGTGATCAATGTCTTTAACACAGCGACCAGTAAGAATAACACTATTAAAAATAGGAAACTGATCAGTGATTGATGCAACAGTACCGCCATGTAAAGAAAAGGTACGACTCTCAAGATCAAAACGTAGCTTCGCTTCATTAAGATAGATCAATGAATTAGCTTTACCATCGAATCGTTCAGCTGCCTTACCATACAAATTCATTTGAATTAATGTAGGTGCTTTATTGCCAACAGGTGGCAGCTGAATCATGCAGCGATGAGCAACAGAATCAGAAGATACATAGACTTGGCGCAAATCTTCTTTGAGTTTTGCGCAAACAGAAATGACGTTCATAATCTTGGAAGTAAAGAACAGGGCAGTTTATTGTCATGCCAAGGACAACGCTTCCGGCAGGATTTGAACCTGCGACCAACCGCTTAGAAGGCGGATGCTCTATCCGCTGAGCTACGGAAGCTAGTGTGTTTCTTGCCAGGTGAATCCTACACGAGAATCACCTTCAATCAAACATCTAAACCCAAAAAATTCTTGAGCTTGTGGGAATGCAATCATTGCTTGTTCCCTTACAGCTTCAGTGTGCTTAGGATCACATGCAATTTGTATTTCATCATGAACCATTAGCATTTGTTCCCAATCTTTTCCATACTCCAAGCCAATCTTTTTCATGTTTTCATGAGTATTAATTACAACTTGCTTCATCAAAATTGCACCAGCTGATTGCAACAAAACATTTAATCCTTTGAATGCTGAACGACAATACAAAATCCTACGGTCTAATCCAATCAAATAGTTTCGTTCCAGTATTCTTTCTTCAATTTGATCTTTCAGTTTCTTTAATGCTGGGACGCCCTTCATAAAACCATTGATCGCATTACGACCTAGTTCTTTGAGTTTATTTTCATCTTTGCAGTTAGGATCAATAATAGTTCCTGCTTTTAGATAACCACACCCATACAACATTCCATAAAGCAAACGCTTAGAAATGTCCCTGGTTTCTACACCAAACTGTTGTTGGTTGTAGGTATGGATATCTGTCTCAGGATCAGTAACCAACTTTCCATATTCACCATCATCCCAAATTGCAAGATAACCAGCAAGACATCTCAACTCAAGTGCTTTGGCATCGATACCAATCAAATCCCATCCTTCTGGTGCATGGAATAAAGACCTACACTCTTTTCCATAGGGTGAGTAACCAGCTGGAACCTGACCCGTGTTGGGATTACGGTGAGCACAACGGCCAGTAATGCAACCATTAGTAATAACATCGCCATGCATACGACCGTCATCGTTATTGACAAGCTTAAGCCAAGCATTAGATCCATCTGCAATTTGACCTAATCGTTTTTGAATTAGCATATATTCTGCCAAGATCTTTGCTTCTGGAAAATTAAGTTGTTCTAATACTTCATCATTCAATATTGGATTACCCTTATCTGTTTTCTTTGGTGGCTCCCAGTTATACTTATCCTTCAATCGTTGAACAACTTGCTGTCTTGAACCTGGATTGAAGGGTTCAATTCTTATCTTTTCAAATGGTACACCCTTTACATAGCCACGATTCTTATTGTTTACCTTGGGAGTAAACCATTCACGATGTTCAATTGGTGGAAATACTTCTTTAAGTTTCGTTTCTAACGTTTTCTGTTTTGTTCTGAGTACATCCACAAGATCAATGCATTGATCAATGTCAAATGGAATACCAGAAATAATTTGTTTATTGATTGATTGAGCAAATTGATGCTCCAGTTTAAGAGCGGATTGCGGATAAGTTTCTCTTTGAATAAGCTTAAATAGTTTTGTAGTAACTGCAACGTCTTGTTTGCAATACTCCAGCATCTCATCTGAGTATTGAGTAAAGTCCTTGAATTCGATTTTATGATCGGATAAACGGTAACCCCATGCCTTGAGACTAGCACCGCCCTTGAGACCAGCGGGAACTTTGTCGGAATAAATTTCAGAGTCGAGATCGAATAGTTTTTCCTTGGGCCAAATGAGTCTTGTGCAAACCAGTGTGTCAATGACTTGTCCATGAAATTCAAAACCATAAAGTTTTTTGAGTACAGGTAAGTCATAAAAAATTATGTTGTGTCCTATTAAAACATCACCTCTAGCCAGATGACCAAGAGCATCGTCAATGCTGCCAGGCCCATAATTAAAAGTTTGTTTTCTACAGATATCATGTATAACAATGCAGAATGTCTCAGTGACTTTATCATAAAGACCATCAGACTCTAAGTCAAACACCAACCACGATTCATTTTCTGAATCGGCACTCATCTTGAATAGAGAGTTTCTGACTGGATAATTTTTTGTCATTTTGATTTATCCAATTTAAAATCTGTTGCGCACCAGCCCTATAGGGATGAGAGTACACATCATTAAATGCTCTATCTGAATCTAATGGAATTAATTTGAAACTGGACGTTTCAGGACAACAAGAAATACCAAAAGGTTTGTCTTGTTTCCAACAGGCAATGACGTAAGACATGATGAAAAAGAAAGGACAGATAGATTGTATCTGTCCTGTATAAAAGAACAAGTAGTTTATATATTTTTATCGCTTTGTTTTGCTGTATCCAACAAATCCTCCTTCTTTCTTACGTTGAGACAAGGCTTTGCTTGCATCTGATCCAGCTCGTTGGCTGCCATGAACGAGCAAGGCAAAAGGCTTGTCACCCAAGCAGTGAGAGTCATCATGGTCAATCTCAAGACCAAGATCTGCTGCTTCTTGTTCTGTATAAACAACCTTGGCATAACGTTTAAATACTTTAGGAGCTGTAGGAATCATGTAATCAAGTGTGCCACCATAAGATGCAGTAAGATAAAAGTTATCTGGAATCATATCATTAAGTGATTGCCACATACCAAGAGACTTGGTATAAGCATACATTTTAATGTGAGGTAACTCTTTGGCAACAAGTGCCCATGCTTTCATGTAGTTCTCTGTCCAAAAGTCACCTGATTCATGAATACGAATCAAGTTTTTCTTGGGAGAAGCAAGAATAGATTCCAATATAAAAGCTGCAATTGTTTCTGGTTCATCAATAGGAAGAGCACGCAACAGATCAAAATTATGCCAGCGTGCATTTCTTACAGAAGGACGAACCTCAGCCATTGCAGCAAAGCAACGGAACTCTTGTGCAATGGTGCCAGTAACCTGGGGCAGATCAATGATCTTACCATCAGATTTGTTGGCAAATGTTTTGCATACACCAGCATGAGGGCAACTGTATGCAGCTGGCAATGAAAAGATCAAACGATTTTTAAGCTTGCCATTACCGGTAGAAAACTTGAGAAGTTGAGCATTAGACATGGAAGTAAAGTGCAGTGTGGTCAGCAAGCAGTTTAAAGTCATGCTTAGGACTATTACTGTATCAACCTGAACTACATCAAAAAATCAAAAGATGTAGTATAAATCTGTAACAAAGGCTACAGAAAATGAAATTAGTTTATCGCGGCATTGCATACGATGGTGGAGCAAACAAAATGGATCCTGCTCTCATTACATATTTAATGAAGCAGAAAAAAGAATTTGAACGCAAGCAAAAAGAAGGCCAGCGTGAACTGGCCAATCTTATCAACCGCCAATCATAAGGCGAGTTGCTTCTGTTATCTGTTTGAAATCTTCAATAGCACAGATCCTTTGTTGATCATGTTCTATTGGAGATTTCAAATGATCCCATTGAACGGTGACATAAACACGTCGATGGATCACACCATTCTTACGTTTAACTTCTTTGATTCTGTTTTCAATAACAGTGCCAAAGCGTTGTGATGATGCAGCTTTTGCTCGCTTGTATCCTTCAGGACTACCGCAAGCATCAAAGCGTTGCTTGGGACGTTCTGCAACACGAGTCCCAATAGAATACTTGGGACCCTTGAAACGATTCTTGCTGTGGTTTTGACGTGTGTCTTTGTAGATGGAAGAGTTCATCAGGTCAAATCTTTTTGCCAAGGATAGTTGTATCGGTCATGGTTGTCAGCCCTTTCTCCTTGTTCTTTTAACCATTCGCAAACATCATCAGCTGTATGGTTGCGACGCTCCCAGTTGTCGTCATAATCTTTTGGGATACGGTCTGCAATTAAGCTAAGCATCTTTGAATACTTAACACCAGGATTAGTCCACCGTCCCTTATCAATGAGATACATTTCAATCCATAAAGGACGTAGATATTTATTTGGATCTTTTGCCATTAGAAAAGTAATTAATATCTATTCTAAACGTGCTTCCATGTTCTTTTAGCAACAATATCTTGAATCGTTGCACGAGACATACCACTCCACTTCACAAGATCTTTTGTTGCCATCCCTTCTTTACTTTTGGTGCGTATCATAATTACATCTTGTTCTGTAAGTATAGAACGATGGTTTGAACTACCTGGAGAACTATAACCTAAACTTGCAATCTGCTCAATAGTTTCAAACTGATTCTTGCATTCAGCGCATTTCCAGTAACGCAGAATTGATTTAGGTTTTCGTTCAGCAAATAAATGTGAAACAGATTTAGATCCACACCATTTGCATGGAAGAGTGTGTTTAAATGACATGATGAAAAGAAAAGTGAGGTCGGCCTGGTGAGATTCGAACTCACACTGGAAGGATTTTAAGTCCTCTGTCTCTACCGTTGGACTACAGGCCGAGAAAACCAGGTAGAACCTGGTGGGTGACGTGCGCAGCCTTAGCTTAGCTGCTCAGAACGCTTCTGCAATGCAGAGGCAAAAGTCTTTGTATAAACTTCTCTTTCTTCAGTGGACAAACTAGAATTAGCAATACCAGCAATCTGTTCTACAAGCATTACACCATTGCGAACTTTAAGCTGAACAGTAAACATGGGTTTATTGTCCTTCATGGCAAGAACAATAAAGCATTGCTTCTTCTTAATTGCAGCTGAGTAATTACTGTTACCAACACAATTACGAACAGCACGACCCCATTCAGCAAGCTGATGAGTATTGATTGGCTGGAAGAAACAATAACCATCTTGTTTGATTGGTTCAGGAAATAAATCCTGAGGCAATGAAACACAGGGATGCTTTAGCTTCCAGTGAATTGACATGACATGATCATGCCAATCACGCCAACGCTTAGGTGGATTCAACTCTTTACCAGCATCAAGAATATTTTGCGTCATATTTATTGCATCCTGGATAGAGTTAGGACTAAACTCAAAATGATCTGTAGCTTTGGAATGATAATATGAACGCAAACCACTTGATGTCATTGCTCGTTCATAATGGAAGTCATACTCTTTGCTCAGCAAACTAATAAAAGTTTTGATCGACATATTATTCCGTAACCACTCAGCAGACTTTTTAGAATAAGCATTTCTGATAAAGAAATGTTCCAAGCTATAAAGCAATTCCTTATTGTTCTGGTAAAAATCAATAGGAGAATTAGGCCATATCTTTTCCAGGAAATAACAAGCGGATACAAACCTTTTCAATCTCTCTAAAGGAACAAAGATATCACGCATCAGTTTTGATGAATAGAAATTGGTATTGATATGATCTGCAACTTCAAACAACCATTTCCTCATGAATGGTTTATCCAAAATGCAATGGATCTGTGAAGACTCAGTACTATATTTATGTTTATCCTTGATTGAGAACAACAAACTATCAACATCAACCTTGGCAAGAGAATTGTAATGCTCTTCACCAAGTGTTTGTATTACATGGTTGCGGTATTGTGTTTCAAAACCTTGATGTTGCAATGTAAACTCAAGAGGAGTTTGAGACATAGCAACAATCTTGGCATACCAGGCATGTTCATCATCCCATTGCAAATTCTTTTCTGCAAAAACACTCATGATGTCATGCTTAATAGTTCGAATCCTGTCTCTATGTTGAATATGGCTATCTCGATAACTTAGATAAGGCATATGAATAAAGTGAGAACGACATGAGTGTTTGTTATCACAAACATCTTGAGCAGTTACACAATGAGAGTGGACATAGAATAACTTGCGACCACATTTAGTGTTCGGCTCATATTTATCTGCATAAGTTTTGAGGTATCCTTCAAGTTTCTTGTAAGTTGATTCATTGGCATTGAATGCAAAAGCATAACCATAAAGATAGTCAGCACCCTCTGGAGGTGTCCAGGCAGCATACCAAATACCAGAGATGTTGTGAATGGCTAAACGTCCATAGAAAGAATCAGCAGACCTATAAAATCCTCGCTCTCCTGCAGCCTTTGTGTTGATGTTTTTCATCACAGCTTCAAGAGCTGATGGTGAAATAACATCATGAGGAATCTTGAGATCAAATACACCCAAAGGATTTGTATTCTTCTTGGCAGTCTTCTTTGCTTTGTCTTGTTGTGCAAGCTTCTTTAGATTTGGATCATAGTCGATCAAAGCTTGCTGCAGATTTTGAGGAAGTTGGAATTGCATTTGAGATAGTAAGGTGAGGTGAATAAAAGCACTGGGACTTACACCGTAAGGATGCCCAGTGATGTGAGTTAAAGGTTAGTCATCAATAGTTGCATACGATGCAACCTCCCAGTCCATGTCTATGCTCTCGCATAGCAGCTCCATTTCTGGGCCATAGAGGTTGGAAGGTAAGACATGATCATCGATACTAAATCTTCCCATGCAGGTTGCAGAGCAGAACTCAGCAGGTTCAGGAGGATCACTCCAACTGCTGGCAGGACGGATTTGCACCATGTCTTCAATGTCTGCAGTAACGAAGCATTGATTGCCATCGATAAAAACCTCAAGAATTTTGTTGATAGAGTTTGACATAAAGATTAGTCAGCAAAGGGACCAGATGGTCCATACTTCTGAATGATTTCAGGAAATGCAATCAGAGTACGGAGCCTGATGTTGGGATCGGCAGCACGCAAGGCTTGCGCTTGAATACGCATCCAGCTGCCACCAAATGTTTCCATCCGAGAACAAATTATCTGAAGTTCATCAGCATTGTTCACGATGGTCTTGATGAGAGTCAAACGTTTACTACGTTGAGTCTCGTTAGTCTTGATGAGTGGAGTAGCGGTCATTTGAAGCTGATGATAGGGATGTTCTGTTTGGAAAGCCCAGTACCTGGTACGGAGACAGATGCACGAACACCTGACCCACGCACGTTGAGTGTAAGGGATAAGGGACCAAGCTTCAGTCGCTTGGAATACGATTTGACGCCACGTTCTGTGACGTTGAAACCGTTGATGTCTTTATCAAAGTTGAAAAGAGAACGTTTAGACATGAAGTTAAGTGGAAGAGAAGTAGGTATCTATATGAAATAAAGATGTATCCCTGGTTCTCCCTGGGGGCTTGGGGGTTCCTGTCTATGGAACAATCCCAATACCCTGACGTTGTATCTTGGAACACACCAAGATATATTTTCAATGATCAGAGTGAATCAGTAGACATTCATTCTGATCATGATTGAACTTCTCACAATTGAAGATTGTCCAATCAATCTTTACACTTGGTTTAGCTTGTGCTTTTGTTGCGGAGCATTGTATCAAGCGCATCGAAAGGGTATGATCTGATCGATGCAGGGGGCTTAGCAATCTGGTGAATGCACCGAACTCATAATTCGGCTGAGGCGAGTTCGATCCTCGCAGCCCCCATCTTGTTCTTCTGTCTAGCAATTGATTGTTGCAATTGCTTCTCTTTCTCATCTACCAGGTGCATGCTACTGACGTAGCAGCATGCAGTTACCTGGTCCTCAGTCAGACATACTTTGATCTGACCATCGTCAAGTGTTTCGATGTTTAGCCTGCTCATCTAAAATCTCATGGGCTCTAGCCTCAATCTTACTAGCCGGCCAATCATGTTTCATCGATAGGTTTACCACTGTAGATGCAAAGAGACTTTCCTCTGCATACTGTTCTTGCAGTTTGTAATCTTTGTCGATCTTGATCATGTCATCAAGAAGGTTAGCTTCAATCCAAGACAATGTATCTGGATGAGCATTGGCAATAAACTTTTGAAGTGCCATGCCAAGGAATGAAGTTGCTTTGGTCATTGTTGTCTCCGTAAGGTTGTGTTGCCTGCGTTTATAGGATGCGCAGCCCCCTCACAACTATTACTTCTCCAATTCTTTGAGTCGATTCTTGAACTCTTCTGGTACTTCACTGCCATCAAATGATTGGCAGAAGACTTCACCAGTGATTGGGTTCACAAAACCACCTATGCCTTTTAAACCAAGCTTACGCATTGATGCATTGGTTTTAGCAGTGAACTCCATCATCTTAAGAGTCAAAGGACTTGGAGTAGTGTCAGGAATAGAAAGATTTGATTCAGACATGTGTAATGAAATTGAATGGATGTTGTCTGCGTTTATAGGATGCGCAGCCCCCTTCTAGTCACATCAATCCAAGTAAGCAGGGCCAGCCATCAGGATGATCTGGTTCGACCTCGTCTTCTCCGCAAGGAGTAACTGCAGTCTCTGATAAACAATAGTCTTCTACGTCTTCGACACTTGGGACTTTGTACCATCCTTCGTAGAGGTAGGCATAGCTCTTGCCTTCTTCGTCGATAGCGCAGCCCCCTGGTGCTTCTTCGCTGGGGTACCAGTAGAGCCAGTAGACTCCGTTGGAGTCACACTTGACGCTACCGTTTTGCGGGTGTGTGCTTTTGTCGTCTTTGACGAACTTGCTTGGGTCGTACGTGACTTCTGGCTGGTACTGTTCTTCGCCTTCTTTGGTGCCGGCGACACTTTCGTAGCCGGTGAGTGATTTGGCGATTGCTGCTGCGGTTGGGTGAAGCATGACAAGAGTTCCGTGATGATGATGGTGATGATGGTGAGAAGATGATCCATGAGATCATCTGTGGTTTGATCAAAGGAGTTCATAATAAAGACTCCTTCGGCTCTGGTTGATCCATAGCTTGTTCATACTGATGATCTGCGATCTCATTCAGGATGTCAACGGCTAGGGTATCTGCAATCTCTTGCAATAATTCGTTGCGATACATCTCGATGTCAGCCATTGCATCCAGCTGATCCATCTGGTGATGCAGGTAATCTTTGATCATGGACATGGTTGAGTCTCCGTAGGGTTGAGTTGTCTGCGTTTATAGGATGCGCAGCCCCCTATGAGTTTACTTGGAACCAATCAGTTCTTGCACTGAACTTAAGTTTGATGTTGTGGTTGCCAAGCTAGATACTGGCACGCACCACTCATGAGAGATGCCATGGATATCCAGCACATTGACAATGAAACGACTATTGCGAATCATAATCTTTACATGTACTGGCTCATTGATGTCAAACTCAGCTGTTTGAATGTTGGACATTGTCAATAGGATTAGGATTAAGGACATCAACGCCGAAAGCAGCGCCGATAGCGATAGTCATAGCAAAGGATGCCATGACAAACAAGAATGCATCGACAGCTCTGGTGGTGGCGGGGGGATGCGATCGGGTGTAGCTGTCAACCTGGATGTGAGAACCAGGGCCACGCTTAAGTCTCCATTTCATGTGGAAATGTTACAAAGTGTTGCAGGATATTGAGTCCTGCAGAGAAGGGCCATAGCCCCTCAGTGCAAGAGTCAACCGTATTGAAGATAACGAGTATTAACACAGAAGTAAGTATCACCAATGAAATCACTAGTGAGAATCAACTGATGATCAACCTTCTGGTAACAAGACTTAATCGTCTTCTCGTTCATCGCTTTACGAATACCAACGGTAGAAAGAATACCGATGCCTACGCCGATGACAATAGCAATTGCTGGATGTGCAGTAAATTTCATGGAAGTAATTTCAGGTAGTGCGGTGCCTATCTCCGCTGTAGGCAATAACTG
>ERZ869936.584-NODE-584-length-33043-cov-7.991330_pt1 | contig 33043 bp, 44 predicted proteins | sample MGYA00520876_ERZ869936 | MGnify/ENA primary metagenome ERZ869936 (study PRJEB32218, sample SAMN09650985) | biofilter metagenome | isolation source: enrty point of leading RO module | place: Saudi Arabia: Thuwal, RO plant located on Red Sea | collected 2016-02-17 ... | reverse complement strand
GGAACCGCAGAGGAGCCGTAATGGCCCGCAAGCCGAAAAAGAAATCTCTGTCGGACCAGTTGGCGAAGGTCGACGAGGGCGAGGGCCTGACGCCTGAGAGCGTCATTGAGTATCTAAGAAAGCCCAAACGGAAGAAGAAGGGCGCCACCACCGCGGCGATCGCGGAGAAGTTCCGCGTGACGCAGCGTGAGGCGCTCGCGTTTCTCGGCTCGCTCGGCGATCAGGGTTATCTCGTTTCGCTGATCGGCGACTCGTGGGCTATCGAAAAGAAACCACTCGAAGGCACCGGCCAGCCGCTAACGCTGACGTCGGACGCCGACGGCTGGCACCTGATCGGGCTATCTTCCGATCAGCATCTCGGCAGCAAGTATTGCCGCATGGACGTACTGACGGACATCTACCGCCAGTTCGCCGAGTCGGGCGTGAGCGTCGTCTTGAACAGCGGCAACTGGATCGAGGGCGAGGCGCGGTTCAATCGCCACGACATCGACATCTTCGGCATGGACCAGCAGATCGAGAACCTGGTCCAGCAGTACCCGCAGGTCGAGGGTATCACGACCTACGCGATCCACGGCGACGACCACGAAGGGTGGTACGGCCAGCGGGAAGGCATCGACATCGGTCGACACACGGAGAACCTCATGCGCCGCGCGGGTCGATATGACTGGGTCGACCTCGGGTTCGTTGAGGCTTATGTCGAATTGAAACACCGCAACACGGGCAAGGGCACGTTCGCCCACGTGCTGCACCCAGGCGGCGGCTCAGCTTACGCAGTTTCGTATAAGCCCCAGAAGATCGTCGAGAGCTACCCCGGTGGCGCGAAGCCGGCAGCTGTCTTTATTGGGCATTATCACAAGCTGAGTTACAACCATTTCCGCAACGTGGTCTGTATCCAGTGTGGTTGCACGCAGGACCAAAGTACGTTCCTAAAGAAGCACAACATCGAGCCGCACATCGGGGCGGTGATCGTGCGTGTGAAGCAGGATCCGAAGACGGGCGCGCTGGTCGAGTGCCAGACGCATTGGATGCACTACTTCGATAAAGGATACTATCAGCACCGCTTCTCGAAAGCCGGCAAGGTCACACGCAGCAAGAAGGCGCGGGCATGAAGACGATCGACCGCTTCGCCGTGAAGCTGAACGGCCGCCTCTGGCCGGTCCACTTCGTCAAGACGTCGAAGCATCTCGGCCCCAAGGATTTTGGAGTGTGCATCGAGAAGGGCGGCGGCGGGCCGCTGATCCTGATCAAGAAGAACAGCAACATCGAGGAGGAGCTGGACGCCCTGATCCACGAGTGCATTCACGGCGAACAGTTCGACTTTCTAGCTGAGGAGTTCGTCGAGATGATGGCGACCGACGTCGCCAGGGCGATTCTCAAACGCTACCACGTTGTCCCGAGGTTGATTGATGGCTAAGGCCAAGAGCTTAGATTCTGAGCTACAGCGGATCGCGGAGGCGAACCCGCAGAGGACTCCGCACGAACTGCAAGGGGAAGACTTGGAGGAGTGGCTGAAAGTGGTACGATGGTGGCGAGAGCGGGGCGGCCGCACCGGCGTCTCGACACAAGGGCAAGAGGAGTTATTCGCGTTGCTGGAGGAGCGGTTCAGGTTCCGCACGGCCAGGACCGCGTCGGGCCAGCTGCCGAACCGCGAGACGTACGTCCGTTGGCTGTCACACAAATGCTGGGACAAGATGCTCTAAAGGACTCATTACGCTGCACAAACTGCCCTAAAGGACTCATCATGCTCGATAAACTGATTGCGTTCTTGGATGCCCTGATCAAGTGGCTCAATGAAAACTGGCCGTTCCACGATGACGTGCCGGAGCCCGAACCCGAACCCGAACCCGAACCCGAACCTGAGCCCGAGCCCGAACCCGAGCCGACTCCTACTCCCGTGCCTGTCCCTGAGACGATGCAACGCTCGGGCTCGATCGCATCGGACCATGACGGCGAGGTGATCAGCAACCTCATCATCGACGCGGACGGCGCGGCTGCGATCCGCGTCCGGCACAAAAACGTCACCGTGCGGAACATTCAATACACGCACAAGCGAACCCACGGCATCGTCGTGTGGCAGGCGCCGGGCTGCCGGATCGAGAACGTGTTCGGCGAGTGCGTGGCCGCGCCGCAAAAAGGACCGAACGGCGGCGAGTACAACAACATTCACGTCGGCATGTCGCCCGGTACGGTGATCGTAAACGCTCTGCTGCACAAAGGATCGAGCGGCGTCTGGGCGGTGAACAGCAACGACATGGTCGTTCAGAAGATTCACGGCTTTGACCTGCGCGGCCCGTTTCCGCGAGGGCAGCTCTGCCAGTTCGACAAGTGCAACGGCTCGATCCTCGAAGACTTCTCGACGGTTAATCCGCTGGCGACCTCGTGGGTCGAGGACAACGTCTCGGTCTACAAGTCGAACGGCTGCACAGTGCGTCGAGGGCACATCGATGGGAACAACGACCGCACGGGCATTGGCGTGATGCTGGAGTTCGCGGATAATTGTGTCGTCGAGGACGTCGACTGCATTCGCATGGGCAACGGGTCATTTTCCGCCTACCCCGGCAAGGACAACCTCTTTCGCCGGTGCCGGACGCGGGATAACATCTGCGGCCCGACGGCGAAGGGCGACGGTCCGCCGACGAGTAACGGGCTGATCTTCGCGTCGAGCCCGCAGTCCAGCGGGACGCGGTTCGAGGATTGCGTATACTTCAATCCGTGCAATCCTGGTAACATTGTCTGGGACCGAAGTACGGTCACCACGGCCGACATTCGCGAGGAAGAGTTTGAACCGCAGCCGATTCAAGTGATCGAACTGCCTTGGCGAAAGGACGAATGATGAGCGACGCCGTCAAGTTGTTGAAGCACGACCTGGTTACCGCGCTGCCGGACGACATCGCATTGTTGTCGACCGACACGCTGTGGGAAGCGCTGCGGGCGATCCTGGCCGATGGCCGCTTCGATGCCAGCGACGAACCGCACGTCCTCGATGTCGTTCTCGAAGTCATCGACGAGTTCATCGTGCCGCGTCGACCGATTGCTGGCCGCATTGCGCGTCGCGTCGCGCCAGTTGCGGTCGGTTTGTTGTTCGCGTCGATTTTCGAGTCGGCGTAATCGCTTCCACTTCCAGCACCACTTCGTCGAGTCACAGCATGAATAAGTTGCGCGAATGGTCGCCGCTTGAGTTTATCGCGGTCGGCATGGCCCTAGGTTTGGCCTTGGCGGCACTTGAACGGGTCGCTGTGTTTCTCTGGACCACCGCGGGATGACGAAAACCCATGGATTACGATGGTTCCAAAATCTGTGCGGTGCCCGACGCGCTCGGCGGCGGCGACTGCCAATGGCCGATGCGCGAGGTCACCGTCTACAGCGAGGGATTGCTCGGCCGTGTCGATATCGAAGAGGCGACCCGTCAAGCGGTGGACGGGTGGAATCGCGTCTGTGGTATCAATCTGCGGCCGTCGGCGAACCGCGCGACCGCCCATATCGTTGTGACCAAGGGCGGCATTGACGGGCCAGCGGGCACCCTGGCGTGGAGCGAGCTGCCGTGCTTCGGTGGCGCCCGGATTCGACAGCTCACGCAACGCTACGACATCAACGAGGCGTGGGTGATCGCAGAGAATCCCGCACCGCATCAAATCGACCTGGTGCGCGTGATGTGCCACGAGCTGGGTCATGCGATCGGCATCAGCCATATCAGCAACGGTAACCTGATGCAGCCCGCCTACGACGGGCGCATTCGCTGGCCGAAGCGGGGCGACATTCAAGAGGCACGGTCTCGCTATGGCCTGCCGGCGGAGATCCCCGACGAGCCGGATGATCCCGGCGTGCCCGGCATTCCCGGCGAGTGCCTCGGATTGTCGCCGGACGAATGGCAGACGATCTTCAAAGCCGGCGCGCTTCTGGCTAAGAAGATTGGTCCCTTGCTCACCACGGATCAGCGCCAACTTATCGAGCGTATGCTAAGGCGGTAGGCATGCTACCATTGCTGCTGGCGATGGCGATCACCGCGCCCGAGCGGACGCACACCGAAGCGGACGCCGTCGGCTGGGCGTTCGAGGCGTTGCTCAAATACGAGCAAGAAGACTGGCCGAACATTCGCTTCGTCTATGTGCCAGCGTGGGGCGATGCCGAATGGATAGGTGCGGTCAACGTGGCCGTCAATCTCTCGGCCAGCCACAGTCGCACGTTGCACCCTGCCGACGTTCATGCCGGCGGTTACCTGCTGGCCTTCAATCTGTCGCGTCTAGCGCCGCACCCGAAGCAACTGAAGGCGCTCCGCGCAACGTGGGATTCGTTGGCCGTCGACGATCCGTACTTCCACGTTCCGGCAATCAACCAGCAGAAGGGCGGCGCGGTTGCGATCCTGGCACCGCACCTACGGCAAGCCGTCGCGGTGCGCGCCGAACAGGTCGACCAAAGCGAACGGCTCGACGTGTTGTTGGCGACCATGACGGGTTCGCCCGGTGTCGTCTACCGCGCCGACTTTCTCATCGAGCAACTGCTAACGAGTTTGCGTGGTCGCTACCTCGACTTCCGGCAAATCGATTTGACCAAGCCGGCCAAAGGCTCCACGCAGTTCCGACGCGAAGCCGCCAAGTATGGGTTTTTTCCCAAAGAGTCGCGACGGCAGCAGGGCGAAAAGGGTGCGCTGATGCTGATCTCCGACGTGACGGGTAAGAGCCGCGTCGTACAAACGATCTTCGGCACGGCGAGTCAGCAACCGCTGGCAAGCACGTTCGACTTCGCCGATGAAACGACGCGGCCCGATGAACAATTCATTCGCAACGTCGTCTCGTTCGACGCCTTTCACGACGCCGGCGAGCACTTCGTCCCGATGCGCAATGGACTGATCGAGTTCATCCTTACCGACGGAGAAGGGAACATCCAGAAGGCGGCGCCTCCGGAAGTGGTCGCGGATCACACAAAGCCCAACGGGCACACCAAGCAGCTCGAGGCGGGCATGTCCTGCGTCGTGTGTCATATGACCAGCGGAACTGGCATGTATCAGACGGCGCGTAACGACATGGAATTCTTGCTCGGCGCGGACGTCGACTTTTTCGGAGATGACTTCACTCTGACCGACGGCGATGGCAAGGCAGTCGTGCTGAGCCGCGCCGAAGCGGTCGACCTGGTTGCAGGACGGTTCGGACAACGGATCGACGAGCCGGACGGCATCTTAGGTCGCGCCCGCCGAGATTTCGCTCGCGCAATCGCCGTGCTGACGGACTATCCGATCACGGCGGAAGGCCCGGATGCCGTCTACCGAGCGGGTCTGAAAATCCAGCAAATTTATCACGGCTACCGATATGCGCCGGTCACCGCGCAGCAAGCCTGTCGCGAGCTCGGCTACAAAGTGGAGCGACAGCGGGCTTTAGCGACTTTTCGTCGGCTTGCTCCGGCCCCAGCCGCGGGCAACGAAGAGGATATCGTGATAGCTATGGTCCGCGCGGGTGCTATAATCAAGCGAGACGACTGGGAAGCCATCTATGCGGAGTGTGCGCAGCGCGCCGCCGCCGTTCACGCAGCGAAAGGGAAGTGACTATGATCCGTTGCCTGCTACTCGCCACCCTGTTGATGGTTTGCAATGTTGCCGACGCGGGTCGACCGTGTCGAACGTGCCGCAAGGTGGTAAAGGCCGTGCAACCGATCGCCGTTCCGCAGGCGACGTACGTCATCCAAAACAACTACCCGCAGCCGCTGGTAGCACAAGGGACAACGGCCTATGCGTCGACGGCCCCGACGGGTTACCAGGCGGCCGTGCTGCCGTTGTTCGATGTCAATCGGTACCTTCACGACCAGCAGCAACTTTCGCTCGCGCTGAACAAGACACAGGCGCTCGGCATGTCGCAGGTGCAGCAGCTGGCAGAACGCGTTGCCGAAATTCAAGCGCCCGCGCTCGAAGCTCAGAGCCGCGGTCAAGCGGCGGCGATGGTGCTCGATGCGGCGGGCCTGCGACACGCTGGCGACCGTTCGACATCGGCCATCGTAATCGAACGCCACGGGGCGGAGACCACGATTCGGCCGTTGACTCGGCAGGAAGTCGCGCGGTTGCAGTTCGGCGACGACGCTGCCCAGCCGGCCGACGACGGGTTGACGACAACGACGAGTTTGCTCGGCCGGTTTTGCGCGTCGTGCCACGGGGCGGACGTCGCCCAACCCAAGGCCGGTCTGTACCTCGATTACGATGCCAACTACGCCGAGACACTTCGCGCGCGCCTAGCGGACATCCTTTACCAGATCGACCAGGAGCAAATGCCCCCGTCGACGGCGGAACAACCGACCGCCGAAGAGCGCGAGGCACTCAAGTCGGAGATCCTGACCCACCTTTACTCATTGCAGAAGGAGTAGCCATGTTCCGCTTTGCCATCATGCTCGCGGCACTCGTTGCGCTCGGCCTGACTGTCGCGTCGGACGTCGATGCGTGTGGTCGACGATTCGTCGTTCGCCAGCGGGTCGTCGCGCCGGCCGTGCAAGTCGTGCAGCCGTTCGCTGTTCAAGGCGCGTTCGTTCAACGGCAAGTCATCAGGCGGCCATTGTTCCGGCCAAGGACAACGATCATTCGCCAGCGCGTCGTCGCGCCGGCAGCGGTCGTGTCGCCGGTCATTGCGCCGCAGCCGCTGTTCTTTTACTAGCGATCTCGGCGAATCGCACCGCAATTCGGGCATGCCGTGGAGCCCAGCGAATCCACGGCGTTTTTACTTCCCTCCCTCGGAGATGAACCGATGAAACGCATGCTACTGACAATCGCGTCGACGGCGTTCGTGTTCGCCGCGACTCTCTCGATTCCCACGCCGGCCGACGCCGGCCCCTTACGCGCCGTTGGGCGAGCCGTGGTCAAAGCACCGCGCGTCGTCAAGCGAGGCGTCTCCAAAGTTGGACGTGGCGTCGCTCGTGTCGCCCGTGTGGCTCGTCGATCGTGCCCGAGAGCGGCGTCGCGAACGAGCCTGGAGCCGAGACCCCAATCCAGGGTATAAAGGGCACGAGCCGCTCAAGGCGGCCACGATCCTCGGTGTCGTCGCGATGGTCGCGGCGATGGTAATTGTGTTTCTGTGCGTCTAAGGAGCTCGCGATGCCCCCGTTCCCCGACCCCACCGGCCAGTACCTCGTCCTCGTGATCACCGACGGCGGCTCGCCTCCGCAGGCCGAGGAGGTTCACGTCATCAATGACATCGAGGACCCCGCGCCGGCCGAGTACCCGCCCGGCTCGGTGCTGTTCAAACTGCACAAGTCCCAGGACGCGGCGATGCTCAAGGAGAGCGACCTGGCGACCACGATCCTCAACTCCTGGTCGGCGCAGAATAAGATTCTGATGCTCGACCCCGACGACCTGGACGACTAACCCACAAGGAGCCGACCGTGCCCACACTCCCCCCGCCACGAGAGCCGCTGGCTGTCGTGTTCACGGACGCCGCCGGCAAAGTCGACGTCGTCAAATCGATCTACGGTTACGCGCGACCGGTCGACGTGACCTCGAAGTGCCGCGCTAACGGCTACGAGTACCAGGCGAACACGACGGTGCTGTTCACCGAGGACGGCTCGCCGCTGGGCGTCCTCAACTCCACCCGGGCGGCGGTCAAAGTCGTCGCTGCCTGGGACAACGCGGAGGGTTACGTTGTTCTTACCCCCGACGACCTGCAGCCGGCGCTGCAGCCCAGCGAATCAGGTTGGCGCCTCGCAGGTTAATGTACGGTGCCACGATGAGCAGATGGTCCACGAGTGATTACGACGCCCTGAAATCGCACCTGACCGCGACCGCAGGGGCCGAGGACTGGTCGATCGCCGAGACGATTGACCACCTGAATACCCCGCAGACGGTTGGCGTGCGTCCGCTGACGGCGCGTGACGTGCGCGCCTGGGTGCAACGCCATCAACTGTTCGAGTCGATCGAGTACGAGTCGGACAACCACGACGACGCGGAGGTCCGCGAGGCGCTGAAGATTCTACTGCTCGGCCTGCGAGGTGACGGAGACGTCCTCGACTTCTCCGACCCCGCGCAGACGGAGGCGATCGGCAAGGTGCAAGTCGCTCTCGATATCACGCAGGAGGCGATCGACGACCTGACGTCGCGCGCGGCCGTCGAGGGCACCGTCGCGTCGTCACTCGGGCTGTGCAACGTGACCGAGGGACGCATCGAACGAGTCCGCGCGGAGCTAAATTGGTAACATGGCAGACTTCCACTCAGAACTACTCGCCGGCTCGAAGGTCGCGCTGATCACGCTCGGCGGCACGCTCGCCGCCGACGCCGAGTCGACGGGCGACCTGGACAATACGACGAACGGCTGGCTCGAAGGCTACCTGGTCTACGTCGGCGGCTGGGACAGCGTCGCGCCGACCGCCGGCGCTCGAGCGATCGACCTGTACCTGATGCCAGGTTACGACGACTCCGGCGCCACGTTCCCTGATGAGAGTAGCGCCGGGCTGCCGGCCGGGGGCACGCTGATCTGGTCGTTCGTCTCGCAGCTCGCTCAGACCGCCTCGCAGGTCATGGCCGGACCGCCGACGCCGGTCCGCATTCCCGCCGAGCACTCCCGCTGGGTGATCTCGAACGTCAGCGGCCAGACACTCGCGACGGGCGGAATACTCTATCTGATTCCGCAGAAGGCCCTGATGGATGAGCAATGAGCCGACTGACGCTCGCCAGTTGCGCCCGATCCGCGGCCAACGCCAAGCACCCGCAGCTCTGGGCTGGGCTCCAGCACTACTGGGCGCCCTGGCTGCTCGGCCGCACCGCCCCTGATTCGTCGCAGGCGGCCAGTGCGACGCAGGTTCTCGTCCCCGAGCTCGTCCACGGTCTGCACGGTTACGGCACCCAGAACGAAGGACAGGACGCCAGCGGGCAGCGGCACACCCGCTGCGCCTACGAGACGTACCCGCCGCTCGGGCAGTTCCCCAGTAAGGACACAATCGAGAAGGGGCGGTACTTCGAGACGGCACACCGCGCGTCGCTGATGCCCCAGAACGGCACGATCGCCTGCCGCTACAAGCTGAACTCGATCGACCCCCCGGGTGGCGGCGGCCCGTCGCTGCCGTCGATGATCTCGCTCGGCGATCGCGCCTACCCCAGCTTTGCCGGACCGTCCCTATCCTCGCGTGGCTGGAGCTTTAATCTAATGCTTATCTTGGTGGGCTCGCTGCCCGGCGGTGGTCAGTTCTACCCGATCATGGGACTGAATGTGACGGAGTCGCTGCACGCGACCGGCGTCGGCTGGGGCGCGTCGGCCGGGCTCGGCACCACCAGCGGCAACGCAAAGCTCGGGGCCGTCAACACCGCGATCTGCCGCTGGAACTGGGACCTGTCAAGTACGGGCAGTGGGCAGACGATCACGAACGGTAACGTCAATTACGGCAGCACGGTCGCGTTCGCGCAGGCGGCCGGTGGCGCCTCGCTAACCTATAACGACGACGGACTGATCTCGGGCGGCACGTCGGTCAATACCAAGGACCACATGCGGGGCGGGCCGATCGAACTGGCCATCTGGGACCGCGAGCTTAGCGACGACGAGATCAAGGCCTGGCACGACCTGCCCGGCGCACTCGCCGAGCCGGCCGACCCCGTCCCTGTCGTGCCCTCGCTCGGGCTCACGTTCGCCGCCGAGTTCGAGCTGCGAGACGCCTCGGGTACGCCGATGGTCAGCGACGAGGCGCCCAGCGTCGCCCACGGCACCGACCTCGGCACGCTGTCGATCGGCGACGCGGACCTCGTGGTCTCCGGTGCGAACTTCCAGGTGCATAACCTCGGCAACGCGACGCTGACCCGCAGCTCGTCGCTGACGGGGGACCACGACTTCTGGGTGATCAACAATACCCCCGTTGCCCCTGGAAACAACCACTCCGCGTTCGCGAGCATCGGTATCTACCTTACCAGCGGCTCGCCGACGCCCGGCTCGTACACGACGCAGCTGGAGATCACGCACAACGATAGCGACGAGTCGCCGTTCCTGCTCAACTTCGCCTGGACTATCATCGCGGAGCCGCAAATCTTCCACGATGAACACGCCCTGCACAACCAGCAAGGACACGCCGTACTCGAACCGGCTCGACCCAGGACCACTATGCGCGATAAACTGCGAGACGTCCTCGAGCCGGTCAGCACACGCGGAACGCTCGAATCCGAGGAGATGAACTGATGACGCTCACCGTCCAATACGATACCGTCAAGACCGCGACGCGGCGGTTCTATATCCGTAACGGCGAAACGAGAAACTTTCTCATCGGCTTCCAACGTGTGCTCGATACCGGCGAGCTGATCGACTCGGTCGATGACGTTACGATCGCAGCCCACGATGAGGACCAGGACGCCGACCTGCGGGACGATGACGACGCGATCACTGTGAGCCTCGACTCGGCGACGCTGATCACCGACTCGAATAACGCCGTCAACACCGCCGCCGAGACGATCGAAGAAGAAGGCGAGACGGTCGCTATCGGCGAGGGAGCGGTGTTTCAGCTTACCGCCAGCTCCGCGACCGTCGGGGTCTGGAACCGTGTGACGATCACCGTCACGACCGATGCAGCCAATCCGCAGACGATCAACGCGGATATCCTCGTGAAAGTTGTTGACCGATAGGAGCGAAGACCATGCAAGCGATCTTAATAGGAGTTGCAGGCGGACTCGCGATGCTCGTCGCTATGGCGTGCGCGTACCGGGCCCTCACCGGCGCCTGTCCGCATTGTCGGGCTCGTGTGTGTTCCTGAGCGGCAATTCTGCTAACATAGCATCGGTGATTTTCTGGAGAGTAGGTGTAAGCGCCTATTAGTACACGGTCTCCGCGGGGGCGCGGGGGCACACTGAAGCGACGCCACTGGTCCGACGATGATCGATTTCAACAAACCCGACGAGCTGTCCCGCAGCGATCTGAAAATGATCGAGCAGGCGATTCGAAATAAGTGGGACATCAACGAGAAGCTGTTCTCCAGCCTGCCCGCGCTGGCAGAGGGCATGGCCTTTGATCAGGATCGCGGTGACCGCGCGCGGTGCACGGCGATCCGCATTCTTATGGAGATGCACAAGCAGAATCAGGACGCCGACTCGCCGCAGTCGTCGGACGTCTACGTCAACGTCGGCGTGGCCGTCGACCAGGCCCGCGAAGTCCACAAGCAACTGGTGCACGATGAAGACTATCTCGACTACCTCCGAGCTAGTACGCGCGACGGCGACGCCGGCCTTACTGGCCACAACGGTCAGTCGGGGGCGCTGGAGAATGGGTCGGCACCATGAGCTACTCGACCGAGAGCTTATGGACATCGAGCGCGGCAAGAATGATCGCCTGATCATCGAGATGCCGCCGCGACACGGCAAGAGCGAGCTCGGCTCGAAGTACTACCCGACGTATCGCATGGGGCACCATCCCCAGAACGATATCATGCTGACGAGCGCCACGGGCGACCTGGCGCTCAACTTCTCGTCGGCGACGCGTGACCTGCTCTCGGAGTACGGCCCGTCACTGTTCGGCACGTCGATCCGCCACGATCGGCGTAGCGCGGACTTCTGGCGCACCACGGACGGCGGTGCGTGTCGAGCGGCCGGCGTGGGCGGAAATATCATCGGCCACGGTGCGCGGCTGGCGATTGTCGACGACTACTTTCGCAGCGTGCAGGAGGCCCTCTCGCCGACGATGCGCGACCACGTGCACCGCTGGTTCCACGGCACGCTGATGCACCGTCTCGCCCGAGGCGCGGCGGTCGTGATCATCTGCACGCGGTGGCACCCGAAGGATTTGACGGGCAAACTGCTCGAGGAAGCCGAGCACGGCGGCGACAAGTGGCGACGCATCTCGCTGCCGGCGCTGGCGACGGACGGCGACCCGCTGGGGCGCCGACCCGGCGAGTGCCTGTGGCCGGAGTTCGAGATCGACGGCGACAAGTTCGGGTTCGGCGAGCGCTGGCTCGAAAAGCGCCGTGAGGCGTACTACGCGAGCGGCTATCCGTGGATGTTCGAGGCGTTGTACCAGCAGAACCCGCCTGAAGTGCTCGACGCCGAGTGGCCGGCGGAGTACTGGGACAACGTACGGTTCGATGAGTGGCCGGCGCTCGACGACACGATCATGCGCGTCGTGGCGCTTGACCCGTCGCTGGGCAAGACGGACAAGGCGGATTACTCGGCGTTCGTGATGCTCGCCAAGACGTCGGACGGGCGGTTCTGGGTTGACGCCGACCTGGGGCGCCGCTCGTCGTCGCTGATGCTCGACGAGGGGATGCGGATCATGGACGACTTCCGCCCGTTCGCGTTCGGCTGCGAGTCGAACACATTCCAGGAGCTACTCGTCGACGGCTACCGCGAGCGCATGGCGGCGTCGCACCTGAACGTGCATGCGTATTCGATCAATAACTACGTGAACAAGATCACGCGAATCCGCGCGATGACGGACCTGTTCGCCTCGGGCCGCGTGCTGTTCAAGTCGCATTCGCCGGGCGCCGAGCTGCTGCTCGAGCAGCTCCGCGGCTTTCCGTCGCACATGCACGACGACGGACCGGACGCTTTGGAGATGGCGATTCGACTCTGTAATGAGCTGCTGACAGGCGACGCGGAGACGGAGGAGGACTACTATTCGGTGCCAGCGACGACGTAGTTCGGTTGCGTTGTTTCCGTGCTCCGTGGTATCAATCTGGCATGACCATGGTCGCCAGAAAGCCACTGAACGACGTCGGCGCGCCCCGCTGGGACGGTACTTGTCCGCACTGCGAGCGGTTCATTGCGCACGACTGCAACGAGGTCTGGCAGAGTCGACGAGAGCGGACCGGTCAATCGCTGCCACCTGGCTACATCGAGAACACGAGCGCATTCAACTCGAGTTGCAGCTACTGTGGCAAGCCGATCGGGGTCGCGGTGGATCTGAGCTTCACGGAGTCTTACTACGTGCTGTTCGGTCCGATCAAACTCAAGGAGTCTAAACGGTGAGCGAGCTAGAACAGGTCCGCGCCCAGATCGCGATCGCTGGTGCCAAGCGTCAGCTTGGCCTGGCCGAGCAGTTGTTCGAGTCCGACGAGTGGTCCCGCGCCGACCCGGTGTTCACGCAGCAGGACAACGTGCCGCGCACGGTGTTCGCCTCGCCGGCGTCGCGGATCGACGATCGCAGCGACGGCCGCGACCGCACGATCTTCGAGGACGAGCACGACCTGAACAAAGTCCGACAGGCAGTTCGCGTTGTCGCGAACTCGAGCGTCAACGCGATCGGCGCTCGGATGAACCTCACGAACTACGTGATCGGCACGGGGTATCAGTACGAGGCGGTCCCGCGTGACAACCTGCCGGCGCACCTGGTCGAGCGAGCGGAGCAGGCGGCGGCGATCACGCAGATGGTGATCGACGCATTCGACGAGCTGAATATCTTTCGCGGCGACCTGGAGCGGGAGCTGTACGACCGCACGAAGGTCGACGGCGAGCAGTTCACGTCGCTATTCCCGCAGGCGGACGGCACGACGATCGCGCGGCAGGTCGAGCCGGAGCAAATCTGCGAGCCGCCGCGCGAGGCCCAGCGCGACCTGGAGAACTGGCTCGCCCGTGGCATCGAGAGCGGAGCTCCGCGGCAGTCGTGGTCGTTCGGCGTCCACAAGGACGCGGACGACGTGCAGAACGTCCACGGTTACCATCTGTTGCACGACGCGAACCCGCAGAATTGGGCGTACTATCCGGCGCGGGTCAAGGACCTGCGGACGCCGGTGATTCACCATATCCGGCAGAACGTCAACCGGAACACGTCGCGGGGCATCTCGGATTTTTACTGCGTGATCGACGAGATCGTGCGGACGGACAAGACGCGGCGGAATATCGGCGAGTCGGCGTCGCTGGCGGCGGCGATCGCGTGGATCGTGCAGCACGCCGAGGGCGTGACGCAGAGCACTGTCTCGAAGATGACGGCGGGCAACCGGGCTCGTGACTACCAGGAGACGACGAAATACGGCTCGCGGCGCCGCGACGTCCAGAAGTACAACCCCGGCACGATCCTGAATATCGGCAAGCAGGAGTACAAGGACGGCCCGATGGTTTCGGGCGCGAATAACTTTATCGTGGTGATGCAAGCCGCGCTGCGTATGATCGGCTCGCGCTGGAACATGCCGGAGTTTATGATTTCGGGCGACGCCTCGAACGGCAACTACGCCTCGATCCGCGAGAGTGGTACGCCGTTCGTGAAGTTTGCCCAGCAGGAGCAGCAGTTTTTCGGGCGGCAGTTTCGCGAGATTCTGTGGAAGGCGGTTGAAATCGCGCACCTAGCGGGCTGGTATCGGAGTGTGCCGCTCGACGGCGGTCCGCCGCTGCGTAGTCTCGTCGAGATCAGCGCGTCGCCGCCCGAGGTCGAGCAGCGTGACCCGCTGGCGCAGGTGCAGATCGCCCAGGCCAAGCAGGCGCTCGGGTACTCGAATAAGACGATCTTCTCGTCGATGGGCGACGATTACGACGCGGAGCTGGCCCAGCGTGAGGACGAGCCGATCCGGCCAGACGCCGTGACGGCCAACGCGCTGCAATCGGCGATGGAGTCGTGCGAGACGCTCGACGACGCGATGCAGTTCGTCGAGCAGCTGCAACCCCGGTCGAGATAACATGGCCGCACTCTTGAACCGCGACCGCGTCGAGGCGTCGTTCGCGCGTCGACTGGAGAAGCTCAACTCTCGACATCGCCGCGAGCTGCGCGAGCTGATGGGCAGCCCGCCGCGACTGGAGAACGTCCCCGAATCGTGGTGGCGTAAGGTCGAGGAGGAGGTCGAGCAGACGACGCTGCTGATGCTGATCCTGATCTTCGTCGCCGCGAGTGAGCAGCACGGCGGGCCAAAAGACCTGGCCGCGGCGCGTACGTTCGCGGCGTCCCGCGCTTCGACGATCGCCCGCACGCACCGCCGCGAGATCGAGCGGCGCATGAAGCGACAGACCGAGGCGTGGAACCGGCGAATCGCGAGCAAGAGCGCGCAGTTCGCCCGTCGTCGCGATCGAGCGCTGCGGCGGGTCGAGGACGCCAAGAACAAGCTCCGCGTCGAGCGGGCGAAGGCGCGCACGGACCGCGTCGAGGGCACGGTCGCCCGCGCCGAGCAGGTGCTGCGGGACGCTGACGACAAGCTGGCGAAGCTCGACAAGCAGCAGGCCGAGCCGATCCGGCCGAGCGAGGTCCGCAGCGCGACGATCGACGCGATCGGCGTCGACCGGGCTGTGCGAGTCGCGACGACGGGCACGACGCAGGCGGCCAGCGCCGGCAGCGAGTTTGCGATCCAGCAGACCGTCGGGTTCAGCGAGGCCGACACGTGGTTTACCGAGAACGACGAGCGGGTTTGTCCTATCTGTCTGCCACTGCACGGCACGTTCCGCCGCGTCTGGTCGCAGCGGTTCCCCGACGGCCCGCCGGCGCACTCGCCCGGCTCGTCGCCCATCGACGCGCCGTGCCGCTGCTGGATCAGTTACGAGAACGAGAAGCTATCACGCGACGAGAAGTCGCGGTTCAAACGTATTCTCAAGCAGGCAAAAGAACGTGGTGACACGACGCCGAGGTTCCGTGGTTCGCCAGGTGATCCGTTTTGATCTTTTGAAAATGTTGACCTAACTTTCCGTTTGTGTCAGATTTTCACACATGACGGCGACCTTAACGAACCTTGTCGAGCGAGCGCAGATCAAGATCGGCAGCGTGAACCGCGCTGCGAAGTGTCTGGAGAACGTGAAGCTCTGCGGCATCGAGAGCCGCAACGGCCGGCAGTATCGCCCCGCGGCGGTGCAGCAGCTGGCGAAGTTGTACGAGGGCGAGAAGATTCGGCTAAATCACCCGTCTTTCGACAAGGTGTCGTTCGACCGCGACGTGCTCGACTTTTGGGCAGTGATCCACGAGCCGTTCATCGAGAGCGACGGTATTTATGCGAAGCGGATCGAGTACCTCGACACGCACCCCGCGACGCCGCAGATTCTCGAAGCGGCCGAGCGGTTTCCGAGCAAGCTCGGCATGTCGCACAACTGCGATGGGCACGTGGAACACGTAGACGGTATCGACTTCGTCGAGTCGATCGAAACCATGCGAGGCGTCGACCTCGTCGACAACCCGGCAACCACTCAAGGGCTCTTCGAGAGCGAGCAGGAGAAAAAAACCATGAAGACGACCGTCCGCAAAATCTTTGAAACCTGCCTGCCGCCCAAGGACGCCCGCGCCGTGGTCAAGCTCATCGAGGAAGAGATGCCCGCTGCCGCCGAAGCGCCGGTCGAGGCGCCCGCCGAGGCGTCGAACGAGGACAAGGTGAAGGCCGCGTTCCGCGAAATGGTGATCGCCGCGTTCGACGACGACTCGCTCGACTCGAAGGCGACGCTCGCGAAGATCAAGGAAATCCTCAAGTCGCAGGAGAAGCTGCTCGGTGGCGGCGACATCCCCGAGGACACGCCCGCCGAGGAGCCGCCTGCTCCGACGCAGGAGTCGCAGAACGGCCAGCCGAAGCGGGACGACCTCGCCGAGCTACGCGAGGAAGTCGCCGCGATGCGGCGCGAGCGGCAGCGTCAGGAACACATCGGGCTGCTGGAAGCGGCCGAGCTCGACGTTGACGAGTTCAAGCTCAAGCAGCTTTCGCGTTGCGAGAACAACGCCGAGCGGAAACAGCTGATCGAGTCGTGGATCGGCTCGGCGCGTTCGGCGGGCACGCGGCCCGTCTCGACGGGCAGCCGGCTCAGCGAGTCCTACGGCGACGGCGAGTCGTTCTCGGACCTGATGAAAAACGGCTTCCTGGGAATCAAGAAGTAAACAACTCGTCGAAGAATTCAACACGTAAACGGAGAGTAAAACCATGACGATTCTGCACGAAACTCCCGACCTGGGGCGAATCGGGCGTAATTTTGAAATCTTCGACGATTTCACCCTGAACTTCGTCGACGCCGACATGTGGACGGAGACGATCGATACCGACTCGCTGACGACCTCCATCGCGGGTGCGGGCGGCGTGCTGGAGCTCGAAACCGACGGCGACGACAACGACGCTGTCTGTATCGAGACCCGCGAGCTGTTCAAGCTGGCGGCGAATAAGCCGATCTACTTCAAGGCTCGGCTCAAGGTCGACAAGAACACGACGACCGACAACTATGCGTTCGGGCTGTGCGACGCACCGACGCTCGACGCACCACTGGCCGACGACGGCGGGACGCTCGCCGTGCCGAACGATGGGATCATCTTCTACACCCGCGACCTCACGGCCGAAACGACCTGGGGGCTGCACACCGAGATCGGCACGAGCGGCTCGTCGACGCTGACCGACGTCGCGGTCGACGACGACACGTTCCACGAGTTCGCGTTCGAGGCTCAGCCGAAGTCGGCGACCGAGATCAGCGTGCGGCCGTTCATCGACGGGGCGCAGTGCCTCGACTCGAACGGCAACAAGATCGAGCACACAATCGTCCTCGGTACGGCGACAGAGATGGCGCTGTTCTTCGCCGCGAAGACCGGTGCCGCTGCCGTCTCGAAGCTCACGGTCGACTACGTGTACTGTGGACAGACCCGCTAAACCCGAGCCGCTCAATTACTACGGAGAATCAAAACCATGTTCCACAATCCGCACGAAATCAAGCGTTGGCTCGAAGCGGGCAAGCGCGACCAGAAGAAGCGGCCTGGGTCGCCGAATCCGTTTTTCGTCGAGCTGCACGAGTCGATCCGCGACTCGAGCATTCGCCCGAGTAACGCGGACCTGAACCGCGTCTCGCTGCGTCGACTGTTCGAGGCCGTCGTCCCCGACGGTCGCGAGGCGCTGGCGTCGTGGCGGAAGGGAACGCCCGAGAGCGCCCAGGCGCTGCTCGAAGGCCCGAACGCGATCTCGACCGGCGACTTCTCGAACATCACCGGCCAGCTGATCTTCGCGGCCGTGCTCAACGCCTGGGAGGCACCGATGCACATCGGCGGCCAACTGGTCACCGAGCGCACGACCGACAATCTCGACGAGGAGATCATCCCCGGTATCAGCGGTCTTGGCGACCCCGCCTCGACGCACGGGGTGGTCGATGAGAACGAGTCCTACCCGCTCGCCGGCGTCTCGGAGGAGTACGTCACGATCCCCCGCAAGCGGAAGCGCGGGTTCATCGTGCCGATCTCGAAGGAGACGCTGATCGCGGACCGCACCGGACTCATCGTTCAGCGTGCTTCGGCTGTCTCGGAGTCGCTGGCGCTGAACAAGGAGAAGCGAATCCTCGACGCGGTGCTCGGCATCGACACGCTCTGGAAGCGTAACGGCAGCTCCGCGACCGCGACGTACGCCGTCAGTGGCGCCGCGCCGCACGACTTCGACAACCTGGATGTTGAAGTTCTCGAAGATGAGTCGGACATCGACGCCGCGAACCAGAAGTTGAACGCTCTGACGGACCCGAACACCGGCGAGCCGATCGTCGTGCAGCGTCCGACGCTGATCGTGCCGCAGGCACTGCACCGTCGCGCGTTCGCGATCCTCAACGCGACCGAGGTCCGAGAGACGACGAACACGAACACCGTCACGCTCTCGCCGAAGTACCTCGACAGCGGGATCAACCTGTTGACCTCGCCGTACGTGTTCAACAAGACGGCCAGCGCCACGGCCTGGTTCTACGGCGACTTCGCCAAGGCGTTCGCCTACTACACCGTGTGGCCGATCACCACCGAGCAGGCACCGACGAACAGCGAGGCGGAGTTCTCGCAGGACATCGTCAGCCGGTACAAGGTCAGCGAGATGGGCGTGGCCGCGGTCGAGGAGCCGCGTTACGTCTGGAAGTCGACCGGCGCCGGTTAATCGTGAAACATGTTTTCGCCCGGCATCAGCAGCAGGGCGGCGGGTTCTCCCCTCGTCGCTCTGCTGTGACCGGACGAAAAACTACACCAGCAGACGCAGGAGAGTTGATGATGGCGAAGCAAGCGACACAAAGAGAGGCGGCTCCCGCGACGACTCAGAGCACGACGCAGATCGTCGAGCAGACCGAGAAGTCGCAGCGAGAGAAAGAGGATGCCCAGCTGGAACAGGTCGCCTACGAGGCGGGTGTCGGGCACGATCTGTCCGGTGCCGCCGACTATCTGGTCAGTGTCCGCAACGCGAACGCGCCGACGGCCCACCGTCGGCCGCTCAAGGTGCGGCAAGCGTGCGACTCCGGCGAGGCGATCCGCTGTTTTCGACTGGCGAAGAAGATCGACTCCTCGGTCGGCGCGACTTATCAGTACGCCGTCGAAAAACTGACCTAAGATGACCACGTACAGCGCGTCAACGCACAAGGCGAACCTTGAATCTCGCATCGCCGATATCGGCGTCGAGATCAAGCGGCTCAAGCAGTCGACTGCCTGGGCGACGAAGAAACAACTTTACGACGAGCTCGCCGCCCTGCGAGCGGAGTTGAACGAACTCGAAGTCGATCAGGGCGACACGACTTTCGAGGTTGTCAATGAGGGAATAACGTAGTGTGGCCGATAGCACTTTCAAGTCGATTCTCGACGCTGTGCGCCGCGAGATTGTCAATCTCAATCTCCCCGGTATAAGCCCGCACTCCGTCCTCGTGCATAAGGTCTTCACCGACAACGAGGAGACGGTCCTGCCGTCCCTGCCCGGTGTCGTGATCGTCCCCCTCGGCCCTGAGACGATCGACGTGCGCGCGTCGAACAACCAGGAGAACGCGATCGGATATCCGGTCGGTGTCGCCCTGTTCGACAGCGACGGCGAGCACAGCGGCTCGTTCCATGAGATCAACTCGCAGTCGAAGGACCTCGACCTGCGGCTCAAGTGGCGGGAGCGAATCCGTCAGCGGTTCCACGAGAAGCGGCTACCGGGCGTCAACGCCGTGCAGCGCTGCGTCGTGCAGCCCGACGCGATCGTCGATACCGCGCAGTGGCTGCAACGTGGTATCTGGCTGTCGTCGTTCAAGATCGAGGTCGACACCCGCGAATCGAGAATCAGCAATGCCTAGAGCAGCGACAGAACGAACCATCACGGTCGACGCGACGTCGATCGCCGAGCAGATCGAGACGGCGATCGCCGACGAGCTGGACGACGTGTCGCAGATCATCAGCGGCACGCCGGGCGTCGACCTGCGCCCGACGTTCGAGGCGTATCTGACGCACCTGGCCGAGCTGCACGAGTCGTACTTCGAGCAGCAGAAGTCGCCCGGCGGCGCGTCGTGGACGCCGCTCGCGCCGGCGACGGTGAAACGCAAGGGGCACGCGATCATCCTGGTCGATACCGGCGACCTCGCCGCGTCGCTCTCGTCACGATCGCACGAAAACAACATCGCCGAAGTGATCCAAGAGGGCAAAAACAAAGGCGTCTCGTTCGGCACGATGGACGCGAAGTCGATATTTCATCAGGACAGCCGGCCGCACGTCGGCATTACCGACCGCAGCGCGGATCAACTCGCCGAAGCCATCGCGGATCGCGTTGTCGATGCGCTCATTAAATAGGAGATTCAGACATGGCAACCACCCAAGGCGCCCAGATGAACGCGTTTCTCGTCGAGCCGGGCAGCGGTGCCTCGCCGACGTTCGACGCTTCGAGCGAGATATACGCCTACCTGAGCGAGTCGATGGCTGCCAAGAAGGCCAACATCGACCCGAACACGATCCGCGGTACGCGGGAGCACTTCGTCGCGCAGACTCGTGAGGGGCTGATCAACGTGAACGGCTCGGTCGAGATCGTGCCCTGCAAGGACGACCTCGACCTCTGGCTGCCGCGAATCATGGGCGCCGCCGAGTCGACGGATGACTTCGACTACGCGGAGACGCTGCCGTCGTTCGCGATGCTGATCGACAAGCTGAATAACGTCACGAGCGAGTTCTTCCAGTACACCGATTGCCAGGTCGGCAAGGCGACGTTCAGCGGTACGGCGGGCGAACCGCTCAAGCTCGCGCTCGACATCACGGCGATCAAGGAGACGCTCGGAGTCTCGTGGCCCGGTACGCCGCCGACACTGGCAACCGCCGCGGCGGACTACCAGCCGTGGATGTTCCACGATCTCGCGCTGACAATCGGCGGTAACTCGGTCACGTGCTACGACATCTCGATCATGATTGACAACGCGCTGGAGGTTAAGTTCGGCAGCGGGTCGAACGAGGCGGCGTCGATCACGCCCGTCGATCGCGTGGTGCAACTGACCTGCACGATCCCCTGGACGAACACCCAGAACACAAACATCCTGCAGAGCGCCCAGCAAGGGCTCGCTGGCGTCGCGACGTTTACTCGCGGTACGACGCCCGCCGATGTGCTGACGGCGACGTTCGGCGCCCTGCAGCTCGATGAGAAGACGACACCGACAACGGGCGGAAAGAACGAAGTCACGATGTCGCTGACGTTCACCGCTCGCCAAGCAGCGGACGGCACTGCGTCGCTGTCGTTCAGCAACGCCGACGGGTAAGACAGTACGGAGACTTTATGAGCACGACATACATTTCGGACGGTTACACGGCACGAGGGTACATTCGCGAGGCGCGCGGACAGCACGGGTCGCTGCGGTTCACGTATCGGCCGGTGCTGGCGAAGAATCGCTCCGCGATCCTGAAACTTGTCCGCGAGACGGACAGCGCCCAGGAGCAGGAGGGCATCCTCGCCCAGACGATCGCGAAACACGTCGAGTCGTGGGACTTGAAGGACGAACACGGCAACGCGCTGCCCGTCGAGCTGGCGACGGCGGAGCGGCTGCAACCGACGGTTTTCTCGCGGTGTTTCCGGATCATTATCGGCGACCTGCCCAGCGACGAGGACGCGGAGCAGGAGAGCCAGGAGGTCGAGGCGACCGTCGAGGAGAAGCTCGCCCGAGCGCTCGAGGACAAGCCGCCCGTGCCGAGCGAGCAGGAGCAGGAGGGAAACTGAGAAGCGGGGTGATGCTCGTGCTGAATCACCCCGAGGTCGCGTTCCGAGACTGCGGCGACTGTCAGAAGTACGTCTACGACCACGACGCCGGCCAGGTGCGTCTCACGCCGTCGGGCGAGAAGATGCTCCGCAGCGTCTCGGGTGGTCGGGAACCGTGCTATTATGGCCCAGATCGCTGTGCGAAAGTGAGCCCAACGGCGGGCCGAGAGTTGAACAACAAGAACTGGCGCGCGTATACGCACTATCTGGAGTGCCGCGCGGTCGGGCAGTTCCCAGACGACGAGATCGTGCGGCAGAACGCCGCGACGATTCGCGCGATTGAGGACAGCGCGGCACGGTCGAAACTCGCGATCGCAGTCGCACGCAACGTCGCGAGGTACTTATGAGCCAGTCCGTCGCAGAGATCGTCGCCGAGCGCCGTGCGAACATCGAGACCGCGCGCAATGTGACGCTGCAAATCCCCGCCGACAACACCGGCACGCTGGAGTTCGCCAAGCTGCGCTCGAACTTCGTGCTGCTGGCCGATCAGGCGATTTTTCTGCTCGATCTCATCGAGCGACTCGACGCTGAGCTGACGCTGATACGTCAAACCAACTCCCGCATGTTGGTCACACTGATGGAGCACAACGGCCATGAGTGAGACTATCCGCAGCGTCGTCGTCAAGGTTCGCACGGAGATCGAGCAGCCGGTTATCCCTGCGCCTGATGCCAGTCAGTTCGAGGCGACGGCCGCCGAGATCGCGGACGAGGCGAAGCAGGCGTTCGAGAACTCGGTGATCGACGGGTTTCAGGACTCTTTGGATGAAGCGACGGCTGCCCTGAGCGAAGCCCGCGACGCGCTCGAGAGTATCGCCAATACGGCGGACGACGCGGCCGACGCCCTGGAGGACGTCGCGGACGCGGCGGACTCGGCCGCAGACGCGGCGGAAGACTTCGAGAAGATCGCCGAGCAGCAGGAGCAGGTCACCGACCAGAATATCAAGGCCGCGGAGTCGTTCAAAAAGATCGGCGACGGGGCGTTCGCTGCTGCTCGTGGTGTCGCGCTGCTGGTCACGTCGAACGACGAAGACATGCAGAAGATGCTCGAAACGGTCGCGGCGATTCAAGGGACGTTCGATCTGTTCAAGGGCTCGACCGATATTATCATCGGCACCGTCGAGGCGATGCGTGCGATGCGTGCGAGCAAAGTCGCAGCCGCTGCTGCGAGTGGAATTGCCGCGAAGGCGACAGTCGCAGAGACTGCTGCGACGACAGCGCAGGCGAGCGCGTCCCTCGGCGCGACCGGCGCTGCGACAGCGCAGAGCGCCGCGAACGTCGGCATCGCGACGACTGCGACGACTGCGAGCGTCGCGATGACCGCGCTCAACGTCGCGATGGGTCCGATCGGCATCGCGATCGCTGCGATCGGAGCGGTCGTCGTCGGCATCATCGCGCTCTTCTCGGATTGGGGAGAGTCGCAAGAAGAACTCGAAGAGCGCACGCTCGAAACGACGAAGGCGCTCAACGAGCAGCGCATTGCGATGAACGAGCTCGAGCGCACTCGCCGCTCGATCGCGAATCAGGCGGCGTCGAGCCGACAAGAGAACATCAACGAGCGGTTCGGCAGCGAGAGCGCCGAGGCGGAATACGAGCGGGAGCAGCGGCTCAAGAACATCGCCGCTCAGTACAAGACGATCAACGAGGAGCTCAAACGCGAGGGCGAGCAGATTCGCGCCCGTCAGGCCGCGGAGATCGCGCAGGGCGTCGACGAGTGGGAGGCGATGGGCCGCGCGATCGAGGCGTCCGCCGAGCTGCGGGTCCGCAAGCAGAAAGAGGCGAACGAACTCGCCCGCGAGGAACAGCGCATCAAACGTGAGCAGTTGCAGCGGGAGCAGGACCTGGACGACCTGGAGAAAAGGAAAATCGAAAAGCGGCAGACGGCTCGCGACCTGGCGCTTAAGGAACTTGAAACCGCCGAGAAGATTCTCGAGCGCGAGCAGGACCGCGTCCGCTCGCTCGAAGAACGGATCGGGCTGCTCAGCGAGGAGGAGGCCAGCGAGCTCAAGCGCATCCAGGAGAAGGTCGAGCGCGGCGAGACGCTGAATCGAGACGAGGTCGCGTTCGCCGAGTCGAAACTCGGCGCGGAGAACGTCGCCGGCGCGACCAGGGCGTCACGCGATCAGTTTATCGCCGAACGCGGCGGCCGCGCGGCGTTCGGCGGGCTGCTCGGCGCCGACGAGTTCGAGGACAGCGCCGAAGCACAACAGGCCCGCAGGGACAAGGAGCGGCTCGAAAAGTCGATCGAGTCGCAGGAGTCGATTGACCAGTCGACGCAGGAACTCAAGGATCGTCAAGTCGAGCTGCAGAACCGAACGCTCGCGACGATGAACTCGTTTGTCGATCAGATCGAGGTAATGGACAAGGAGCTGGCACGGCTCGAAGCACGCTGGGAGGAGTCGCGAGACTCAGGCTAGACGATGCGTTTCCGCTACGGCAGTTACACGCACGAAGAAAATTCAGTCTTTTTGAGCACCGCCTCGAAGAAGACCGAGTACAAGCGCGGACAGAAATACGCGGTCGTGCACTCGCTCTCGTACACGGGCACCGTGACCGGCTCGTCGCAGTCGTCGATCCGCTCGAAAATACAAGCACTGGAGAACGCCTACTCGATTCCCGTCTCGAGCGCCGGGCTGTATCACGACAACGGCAGCGCATCGCCGCACGTGATCACCACGGCGGGGGCGCTCGGCCCGATCGAGGTCGTCGATCTCTCGTGGACCGGCGCGGCCGGTGAATACGCGACGCAGCGCTCGTTCTCGATTTCGCTGCAGGTTCGCAAGCTAGCGACCGGTGGCGACAATCTGGAGAGTTTCACGGAGAACATCGTCATTCAAGGCACCGGCGGTCCCAAGAAAGCTGTCGGTATCACGCTGCGAGGCGCACCACGACGCCAGACGATCGCAGAGAAGACGCCTATCCTGATCACTCAGAACGGCAGCGCGATCGGCAAGCTTTCGTACCCCGCGCCGCCGCCGCCATTGTTCCCCAGCGACGAGCACCAGGATCGTCGCGTGATCGGCCGATCGTCGCCGAGTAAAGACTCTGGCATGTTTCTGGGCTACGGAGTAAATTGGTCCTACACATTCGAGAAGCTCAGCGGCAACGTCAACGCGACGCCGTCGCAGCAATAAAGGAGATGGTTCGATGGCTACAGTACGTTGGGAAGGCAAGGCGATCGCGGTCGCGGAAGTGCAGACGATCACCGTCAACGATACGTGGGCGACGAACGACACGGCGACGCTCACGATCAACGGCAAGACGCTCACGCTGACGGTCGGCACCACGGCGACGAACGCGACAGTCGCCGAGGCACTGGCGAAGATGATCAACGGCGAGTCGCTGCCGACCGGCTACTCGGCCAGCGAGACAGGCGACCAGGTCGCGGAGTTCCTGGAAGTCAACGCCGCCGAGAGCGGCAGCGACTGCGTGATCACGCACGGCACGAAAGGCGTACCGTTCACGCTGACCGTGGGCGAGACGACCGCCGGCGACGGCACGCTCTCGATCGCGACGACGACCGCCGCGACAGGTCCGAACCATGCGAATAATACCGTCAATTGGGACGGCGGGTCGCTGCCGACCGACGACGACGACGTGGTCTTCGACGACGGCTCGGTCGACGTGCTCTACGCTCTCGACGCGCTGTCGGCCGTGACGCCCGAGTCGATCACGGTCGAAATGGGCTACACCGGCCGCATCGGCCTACCCCTGGTCAACGCGAACGGCTACCCCGAGTACCGCGACCGATATCTGCAAATCTGCGACTCGACGCCGTCGAGCGGCACGACGCAGGTCAACGTCGGCGGCGGCACGGGCTCCGGTTCGACGCGGCTGTTTTTCCAGTTCGGCGGCAGTTCGAAGGTCGCGATCAACGTGATCGACACCGGCTCGCCGGAGTCGACCGACACACCGACACTCGCGTTCGTCGGCGGCGGCACGGCGTCGACGCTCACGATCACCAAGGGTAGCGTCGGCGCGGCGGTCATCGCCGGCGAGGTCGTCGACCTGGCGAATATCGCCGTGTCGTACGCCACGAACCAATCGAGCGACTCGACGCTGGTCCTCGGCCCTGGGGTCGACTTCAACTCGACGACGATCACGCAGAACGGCGGCTCGATCACCAACGAGGCGACCGACACGCTGCCTGACCTCGACGTCTTCGCGGGTGAGTTCACGCACCGAGGGGGCGCCGTCACGGCGGCGACCGTCGAGGGCGGTACGCTGTACTATGAGAGCGACTCGACGCTGACGACGCTGATCGTCGGCAGCGACGGGACCGCTGATTTCTCGCGTGACCTGCGCGCTAAGACGGTCACGAACTGCGACGTCTTCGAGGATGCGACGATTAACGACCCGGCGAGCGTCGTGACGTTCACAAACGGGATCGACGTGAACCACTGCACGCTGCAGGATGTGAGCATCGTACGCAGTCCGGACTTCAACGTCGCGTTCTCCGCAACGAGCTAATCAATGAGCGACCCCCAAGCGCTGATCGAGTTCCCCGGTATCGAGGGCATCGTCGGCGGCTCGTTCACGCTGTCGGCGGGTGTCGAGCCGTCGGTCGCGCAGATCAACAGCGAGCCGCAGGAGTCGAACTACGAGAAGCAGGGCACGCTGAAGCTCTCTTACGCGAGCACGAAGATCGAGTTTCCCGATTGCATCGTGGTTAACCAGACTGCACGACGCTCGTCGTCGGGCCGCACGACGATCACGACGTCGATCGCCGATCGCCGCTGGAAGTGGCAGTTCGGCCATATCAGCGGGCAGTACAACGCCCGCGATACCGACGGCACTGTCAAGACAGCACCGGAGGGGAACAAGAAAAGCGTTAAGGAGCTGCTCGAGCTGTTGCTCGATCGCATGGGCGAGAGCGACTACGAGATCGACGATGTCACGACCGAGACGAATCCTCGGGTCGATTGGGACTACGCGAACCCGGCCGATGAGCTCGCGAAACTCGCCCGCGAAAGCGGGCTCGTGGTTCATCTGTCGCTCGACAACAAGGTCAAGCTGCTGCGTAAGGGCTCGGGCGAGGCGCTGCAGGATCGAGGCAGCGAGCAGTCGAAGGGTGCAGGCGTCGTGCCGACGACGCGCCCGTCGAAGATGCTCGTCGTCGGCGGGCCGTCTCGATTTCAGTCGATGTTCAAGTTGGAACCGGTCGGCGAAGACGTGCCCGTGGGCGACGCGGACGGCGAGATCAAGCACATCGACGAGTTGTCGTATGCACCTGGCGGCGCAGGCGAGCCGGGCGACAATAAGTGGGAGAAACAAGGCCCGAACTTTCTGTTCGGCGTGACGGGCACATTCCAGAAAGACGGGCAGACCGTCAAGAAGCGCGACCTCGCGCTGCGCACCGTTTGGCGGTGGTTCCGCATCGTCGAGCTCGCCGAGGGCGGCTTGCAGCCGATGGAAGACGTGCTGCCCGAAGGTGTCGAGATCAAGGAGATCGAGCAGTATCAGTTCGAGAAGGGGCTGATCGACACGACGACCAAGAAAAACAAGAACGGCGATGACGTGAAGCAGGAGAAGCCGCCGCAGGTGTCGGGCAAATGGCACTCGCAGGGCAACCCGCCGCAGAACACCAAGTTCGGCGCGTTGTACTCCGGCGACTTCGACGTTGACCAGGAGCTGCGGATCGTCAAGTTCAAGGACCCGATCTATCAGACACTCGCCGCGGGCTCGGGCAGCAGCGTCTCGGCGACGATACGACCGCCTGAGTTGTTCCTGAAGATCGCGTACACGCTCAAGGATCAGGACGGGCTGCTGCTGCGTGCCGTGCTGGAGCAGGACGTGTCGAACAGCGACGGCGAGACGGAGGCGCTCGTGATCAAGCGCGAGGAGCTCGTCGAGACGTACAAGCAAAAGTATAAAGCGAACGGCAGCGAGACGGCGTACCTGGTCGACGGCGTGACGCGCAACGACGAGACGATCGCAGAGGAGTCGCAGAAGTACATCGACCTCGCGGAGGACGAGCTGAATCAGGAGAGCAGCGAGGACTTCACGTACTTCGGGATCGAGCGGATCGAACCCGACGGCTCGATCAAACAAATCGCCTGGACGGTCGGCGGCGGCGCGCCGGCGACGACTCGCGTCGGGCGCAACACCGAGATCAGTTTCGCGGCGAACCGCGAGCGCGACCAGACCCGCCGCCTGTCGCAGCGGATCGCGGGCCGGCAGACCGAGGGCGAGCTCGCGGAGCGTATCTTCGATCGGTTCCTCAAGCAAAAGACTCGATCGTGAGCACGGGCATCGACACCTACGCGGCGGCGTTCGACGACACGCTGTACGAGCCGTACATCAACGTCGGCAGCGTGACCGTGCCTGCGTATGCACCGATACGGATCGTGCCGTTTGTCGCAGACGCGGGATTCACGCTGTACGAGGGCGTGCGCCCGCCGCAGCGCGTGTGGGAGGCGAAGCAGCCCGACGACGTCTATTCGCCGTACTACGCGGTCAACTCCGGCCGCAGCGTGCCGATCTCGACCGAGGCGCCGTCGCCCGCAGAGGCGATCGGCGAATACTCGATCGAGTTCTACACGCCGATCCTGCTGAACACCGGCGGGCTTTCACTGAGCCTCGGTCAGTCGTTCGGCGTCGTGCCGAACACGTTTTCGTTCGACACGACCCGGCACGGGTTCGTCTATCTCGGCGACCCGCAGATCGAGGACCTGCCCGACGTGCAGCTCTGCATGCAAGTGCCGCAGCAGTTCACGCTCGGCAAGGTGATTTCTTACGACAACGCGCCGAACGGCGAGCGCAAGGTCGAGGCGTACTCGCTCGGCGGCGCGGCGCTCGGCCAGTACGGCCAGATGCGGGCGATGACGCCGTGGGGGCATCAGTTCGCCCGCAGCGGCGGGCACCTGGAGATCAGCGCGAGCGACTTTGGCGACGAGTGTTTTTTCATGTGGACGTACTCTTATTGGCGCAAGCCGTCGAGCGGCGCGCCGCCTTACAAGTCGCTGCTGCAACTCTGCAACTGGATCGGGGGCTCGTGTGGGTAGTCTCGCGAACGGCAATCACCGACATTTCCGCAACAAGATATGGCTGCGGTTCCAGGCAAAGACAAACGCGCTGGCGATGTCGACGCTGCTGCCGTGCGGCGTCGTCACCGATCCCGACTACGGCGCTCCGTACAAGATCATGCTCTGCGAGGCGGTGAACTTCTTTTCCGGCTCGAAGCCACCGTTCAGGTCGTCGGCGCTGCGTAACGGCGTCACTGCGGTCGAGCCTGGCGGCGTGGGCGAGTGCTTCGTCGACCTGTACCGCCCGTCGATTGTCGGGCAGAACATCCCGACTTCGGGCGAGGGAGGGTATACGCTGCACGTCATGTGCCCGCACGGCTGCTGGGACCACGGCGCGGGCGCGGACGACAGCGGCGATAGCGGTATCCTGCTGGGGCCGATCACGCAGTTCGGCGACGATCCAGAACTCACGATCGATGGCAACCCGCCTGGGCAGTTCAACAAGAACGCGCAGAATCTATTTTCTGCGTACATTGGACTGACGCCCGTCTTGACGCAGGTAAGTCTATCTTCGGTCCGCAGCAGCAACGTATCGGACGCGGGCATTCACCGGGGCGGCGATCCGGAGAGCAATAATCACAATCTGGGCATCGTCTCGGCTGACGCGACGATCGGCCCTGTCTCGAACGGCGGCGGCGTGTTTCTGGAGCTGCAGGACGCAGCGAGTGACGACGGTTGGATGAGTAACGATCGAGAGTATCCTAAGAACGCGCAGGCGTGGCTGTACACGCACGGCGACTACGACGTGAGCGGCGAGACGGCCGGGCCGGCGAAGGCGCTGTATGCCGGCGGCGAGTGTGGAGATGTATCCTGATGGGATCACTGATCGGCGACATCGCGAGCGCGCACCGCTGGCTGCCGTTTCGCAACGACAGCGGCGAGACGATCTACGCCTGGACGGTCTGCGCGAGCGCCGGCTCGATCACGATCGACGGCAAGGTCGGGCTACGGCTCACGAAGCCGACCGCCGACTGGCGGCCGTTCTACCCGGTGAGCGGCCCGTTCGACGTCGAGGCGGGCGGCGAGGGGCTCTGCACGCTCGACATCGGCAAGCCGATTCTGATCGGCTCGACGAACTCTGCGCTCGACACGCCGGGACGCATCTTCGGCGTCGCGCCGGGATCGTTCTCGATGAGCATCAACGGGCAGGGTTTCCGCTCGTGCGGCGTGCGGACGCCCGAGGGGTTTTTGCTGGCGTATCAGTACGCTTACCACCTGCTGGCCGTCAAAGGACACGGCGCGATTTATAATACTCGCAACGTCGCGACAGGCGTGCAGGTGTCGGCGCTCTCGTACGGCTGGGGCTCCGACGGCAAGACGGCCGGCTCATCGAGCGACGACCATTTTGCGGTCTGTTACGACAGCGGGCTCGGCGGCGCGGGCCCGCTTAGCGCGACCTGGTTCGGAGGCGAGGCGAAAGGATGATCGAGCACCTGCTGACCTGCTGTCTCGTCGGGCTGGGTATCTGGGGGATGCGCCGTTTCGGCGCCGGCGTCTGCCTCGGGTACGACGAGTCGTTCAATTATCTCACGGCCGACTACTGGCCCGAGCCGTGCCTCGTCTCGTCGCGGGTGCGGGTGACGATCGCCGGCACGATAGCCTGGATCAGCGAGAACACCGGGGCGCCGGACTTCGAGTTTGACCCGAACGGGCAGTGCAACAGCGCCTGCGGCCTGGCGACCGAGCCCGACCCTGCGGATCATCCCTGCGTGCTGCAGTATTACGGCGTGCACGAGTGCGTTCGCGCGACGAGCGGCGAGAGTGCGCCGGACCTCTGCCGCGACGGCGACGAGTCGACGCCGATAAGATACGAGAAAGTGCTCACGCCGATCTGCACGACGGAGAACAATGTTACGCTGCTCACCGTCAAGTCGATCAGCAAGAGCACGGCGAGCGGCAAGCCGCGGGTCGTGGTGCTGTTCGAGCAGCAGCCGGGCAACACGCCGTACGGTATTCAGAAGCACCGCGACCTCGATCGGCGGATCGTCTGCGGCGCCGAGGGCCGCGACCTGGCGGTTACCGTGCAGAGCTCCGCGCTCGACTCGCCGTGCTGTTTGTTCGAGTCGGACGATACCGGCTATCCCGGCCTACCGCCGGCTGTGGTGGGGAACATTACCGTCGAGGTCGACTTCTCGGGGCTGCCATGAACCGATACGCAGCAGCGCGTGCGGTGCGACGACTCGGCTGGCTCGGGCGGCTGGTGCTCGGCTACCGCGTGCGCCGGGCGGAGCTCTGGCCGCAGTGTGACTTCGAGGCGACGGACGACTGGCACGTGTTCGTCTGCCGACGCTGCCGCGTGGGGATTCAGCTCGACGAGCGCGACGCGGCGATCGTGCGGCGCCCGAGCGGGCGGATCGCGATCCACCGAGACTGCTTCCAGATTGGAGCCGGCGACCGTGCGGCGCGGGTGCTGCAGCGGCTCGGCGTCCGTAAGACGCCGGCGTGCAAGTGCAGCGAACGGCAGGCGGCGCTCAATGCGGTATGGTTTTTCATCACGGCACCGCTGACGTGGTGCCACAACGCCGGGGCTCGGCTCGGTGGGTATTTGCGAAGGAGAAGAAATGCCTGATCGGTATGATCTCGTCCAGGCGGGCAGCGTGCGACGCAGTGCGCCGCCGCTACTGGTCCCAGCGGAGCAGAACGACCCAGACTACGTGGCGAACGTGCTCGCGTCGGCGACGACGCGACGCGGCGTGCTGACCGCCTCGCGGCTGGCCATGGTCGCCAAGCTCGACGAGTGGCTCAACTACGTGCCGGTGGATGACGCCTGGCAGACGGTGCGGATTAACGTGACGGCGCGATACTACCGGACGCGGCGGCGCGAGTTCGGGCTGGTCGCGGCGAGTAACCTCACGCCGAGCGACGGCTCGGGCAAGTGGTACACGTTCGATTTTATGCACGGCGAGCAGGATCTGGGGCTCGTCGAGCGGTCGCGGCAGGCGGCGTACGAGTACGTACGAAGTGTGCTCGACGAGTGCTTCGAACTGCTGGCCGGCGGCGCGCTGGAGGACATCGAGCTCGGCACGCTGACTCAGGACGGGCAGCTCGAGTTTGTCTCGCTCGCGGCGGCGACGTAGGCGACGATCTCGCTCTCACGCAGCAGGGCGGGCATACCGGGCCGTCTGACGGCTTTTAGCTTGCCTTCGCGGATCATCTGGTAGACACGCATTCGCGTCTTACCGAGCCGCTCAGCGGCTTCTACGGTGCTCAGTAGCTTCTCGTCCATTCTGGACCTCGGGGCACGGCGGATTCTTGAATCTCATTATAGCAGTCTGCGACTCGGTGCGACAGTCTGGCTCGAGCGTTGTCGCAAAGTTGTCGCTCTTCTGTCGCAAAGTTGTCGCGCGGCGGGCGCCAGCGCGCACGCGCACACCCTAATAGGGAGTGATTACGCGCGCGCGAAACGGTGGATGGTACTGTGCGCGTGCGCGCCGGCACGTAACTCTCGGCGTGGTCTACACTTGACCCGCGCACACGAGCGCACACTACTCGGCGGGTCGTGTGCGCGATTTTGCTAACATAGCATCGCTTTGGCAATCTAGGTAGTCTACCTACCCCTATTATAGCTACTCGGAATCCCCGCTGGAGTAGTATTCCGCGCACGCGGCGCACACTGGCCGGAGGGTGCCGTGTGCGCGCCGTGGCCGGAAAAAAGTTCCAGAATTTCCCCCAGGCGGGCTTTCACCAGATTAAAGGAACGGGTATATTCGATGACAGACGCGGGGGACAAAGCCCCGCACAGTTTCACGAAACGAAAGGAGATGAGACGATGAAAGCGAAATATAACATCTTGGTTGGCCAGCCGCTGGCGGACGTACACCACGACGATTCTCATTGGGGATACTGCTACAGTCTGGCGGCCGCGCGAAAGCGCGCCAAATCTATCAGCCGCTCCATCCGCAGCGATTGCCGAGTGGGGATCGAGGTAGGCGGCATCGTGATCGAGCAATCGGGTCTCGCGCCGTTTTTCAGCGGCAACCCCCGACCCACAGATCCGATATCAGCAGCCGCTCGTGGCCTAACCCCCGCCGCCTCGCGGTAACAGTTTCACGAAAAGAAAGGACAATACGATGAGTGAACCCGCAATTATCCGCAACCGTTTCACGGGCAAGGAAATCTGCCGTGGCGAGACGCTCCGAGCGGCAGCCGAGGGTTGCGCCGACCTGCAATACGCCGACCTGCGTTGCGCCGACCTGCAATACGCCAACCTGCGAGACGCCAACCTGCGA
>ERZ869936.583-NODE-583-length-33130-cov-19.506485_pt1 | contig 33130 bp, 38 predicted proteins | sample MGYA00520876_ERZ869936 | MGnify/ENA primary metagenome ERZ869936 (study PRJEB32218, sample SAMN09650985) | biofilter metagenome | isolation source: enrty point of leading RO module | place: Saudi Arabia: Thuwal, RO plant located on Red Sea | collected 2016-02-17 ... | reverse complement strand
TCAGTCGTCGTGGAATCGGCCGCGGCCCAGTCCTACGGCAGGAGGTCTCACTCCCTTCCGGCGTTCCAGGCCAGTGCGTGAGTTTCGGCGAAGCCGAAATCTCAAACCTCTTGGCGAAGCCAAGAGGCGGCCACCTTCCCCATGCGGCTCCGCCTTTGGGGAAGGAAGACGCGGCTCCGCCTTCGGGGAAGGAAGAGGAGTGGAATCGGCCGCGGCAGATCCCACGGCAAACAGGTCTCGCGATCAGCTCCGACGCTCAGCCTCGGCCACCAAACCATCCAGTGCCGTCTCCATGTTGGGGCGATACTGGAGGCGGAACAGTGGGCGGAAGACGCTCGCGAGTGGCCCGTCGAGGTCGATATCAAATGTGACCCGGGTCCCGTCCGAGGTCGCCTCGACGATGTGGTCGAATGTCATCGTCAACCACAAGATCTTTCCCGTCCACGCCCAGCTTTTCTCGGGCACCACGGCTGATATCTCGAAGGGCGCCTTGGGAATGGGGATCCTCGTCTGGACCCAGCCTTTTGCACCAACCTCGATGCCGCCGTCCAGATGCGCCTCCTTGAGATATGGCGTGAAGTTCGACGGCCAATTGTTCACGTCGGCGAGGATCTCCCACACCACGGGAGGATCAGCCGGCGTTTCCCTGGTTCCTCGTAGGAAGTTTCCGATTGTGTCTTCCTCGATCGATTCATTGCCACCCTAGTGAGAGGGCTCAGGCCAGCGGCGTCAGCGCTCCACGAAGTCCCTGATGATCGAGACGACCATCTCGGGCTCGGTTCGATGGGCGAAGTGGCCGTGGCCCGGCATGACCTTCACCTCCGCTCTCGGTATGGCGGCCGTGGCGCGCTCGGTGGCCTCCTTCACTGCAGGTGGGCTATCGCCACCGGAGAGCATGAGTGTCGGCGCCTCGATTCCGTCGAACCGTCCCGGGGTGTAAACCCATGCCTCCTCGACGCGGCACTCCCGTGGGGCGGTGTGCGCCCCGGCGAGGATCTTTGGCCAGCGTGGCCCCGACCGCAACGCATCGATTTCACTCTCCGTCATATCGAGGACGTCGAAGAGCATGCGGACGACGGCCCGCTCCCGGTCCCCGGTTGCCAGCGCAGCCTCTGCCTCATCGATGGCTCCGGGCGGGTAGCTCAGCCCCAGGCTCGGCTCGTAGAGAATGAGATGGCCCACCTCTGAGTTCACGGCCGCCCCACCCATCGCACAATTGGCTCCGTAGGAATGGCCCCACAACACGGGCTTTTCCCCGGTGCGAGACGAGACTTCTGTCACCACCGCAGACACGTCGCCAAAGTCGTCTTCTATCGAGTAGTCGGGGCCGTCGTCGCTGGCGCCGAAGCCTCTTCTATCCATGGCAAAGACCGTGAAGTGCTCGCTCAGCTTCTCTGCAGGGATCTCCCAGGCAGAATGGTCGGTGAAGGAGCCATGAACCAGGACGATCGGCGGGCCCCCTTCGCCGCCGACCCATACCCTCAAGGCGATTGAGTCGGGGGAGCTCACTTCGAACGACTCCCGGAATGGGTTGGTCGTCGTTGTGCCGGCCATGATCCCTAGAGCGCGTCCCGCGTTCGCAATGCCCAGGTGAGGAGCCCGACTCCGATGGCCAAGACGACCGCGAGCTTCGCCACACCCCCACCTGCGCCTGGCGTGATCGGCCCCAGGCCTTGCAGGGCCTCGGTCCCGAGCTCCTGGATTCCTCCGTAGATAGACATCGAGATCCTCCAGATGGAGAGCTGGGCAAGGCCGGGGATGACGAAGGCGAGGATGGTTTCGCCGACGAGCACATAGCCGAGGCCGATCAGCAATGACCGGGAGAAGAGATATCCGAGCGGCACGAATATCGCTGCATAGCCAACGGCCGCCGGGACAAACAGCGCCACAGCAGGGCCTGTGATCGATAGCCCGGCACCCACGATGAGCCCGGTGAGCACGCTGAGCCCCCACGCGATCAGTCCCAGGGTCACTGCGGCGCCGATCCCGGCGAGTGTGGAGGCGACCGCCAAGTAGAACCTTGAGTAGGGGCGCATGTAGATGTAGGGGAGGGTTCCGCCATCGCGTTCCTCACGAAGAGTCGCCCCGGCGATGACGAGCGCCGCGATCGCAAACGTGTATCCGGCGCCGGTGATGATTGCCTGGTAGAGCTCTTCTCTCCCAACGCCGTCGACATCTGAAGAGATGACTATCGGATAGACGACTGCCGGCACGGCGGAGAGGGCGGTGAGGCCGATCAGCCGACCCCGTCGCATGATCCTCCGATAGAGGTGAGCCACTAGATGAATCATGCTCCCTCCACCAGGTAGCGGAAGACCGACTCGAGCGACTCGTCGGTGGGTTCTACCCGTGTCACGCCATAACCGCCATCGATGACGATGCCGGGCATGGCTCGGGCAAATCCCTGGGCGTCTGTCACCTCGAGAGTCACCCTCCCATCCTCGAGCTCTATGCCCACCACGCTCTCCAACGCGAGGAGAGCCGAGGCAAGGCGTCGGGTGTCGCCCGCCTCGATGAAGACCCGGCGCGGCTTGTCGCTCATTGCTGCCCGGATTTCCCCGATGTCGCCCATAGCGGCCAGACGACCGTCGACCATCGCGACCACGTGGTCGGTCATCCGCTCCACCTCGGCAAGGACGTGTGAGGAGACGAGGACCGTTTTGCCCTCATCGCCGAGACGCCGGAAGAGGGCGATCAGCCTGGCGCGCTGCACTGGATCTGCACCATTGAGAGGCTCGTCGAGAAGGAGGACTTCGGGATCGGACACCAGGGCGGCTGCGACCTTGGTCCGTTGCCTCATTCCCTTGGAGAAACCCTCGAGCTTGCGGTGGGCCGCGTCCGACATCTCTACCAGGTCGATGGCTTCGGCCGTCCGGCGGTGGACGTCGTCGACGCCGGACAGACGCGCTGCCAGCCTCACGAACTCAGTCGCGGTGAGGTGCCCGTAGACCGCCTCGTCCTCCGGCACCAGCGTGACCTTCGCGTATATGTCTGGGTGGCTTCTTGGGTCCTTGCCCAGGATGGACACCGAGCCCTGCGACGGTGTCTGCAGCCCGGCGACGACACGCATCATCGTTGTCTTGCCGGCACCGTTCGGCCCGAGCAGGCCGGTCACGCCGGGATAGAACTCGAGTGAGAGCTCTGAAACGGCCACCTTGTTGCCGAACCACTTCGACATGTTCTGCACTTCGACTGTTGGCTTCATGCGAGATTCCTGTAGCGCTGTCTCACCGCAATGAGGGCGACGATCACGATCACGGCGATCACCGCGACGGAGGTCCACATCCCGAATCCAGCTATCTCGGCCGGATAGTCCACTGTGTCGCCGAGTAGCTCGTCCCGGATGATTCGAGGGTGATGGTCGAAGGCGAGCAGTGAGACCCAACGAGCCCCGCTGAAGGATGCCTGAGAGATCTGGCCGGCAATCGCCCCTCCGGCGATGAGCAGGCCCAGGAACGATGCGGCGGCAATCCCGGTGCGGTTGATCCACGCTGAGAGCAGGAAGATCACGGCGGCGTGAAGAGCCACGTAGCCGAGGGTGACTACCGGGACCTTCCACAGGATGTCGAGATTGTCACCCATGTATGGGAGGAACCCATCGGCCGAGATCAACGCCAACCCGATGTGCAGGACGATTTGGGGCACCAGATAGATGGCTCCGACGACCGTGGCGAAAGCTCGCAGCTTGGCCCAGAGGTACCCGTCGACTGTGAGCGGTCTGGAGAAATAGACAGAGAGAACGCCCTCGGTGCGGTCGGGGATGAGCAGCAGAGGTCCCGAGAAGGCGATGAACAGAAGGGAGATGCCCGAGTAGAAGTCGAACAGGCCGCCGTAGGTTGGAACCCCTTCTCGCAGGCTCTCCTGAATATTGCCGATCACCCAGTGCGTCCCGATCACGATCGCTGCGGCGATCAGGGCGATCGAGATGAGAGCCCAGGGAAACACCTTGCGACGTGCCTTTCGGCCAAGGCCGAGAACCCGTCGCACCCCGTCGCGATAGACAGCCGAGCGGGCGCCGGAGCTTCCCAGCCTCGGGCCCTCGTATTTGCGATATCCGCGATCGAAGATGACACGCTCAGTCGACATGGCTTCCTTCGATGAAAAGGTCCTCGAGCGAGGCCGAGGACCGGATCATCCTGACCAGGCCCGCGCCTTCCCTGGCGACGGCTTCGACGATCTGCCGTTCGAGGTTGAGATCCCCTGGGCCCACGACGAGTCGTCGCCGGTCTACATGTGACTCGATGCCCATCGTCCCGAGACGCGCCGCCACGGCTTCGGCGTCGTCTACCACCTCGACGAGCACGGTGCTCTTGCGGTCGAAGTGTCCCATCGGTCCGGAGCGAAGGAGGTGGCCACCGTCGAGCATCACGACCCAGGAGCAGGTTTGTTCGATGTCGGTCAGCACATGGGAGGACATGATGATGTTGAGGCCTAGCTCGCCGAGCCTTCGAATCAGAGCGAGCATCTGGTCGCGGCCTTTCGGATCGAGTCCCGAGGCAGGCTCGTCGAGGAGTATCAAGTCCGGGTCATGGACGAGGGCTTGGGCGAGCTTGACGCGCTGTCTCATCCCTGTGGAGAAGTCCCCGAGGAAGCGGAACCGCTCCTCGGCAAGACCTACCAGAAACAGGGTCTCGGAGGCCCTACGAACCGACTCGCTCTTGGGGAGCCCGGCGAGTTGTGCGGTGTAGGCGACGAACTCGGCGGCCGTGAGGTCTTCGGGGATGCACTCACCCTCCGGCATGTAACCGACCCGGCTCCTGACGGCGAGGGGCTCGTTTTCGCTGTCGTGCCCGAGGACGGTGGCGTTGCCACTGGTCGGGTGGAGCAGGCCCAGCAGGATCCGCAGCATCGTGGTCTTGCCCGCCCCATTTGCCCCGACGAGGCCCGTGATACCGGGCGGTATCGCCAGATCCAGGTCTTTGAGCGCGACAACGGTGCCGTAGTCGTGGGTGAGGTTGGACACCTGTACGACGTTCTCAGCCATTCACGACCCGTTGCCGTAGTTCTCGATCACGAACCGGATTCTCGCCGCCTGGGATCTCTAACCCAATGGGGGAAGACCCTGAGCCATCCCCGAGCCCGGGCGTCATCGGCTGACCACGTCCCGAAAAGCGGGTCCCTCGGGTAGCTCCAGCTGTTCGGTCGTGCAGTCGAGGGGATCCTTGTCGGGTCTCCAACGATGGAACCTGGTGGCATGCCGAAACCTCTCACCTTCGAGTTGGTCGTAGCTGACTTCGATGACCACTCCTGGTCGGACAGGAGTCCATGAGAGATCCTTGCCGCCAGACCACCTGCTCTGCCCGCCGGGGACCCGGGCATCTTCGCCGAATGAGTCATCGGCGATGAGCTCCTGAAATCGCTCGAAGATCTCGACGCGGTCGACGTCGGGGAACCCCGAGCAATGGCCTATGAAGTGAAGGTCTCCGTCGGTGTTGTACAGGCCGAGCAGCAGCGATCCGATCTTCCCGCCGTCCTTGTGCTCACGGAATCCACCCACGACAACATCGACAGTCCGACGATGCTTGATCTTCGTCATCGCTCGTTTTCCATGCTGGTAGGCGAGATCGGGGTCCTTGGCGATGATGCCGTCGCACCCGGCCGACTCGAACTCGTCAAACCACTTTTTCGCGATCTCGACGTCGTCGGTCTGTGGGGTGAGATGCCACGGCTTTTCCAGATCCTCGGCCAACGCCTCCAGGTGTGCTCTGCGCTCTGCAAAAGGAGCTTGCCTGAGGTCATCGCCACGGAGTGCGAGGATGTCGAATGCGACCAGCTCGGCGGGTGTCTCTTCCGATAGAAGGTTGATCCTCGATTCGGCCGGGTGAATTCGCTGCTGGAGGGAGTCGAAGTCGGTGGCCCCGTCGATCTCGACGATGATCTCACCGTCGACGACCGTCCCCGGTGGCAGTTGGCGCAGGGCGGCGACCAGCTCGGGGAAGTACCGCAGCAGTGGTTTCTCGTTGCGTGAGTCGAGGCGTATTTCTGGCTCGGACCACGACAAGGAGCGGAAACCGTCCCACTTCGGCTCATACAGGTACTCGCCTTTCGGCCAGCGCTCCGATGTGCGCGCTTCCATCGTTTTGACGGGTGGCGGGAAGGGGTGGGTCACGGCTCGCAGTGTATGCCCGGTAGCCTGGTGGGCGGAATGAGCGATCGGAAGAAATCGAGAGCCAAGGTTGCGTTCGAGGTGCTGAAGGATGCTGCGAAGCAGCACGGCCGGCACTTCGGCAGCCGTATGGCTGCCGCGATTGCCTATCGGACTGTCTTCGCGATCGCACCACTCTTGGTCATCGCCGTCTCGATCGCCGGGTTCGTTCTCGGGGGTGATGCAGCCGCCCAGGAAGCACTCATCACCAATGTTCAGGAAGTGGCGGGCGATGAGATGGCCTCCCTTGCCGAAGACATTCTCATGACCGCTCTCGAGAGCGCTGACACCGCAGCTGTGGTGGGTGTGCTGGTGCTCATATGGACCGCGTCGGCCCTATTCATCGAGGTGCAGCGTGACCTGAACCAGATATTTCACTTTCCGCGCCCCGAGGAGGGCGGGATCATGCAGACAGTGATCCAGCGGGGATTGGGCGTTCTGTGGACACTCGGGTTCGGCCTTGGCCTCATCGCCCTGTTTGCGGCAAACACGGCTGCTCAGGCAGCTGGTGCCGCTCTGTCGGACTTCTTGAACATGCCCGAATGGGTGGTGGGCATCCTCAGCTTCTTCGTGACCTTTGCGTTTGTCATCGTCGTCTTTGCTCTCATCTTCCAGTCGCTGACTCGCAACTCGCTCCCCTGGAGGCCGGTGTGGATCGGGGCGGTCTTCACCTCGGTCGCCTTCTCTGCAGCTGGATACCTTCTCGGCGTCTACTTCCGCCTATTCGACGAGCCGTCGGCGCTTGGCTTCACCGGGACCCTGGTCGTCTTGCTCTTCGTGGCGTTTCTGTTGTCCACGGTCTTCCTATTCGGCGCCCAGGTGACCCAGAGCTACCGGGAGCTCGTGTGGGACAAGGAAGACACCTATGTCTTCACCGACGACCAGGGTCGCCACCTGCAGCGCGATGCCGACGAACGCCGGGTGACGGTCTCGCTCACGGCAGTGGGCACCTTTCTCGTCGGGCTGCTGATCGGCTTGCGGCGCAAGTAGCAACAGGCCCAACCCGCGCAAGATCGCGCATTCCTCGCGGCACAGACACTTGACAGCTAGCGACTGATGCTGGTATCTAAGACCTGAATCACCTCTCATGTTTGAGGGATTCAGATGAAACTAGAGGAGGAATCAATGTTTCGTGGCAGACTCGCCATCCTGGCCGTGATCGCTCTCGTGATCGCTGCCTGTGGCGGAGAAAGTGGTGAAACCACCACAACGGGGGAAGATCCCGGCGGAGAGACGACGACGACCCAAGCCGAAGAGACAACGACCTCCGAGGCTATGGGAGACCCGATCCAGGTTGGGATCATCACCAGCACGTCCGGAGCGCTTCAGAGCTATGGCAACCAGTACCTCGACGGGCTCGAGGCCGGCCTTGCCTACGCGACAGACGGAACCGGTGAGGTGAACGGACGTCCTATCGAGTTCTTGATCAATGACGACGGCGGCGACCCCGAGGCTGCGATCAGCGTTGCGACCGACCTCGTCGGTCAGGGCGTCTCGATCATCGCCGGTACCGTGGTGTCTGGTGTTGCCGTGCAGATGGCGGGGTTCGCAGAGGAGAACAACATCCTCTACATATCCGGCCCGGCTGCTTCCGACGCCATCACGGGCGTGAACCAGAACACCTTCCGTTCAGGGCGCCAGAGCTATCAGGACGTTGCAACTGCGGCATCTCTCGTCGAGACAGACGGCGGAACCGTTCTCGTTTTCGCCCAGGACACCGAGTTCGGTGCGGCGAACGTGGGAGCTGTCGAGGCCGTGCTCGGCCCACAGGGATTCACCGTGGAGTCGCTGCTCGTGCCCGGAACGGAGACCGAGTTCACAGGCTTCGCCGATCAGATCAATCAGGCCGATCCGGATCTCGTCTTCGTGGCGTGGGCCGGTGAGACGTCAGGGGCGATGTGGCAGGCGTTGAACCAGCAGAATGTCTTCGACACGGCACCCGTCGCGACTGGCTTGGCGGACATCGTCACGTGGCCGTTCTACGGCGATGCTGCAACAGGCATCAGCTTCCTCAGCCACTACTTCGCCGGCGCGCCGGACAACCCCGTCAATGACTACATGGTCGAGAACGTGGAAGTCGCCGACCTGTTCACACCGGATGGCTTCGTTGCCGCCCAGATGATCGTGCAGGCTCTGACCGAAGCGGGTCCCGACGACGTGGCAGGCATGATCTCCGCCCTGGAGGGTTGGACCTTCGATGCCCCGAAGGGAACGCAGACCGTACGTGCTTCGGATCACGCGATGATCCAGCCAATGTTCACGGCGAACCTGGTCGACAACGACGGGACTCTCGAGGCTGTCTTGCTTGGCACTCTCGAGCCCGATGCGACGGCACCGCCGGAGTCCTGATCCGATCGAGTAGATACTCTCCAACCGAATGGCTGCAGCTTCCTCCGAAACCGACGGGGCCGGCGACATCGTTCTCGATGTCACCGGCCTCAGTTGGGGAGTCGGAGGCCTGGTCATACTCGAGGGGATCGATCTCGAGGTGCGAGCAGGGGAGTTCATCTCGATCATCGGTCCGAACGGGGCAGGCAAGACAAGCCTGATCAACGTCATCTCCGGCGTGCACAAGCCCCGGTCCGGGACTGTCGAGCTGTTGGGCGAGGATGTCACGGGATTACGGCCCGCCGATCGGACCCGGCTCGGGTTGGGAAGGACGTTCCAGACGTCGAGCCTGTTCCCGGGCCTGACCGTCGAGGAGAACGTCCGCCTGGCCGCTCAAGCCGATCTCGGTGGCAGCCTGAAACTGCTCACGGTCCCTGGGCCCGACGACGACGCTCAGCTTCGTACCAGCGATGCCCTGGAGAAGGTTGGGCTGATCGACAGGAAGGCCGACCTCGTCGGAGAGCTCTCACATGGGGACAAGCGAAAGCTGGAGCTCGCAGTGGTGCTCTCAGCCGATCCGGCAGTGCTATTGCTCGATGAGCCCACCGCCGGCGTGTCCGTGGAGGAGACCCGACCGCTGGTCGACCTGATCCAATCGGTCCATGAGACCGGCAAGGCAATCGTCATGGTCGAGCACCGGATGGAATTCGTTGTCGATGTCTCTCAGCGAATCGCCGTCATGCATGAGGGCCGTCTTCTCACAGTGGGCAGCCCCGACGATGTGATGGGCGATCAGCGAGTGCGAGAGGCGTACTTGGGAGGCGTGCATTGACGGCCGTATCGATCTCCAGCCTCGAGGTTCATCGTGGCGAGGCACACGTGATTCACGATGTGAGCTTTGAGGTGCCTGAGAAGGGGGTGACCGCCCTCCTTGGCCGCAATGGCGTAGGCAAGACCACAACCCTTCTTGCGATCATGGGGTTGCTACCGGCCACAGGCTCGATTCTCGTTGGCGGCAAAGAGTTCGTCGGGATGCCGACGCATCTGATTGCCCAAACCGGAGTCGGCTATGTGCCCGAGGACAGGGAGGTCTTCAGCACACTCACCGTTGGCGAGAACCTCAGACTCGCCGAGCGAAGCGGAGTGAAGCCGCGATACGACCTGGTGTTCGATTTGTTCCCCGATCTCAGGGGCCGGACCGGGCAGGACGCGGGCACGTTGTCTGGGGGTCAGCAGCAGATGCTGTCCATTGGTCGGGCCCTGCTCAATCCGGCATCGTTGCTGTTGATCGACGAGCCGACGAAGGGTCTCGCTCCGAGAGTGGTCGAGGACGTCGTTGAAGCCTTGGTGAAGGCCACGGCAGACGCCACAGTTGTCCTTGTCGAGCAGAACCTCTGGGTGGCGGCCCAACTCGCCCAGAAGGCCGTGGTCCTCGATCAAGGAATGGTCGTCTTCGCCGGCGACATGGAGACTCTCGCCAACGATCCAGACCTGGCCGGGAAACACCTGGGCGTTGAGGTTCGATGAGCAGCTTCGTCCTCTTCACGATCAGCGGATTGGGTCTGGCCGGGCTCTACTTCCTGCTCGCCTCGGGTCTGTCCCTGATATTCGGCCTGATGAGTGTGCTCAACCTGGCCCACGGGGCTTTCTTCGCCGCAGGTGGGTACGCGGCGTGGTTCGTGATGGACTCGTTCGACGGCGTGTCTCCCGGCCTTCGATTCGTGATTGCTGTCATCGCTGCGTCGTTGGTTGGAGCGGCAGCCGGTGCCCTCGTTGAGAGGGGCCTCATCCGCAAGCTGTACGGACGCCACACCGAGCAGATCCTGCTGACCATCGGCCTGGGCACGGCTGCGGTCGCTCTCATGGGGGGATGGTTCACTTACGACCCGAGGCTGCTCGAGCAGCCCCGATGGTTCGTCGACACCACCGAGATCGCTGGAGCCAACATCCCCAACAATCGTCTCCTGATCCTGGCGGTGGCCATCGTGCTTTTCATCGCTCTGATGACCTTCCTCACCCGTACCAAGCACGGTCTCATCATTCGCGCCGGGGTCGAGAACCCATCGATGGTCAGGGCGCTCGGTATCGATGTGGCGAGAAGCTTCACGATCGTGTTCGCGTTGGGCGGGCTCCTCGCGGGTATTGGCGGGGCCCTGGGAGCCGTCTTCTTCAACGGCATCAGCCCGGCGCTCGGAACGACGCAGCTGATCTTTGCCTTCATCGTTGTCGTAATCGGCGGTCTCGGATCCATCCCGGGAACTGCTCTCGCATCGGTCCTCGTCGCGCTCACGCAGGTCTACGTGAACAACTACGGGGCGTCCGGTATGGGGTCGATCTCCGTGGTGATTCTCCTCGCTGCGGTCCTCCTCATCCGGCCCCAGGGCCTCCTCGGAAGGGTGCAGCCGTGAGACGACGGGTCATTTGGGCGATCGTCATAGCTCTGCTGGCAGTTGCGCCTTTCATACCGATAGGTGTCCCTGGTTTGTTCACCGGGCCCATCCAGAGTCCCGGAACGCTCCAGGTGCTTGCTGTCGGCTTGGTCTTCGCCGGCCTTGCCATGTCCTACGACGTGATCTTTGGATACACCGGCCTTCTCAGCTTCGGGCATGCCCTTCCCTTCGCCCTTGGGGTGTACGGGACGAACCTGTTGATGGACCCGATCGGATTGAACTACCCGCTCGCGGTGCCGGTGGCAGTGGTGGGAGTGGTGGTCGTGTCGGGCATCCTGGGTTCCGTCGCCCTTCGCACGACGGGTGTCGCTTTCGCAATGGTCACCCTTGCCTTCGCCGAAGCGTTCTCCCTCCTCGTCTTGACCGACCCGCTTCGCTTTCTGGGAGGCGAAGAGGGTCTCACCCTTGCCTCCGATCAAGTCCCCGACATCTTCCGGGGCGTGCTGAACCTGAAGTACATCTACTGGCTCGCCCTCCTGTTCGCATTGATCGTGCTGGTGGTCGCCTCGAGAGTCGTGTCTTCGCGGGCCGGCCGGGTATTCGAGGCGATACGCGAGAACGAAGCGCGTGTCGAGATGCTCGGCCTACATCCCTTCCAATTCAAGCTGGCTTCTTTCCTCATCTCGTCGGGGCTGGCCGGTCTCGGGGGTGCGGTTTATCTGCTGGTGGTCCGTGGGGCCAACGTGGGGACCACGACGGCTGAGTTCACGCTGAGCATCCTCGTGATGGTGGTGCTCGGTGGAGCCGGAAAGCTATGGGGTGCTGCGATCGGGGGATTCATCTACGGGATCCTGACGCTGCGTCTCTCCGCCGTGGCCACTTCGGAGGCCATCGAAGGGCTCCCGAACTGGCTCTCCGGGCCCCTGTCCGAGCCGCTCTTCTTTCTTGGAGTCCTCTTCGTGCTCCTGATGCTCTTCGCACCTGGTGGCATCAGCTCGATTCTCTCCCGGGCGAGACCTGTGAGGAGCGCATGAAGGCGCGAAACGGTGATGTTGAGCTTGCCTGGGAGCAGGTGGGGTCGGGCTCTCCGCTGCTTCTGATTCATGGTCTCGGCTACGCCCGCTGGGGCTGGGAGCCTCTTGTCCCTCTCCTCGCCGAGCACTTTCTTGTGATCAGCTTCGACAACCGAGGCATCGGCGAGTCGGACGTGCCAGATGGGCCCTACACCGCCGGAGACATGGCAGGCGATGCCCTGGCCGTGCTCGATGCGGCGAACGTCACGCGCGCTCATGTCGTAGGGACGTCACTCGGCGGGATGATCGCCCAGGAGCTTGCGATCGAGACGCCGGCGCGCGTCGACCGCCTCGTCCTCCTCTCCACCACACCAGGAGCGTCGCTCGGCCATCCCATGCCCCAGGAAACCATCGCCCTTCTCGAGGAGGCGTCGTCGCTCGAGCCGGCGGTCGCGCTGAAGAAGTTCGTCGAGAATGCACTCGGCACCAACCCCGACACCGAGACCGTCGAGCAGATCCTGGAGCATCGCCTCTCCAACCCCCAGGACCCGGGGGGCTGGGCGGCCCAGGCACATGCCGGGACCACTTATGACGGCAAAGACGGGGTCCATTTGATCAGTAATCCAACCCTTGTGATGACGGGTACGGAAGATCGGGTTGTAGACCCGGCGAACTCACAAGTGCTGGCTGATTCCATTCCGGAAGCGACTCTCGAGACTGTCGAGGGTGGCGGTCATCTCTTCTTCTGGGAGTATCCCGAGCAGACGGCAACAACCATTACGGGGTTCCTTTCGTGACCCGCGGCGCCATGACTGTCGGGCGATGGATCGACGATCGGGCCAGGATCACGCCCCATCGTGTGGCTATCGACTTCCAGGGCGATGCGATCTCATACCTCGACGTCGCAAGTTCATCGTTGTCGCTTGCGGCGGAGCTTCACGGTCGGGGACTGAGGAGGGGAGACCGCGTCGCGGTGCTCTCCGACAATTGTCCCGAGTTCGTCTCGGTCGTCTTCGCTTGCGCCCATCTCGGTTTGATAGTGACTCCGATCAACTGGCGGCTGGCACCGGCCGAAGTCGCCTATCAACTGAGTCACGCCGGTGCTTCCCTTCTGTTGTTCTCCAAGAGTCGTCGCGACCTTGCAAAGGCCGGGCTCGAGTTGAGCGATCGCGAGATCCCTCTCCGGCCGATTGAGGACCCGGCTTCAACGGCCGAACCACCTCCGGAGGTCGATGTCGCCGATGACGATCCTCTCTTTCTCATCTACACGTCGGGCACCACAGGCAGGCCAAAAGGTGCGCTGTTATCGCACGCCAATTGCTTCTGGACCAATACTTCGATCGACCGGCTTATGGATGTGACGACCTTCGACGTCGTGCTGCAGATCCTTCCACAGTTCCACATCGGGGGCTGGAACGTTCAGCCCCTTCTTGCCTGGTCGAAGGGCGCGACGGTTGTGCTGGAGGAGTCGTTTGATCCGGGCCGTGCCCTGGCGCTGATCGAGGAGAAGAGAGTGACGACGATGATGGGCGTCCCGGCCAATTACCTGTTTATGGCCGAGCATGACTCCTTTGATGGCGCCGACCTCTCATCGCTGCGCATGGCTGTTGTCGGAGGAGCTCCCATGCCTGAGGCTCTACTGAGGAGATGGATGGACCGGGGCGTGTCACTTGTGCAGGGATACGGCCTGTCCGAAGCCGCTCCGAACGTTCTGGGTCTTCCTCCCGAATACGCCACCAAGAAGCTCGGATATGCCGGCAAGGGCTACCCGTTCGTCGACGTTGCGCTCTCCGACGGTCAAGGAGGGCTGGTCGAAGGCCCGGGCGTCGGTGAGCTGCTCGTGAGGGGCCCCAACGTCTTTGTGGGCTACTGGCAGGACCCCGAGGCAACTGCGGAGGCCATGTCTGGCGATTGGCTGCACACCGGTGACGTCGCTGAGCGGGATGCAGACGGCTTTTATCGGATCAGGGATCGCGTCAAGGACATGTACATATCGGGCGGAGAGAATGTGTATCCGGCCGAGGTCGAGTCTGTGCTCGCCGACCATCCCGACATCGTTGAGGCCGCCATCATCGGCGTGCCCGATGATCGCTGGGGGGAGGTCGGTGTCGCGTTTGTCGTAGTGAGGAGAGATGTGTCTCCCGAACAGCTCGTCAGCTGGTGCAAAGAGAGAGTTGCCACGTTCAAGGTCCCCAAGTCCTTCCGTGTGATCGATGAGTTGCCGAGGTCGGGGATGAACAAGGTGCTCAAGACGGAGCTGGCCAAACGCATCGAGGAGGAGCACGGCCGTGGCTGACGCATGGATCGAGCGGGCCGAGCCGCCAACGTCGGTGGACGGAGGAGCCCTGTCGGCGAGAGGAGAAAGGACCCGTCGAGCGTTGCTCGAGGCTGCCGAGGAAGTCTTTGGAGAACTCGGTTGGGAGACGGCCTCCATCGTCAAGATCACTGAGCGCGCCGGGGTGAGCCAGGGGACCTTCTACAGATACTTCGTCTCCAAGCAAGCGATCTTCGACGAGCTGGTCGACGACTTGAACCGGCGGGTGAGGCGAGCGATGGCTGAAGGCGCCGCTCGCGGCCGCACCCGCACCGAAGCAGAGCGCGGCGGCTTTGAGGGATTCTTCAAATTCACGTCGGAGCATCCCTCGTTGTATCGAGTGATTCGTCAGGCGGAGTTCGCATCGCCCGAGGCGCTGCACCGCCACTACGAACGCATAGCCGCCGGCTACAAGGAGGCTCTCAGCGAGGCGATGGAGAGTGGCGAGATCGGCCGGGGCGATCCGGAGGTCCTCGCCTATGCCCTGATGGGTGTTGGTGAGCTGATCGGAATGAGGTGGATCCTTTGGAATGAGGAGGGGGAGATGCCTCCCAACGTTCTCGAAGAGATGATGCAGTTCATCCAACGCGGCCTGGGCGCAGACGAATGAGGGCCGTGGGCCTGCGCGCCACTGCGGGGTATCTCCCGAATAGGTGGATGACGGCTGCAGAGATAGCAGACGCCTCGGGGATCCCCGAAGAGATCCTGATCGAACGGTTCGGCGTAAAGGGGAAGCACATCGCGGCGCCCGACGAGCATGTGTCCGACATGTCGGTGGCCGCCGCCAGCCGCCTGATCGATGAGACGGGGATCGACCCTGCGGGAATCGATGCCGTCGTCTACTTCGGCTCGACTTGGAAGGACTATCAGGTTTGGCAGGCTGCGCCCCACATCGCTCACCGGCTTGGTGCGTCGCAAGCTTTCGCCCTCGAGTTGGACTACACGTCTTGTGGGTCACCCGTCGCTGTGCGTGTGGTGAGAGATCTAATACGCGCCGAGCCCGAGTTGAAGAGCATCCTTGCGGTAGCCGCGTGTCGCGAGTCGTACCTTCTCGATTACCAAAACGAGCGCTCCCGATTCATGTTCAACTTCGGCGACGGTGCCGTGGCGGCTCTCTTTCAAGCGGATGACGTCGAGCACGAGGTGCTCGGCGCAGAGATGATCACCGACGGCTCATTCTCTCTCGACGTGAAGGTTCCGGCCGGGGGATCCGTCGAGCCGGCGTCGGTGGAGTCGATCTCGGGCAGGCGCCACTTCCTCGACGTGGCCGACCCGCTCTCGATGAAAGAGCGCCTCGACCCGGTGAGCCTGAACAATTTCGTGGCAGCTGCCGAAGGAGCCATGAAACGCTCCGGCCTGGGCTTGGAAGACATCGACCTCCTGTGCGGCATCCACATGAAGAGATCGATGCACGAGGAGATCTGCGCAGCGCTCGGCGTCGATGTCAACAACGCCGTCTACTTGGACGACACCGGCCACATGAGCGGCGTCGACTCCCTCTTCGGCCTGGATCGCGTTGCGCGCTCGGGTGGGATTCAGCCGGGTCAACATGCGCTCCTTCTCGGTGCTGGCACCGGCTACACCTGGGCTGCAGCCTGTATCCGTTGGTAACCCCCTGCAAGTTGGCGGGTGCTTCCAATATCCTCTTGTGTTCATGGCAATTGACATCGCAGGCTTCGTCGCCGACCTCAAAGAGCACGCCGTCGAGCACGGGTTTCACGTCCACGACGAGAGACATCTCGTCGAGACCTATTCGCTGCGGCAATCCTGGGAAGTCGACCTGCATCCCGAAGCGGGATGTGGCGGCCCGATCGACCTCCACCTGGCCCTGGATGTAGACCCCAAGATTCTGATCTCCCTGATGGACGAGCTGGAGGAAATGGGGCCCGAATTCGAGGAGCCCGATGGTGAGTACCTTCTCGACCTCTACTTCAACTGGGCCGTTCCCCCACTCGTCAAGCCCCCGGACTTGCTCGTGCTGGCTACGGACCTCGCCGGGCTCGGAGGGGTTGACCTGGTGATCGAGGTCTCAGCGATCGATTCCTTCGCTGCCATCGCAGACGCACCGGAGAGAAAGCTGCAGCTGGTGGGCAAGAGCAAAGTGAATCTGGTCGACATCACATTGGGTCGGGAGCAACTCTGCGATGTCCTCGATCGCTCTCACGACGTGTCCGAGTATCTCCTCGATCGCGTGGAGGGATGGCTCGACTCCCCACTCTGAGCGCTAGAACAGCGAGATAGCCGCCCACACCGCCATAGCCAGGGTGCCGGCGAGCAAGAGATAGAAGAGAAGCAGGGTCAGAGGTTGCGGCGGCGGTCCCTCCTTGACCACATGCCCGTCGCCAGGGAGGGCCATCCCGGTCGTTCCGGTTCCGGCCTCCGACGAGCCGGCCACAGCCGCTGCAAAGTCTATGGGCGAGTCTGGTAGGAAAGTGAGCTCTTCATTCTCGGCTTCCAGTTTGAATGCACCGTTCCCAACCGGGGTGAGTGAGAAGGCTGTGTCGTCCCAATCTCCGACTTCCTTGCCTTCCGACATCATGCGGAGACCGGAGTGATTCAAATACAGGACAACGTCGACCGAGTGGTCCCCAAGATCAACGACTCCGTGATATTCCGTCAGGCTTCACCCATCCACAAGCGAGTAATCCAAATCTAGCCGTCTGGCCTGTGGAGCTCAGTAGGGGAGACCGATCGCCTCACAGAGAAAGGCATTGAACGCGGTGGTCTTCTCGAGCTCAGCCGCGTAGATATCAGCGAAGTCGGACGATGTGACCACCTTCTGGGTCAGCTGCTGGCCGGCGATGAACGACTTCAGCCTGATGTCATCGGCGTACGGATGGTCGGCGTCGTACTGTTTTGGCACTCGTTTCAGTGACTCCTCTGGATGGCTCAGCTCCCACGATTTGGCGAACGACTTCGAGTGGGCCGCCTTCTTCCATGCCTCGGGCTCGTCGTTGATCTTGCGGCGAATGGCATGGGCAACCTTGGTCTCGGGGCTCCACAGGCCGACCCCCGCAAAGTTCGAGCCTGGTTCGAGGTGGAGATAGAAGCCCGGGGCATGCACATCCTTGCCCGACTCGTGCCTGAACTGAATGCCGACGTTGGTCTTGTAGGGAGTCTTGTCCTTTGAGAAGCGAACATCCCGGTACGGCCTCATCAGTGACCCGCCAACGGTGCGCGGGTCGGCCGTGAAGTGCGGGGCGATTTTCTCGAGACGCTGGCCGAAGTCCGAGATGAACTCCAGTGCGGGCTCCTGGACGTGCTCGACGTATCGATTCTTGTTCTCCTCCCACCAGGACTTCTCGTTGTTTGCCTCCAGCTCCTTGAGAAACTTGAAGAGGGCTGGGGTGAAGTACCGTTTGCTCACTGAATCCCTTTCGTCTCGGAATCTACGTCACGGTTGTCAACACTTGTCGAATGGCCCACATCGATGTCGACACCATCCGTTACCGTCGTGCCGTGTCCATAGTCGATCATTGACGGCCATCAGTTCAATAGGTTCGATTCCGTGTTGAGCGACGCGCCACCTCGCCTTGCCAGATTGTGGGAGTACGGCGGCCTGGCCGGCATGGCTCTGTCGGCCGTGACCGTGGTGTTTGCAGCATTGGCGATCGGCCCGTGGGTGCGAACGGCGACGGACAGCTTCGACGTGCTCTCGGGGGCTCTCGAGGCAATCGACAGCACCGTCGAGGTCGTGGATGAGTCACTGATGGTCTTCACAGAGACACTGGTGGGGGTAGACGGAGTGTTTTCGGAGACGGATGCGACGCTGGCCGAGGTCAGCACTGTCGTGCTCGCCACCGGCGGATTGCTGCAAGAGGACATCCCCGGTCAAATCGATTCGATCCAGTCGGCCATGGATGGCCTCATCGACACGGCCAATATCGTCGACGGAGTGCTGGGGGCTCTTTCCTTTGTGGGGGTCGACTACGACCCGGCCGTTCCGCTGGACGAAGCCCTGATCGACGTGAACGAGCAGCTCGGCGACCTGGGTGACTCCTTGTCGGGTTTCGCAGCGGACCTGTTCTCCTTGACCGTATCGGTGAACCGCCTCAACGACGAGGTAGGCGAGGTAGGGGCGACCCTCAGCGGGCTCAGCAGTCAGGTGGAGGACTCACGCGGCCTGATCGCCGAGTATCAGGAGACAGCCACTACCGCCCGGGAAGTCATCGATAGTGCCTCCGACCGACTGACGGCACAGGTGTGGATCATTCGCTTGCTTGGAGTGGGACTGCTTCTAGCCCTCGTGCCTCTCTTCTCCCTCTTGTGGTGGACGGGGAGATCAGCGCGGCTGGGCAGTCCGGACTAACGCAAGCTGTTGATTCCGCTCGATCAGGCCGGGTTGATCAGTCGAGAACCCATTTGCAGTTCCAGGCCTGCCAGTAATAGAGGCCCAGCGACTCGTAGTGAGCCGCCAGCCAGGCAGCCGATCCCACGTTCGGCTCTGGCTCGAATGGGCTTGCGCCGGGGAATCCCGCCGCCGGGGCTGTGGAGGCCCATGTCGAGGGGATGAACTGGAATAGCCCCGAGGCCCCGGAATACGGGTTGTAGGCATCGGGGTCGCCATTGGACTCACAGCTGATGATCTGGAGCGCCTCGTCTACGCGATGCGATGGGAAGTACTGGGAGACGAGACCTCTCCACTGTTCCACCTCGGGCGGCCCGATCCAGGGGTCGCCACCTCCGCCACCTGTTGTCGTGGTTGTGTTCGGCAATGTCGTCGTAGTGGCGCCACTTCCCGGCGGGTTGGTCGTCGTGGTCGTGGACTCCTTCTCTTCGGCAGCCGCCTTGGCCTTCGCCTCGGCGACCTCGTCGAGGGCTGCCCGATACTCGGCGTCGGCAGCGTTGGCGTTTCTGATCGCCTCGGCGACCACGGCGTCCGCTTCGTTGAACAACTCGGTCAGGTGCTCCACCTCGGCGTCGAACTCGGCTTGTTTGGCTGCCACAGCGTCGAGCTGTGACGCGTAGGTCTCCTTGAGCTTCACCAGATCTCGCTTCTTGACGATGAGCTGGTCGATGGCTTCGTGCTCGGAGCCGATGATGTCCTCCACGGCGCGGCCTGTAACCATGGCCTCTTCGACGCTCTTGGAGTTCACGACCGTCATGGAAGCGGCCGAAAGAGCACTCATATACGCATCCACCGCCCGCAGCTCGATGTCCGTCTGAATCCCGGCCAGCTCCAGGTCGGCGAACCCGAGCTGCTCCGAGATTCGATCGAGCCCGACGGAAAGCGAAGACAGCTCCGCAGCGAGTGTGTTGAGCCGCTCGATGCTCGCGAGGAGCTCCAACTCGACCTCGGCGCGGTTGGCGATCGCCGTCTCGACCAGGCCTGAAGCCACTTCGGCTCGCTCGAGGGCGTCCGCCGCCTCGTCTTCGGCGTCCTCGACGCTCTGGGCGCGGGCAGACGATCCGTCGAAGATGGCAACGGGGATGGCCAGGAGCATGGCCAGCACGATGAGAAGAGCGCGCAAAGGCCTCATAGATATGAGCTGAGGCTAGTTGGATGGCCGTCGCAGGAGAACTGGAAACCGGGGTATCGCCGACGTATCGCGGGCGTTTCCGTTCGGAATGATGCAATGCCCTGGGCCGTTGCACACGGTGCGCCAATGAAAGGATCTCATGATTCCAGAATCACACGCGGACCTGGTCGCCTGGGAGACCAAGTCCTTCGCCCACGTCGCCACCATCGGACCCGGAGGCCAACCACACACGAGCCCGGTCTGGTTCGAATGGGATGGGAGCCACATCAATTTCAGCCTGACCAAGAGCCGGCAGAAGTATCGAAACCTGCAGCGCGACAGGAAGGTGTCGTTCTCGATCATGGACCCAGAGGATCCTTACCGCTACATCGAAGTCAGGGGAGAGCTCGTCGACATCGAGGAGGATCCGGACATCGACTTCATTTCGAAAATGGCAAAGAAGTACATCGGGCGCGATCGCTACCCATGGCACCGGGAGGGCGATGAGCGGGTTGTCATGAAAGTGAAGCCGACAGATATCTCGGGGATGGGTTGATATTTAGGAACACTTGAGGCCGATTCGTGTTGAATTGGCTACAGGAGGTTTACACATGTTCGGCAAGCAGAAGATGCCCGACAAGGACCAGGCTCTCGAAGGTCGCGACCAGGCCGTGGAGATACCGGACCAGCATTTCGTCAACGGAAACCCACTCGAGGGGCCCTATCCCGAGGACACCGAGGTCGCGGTGTTCGGAATGGGTTGCTTCTGGGGAGCGGAGCGTCGCTTCTGGCAGCTAGACGGCGTCTACACCACGTCGGTTGGCTATGCGGGCGGCTACACGCCGAACCCCAGCTATGAGGAAGTGTGCACCGGGCGCACCGGCCACACCGAGGTGGTCATGGTGGTCTACCGTCCGTCGGAGATCTCATATGACCGTCTGCTGAAGACCTTCTGGGAGACACACGACCCGACGCAGGGCATGCAGCAGGGAAACGACATAGGTACTCAGTACCGCTCCGCGATCTACACCACGAGCGATGAGCAGCTCGACCAGGCGAAGCGGTCCCGCGACGTCTATCAAGAGGTCGTGTCGGCCGAGGGCTTTGGTCCGATCACAACCGAGATCGCGCCGCTGGGGGATTACTACTTCGCCGAGGACTACCACCAGCAATACCTCGCGAAGAACCCATGGGGTTACGACTGCCACGCCAACACCGGCCTCGCCTATCCGGGGCTGGAACGCTAACGCAGACCGTCGCTCTGAGTTGTGGCTACTGAACCAGCCATGCTCATACGCAACGTCAAGAAGAGCCCGATGGAAGGTCAGTAGGCGCGTGCCGCGTAGGCGATCAGTCCCTCTTCGTCGACCGTCTCGGGGCATGTGCCATCGGGCCGCGTCAGGCACCGGATCGTGATCGCTGATTCGGCCAGGCTCGTCTCGCCATCCTCTCCGACGATGTCATAGGGAAGGCGAGCCCAGCCGGCGGCAGTTGCTTCACCCACCTCACCGAGGGTCGATACGTCATGGATCCGGGCATCGCGGAACTCGGTCGCTTCGGCGAGCAGCGATGAGTGCATCTTGTCGAGAGTGGTCGTCGCCACCGTCCCTGCCTCGCCCACTGGCGTCGGCAGCTTGGTCAGGGTGTCACGCCTGACGATCGTGACCCGACCCTCGGCCAGATCACGGGGCCCAACCTCGATGCGAAGTGGGACGCCCTTCAGCTCCCAGTCGACAGCCCGGCGCCCGAAGGACTGTTCGACGCGGTCGTCGAGGCGGACGCGGTGGCCCGCAGATTCGAGCTGGTTCACGAGTTTTCTGGCGACCTCGCCTGCGCCATCCTGATCGCGCACCAGCATCACGACTACCTGGGTAGGTGCGATGCTGGGAGGCAGCCGGAGCCCGGCGTCGTCGCCGTGACACATGATCAGGCCACCGACCATCCGGGTTGACGCCCCCCAGCTCGTCTGCCAGGCGTATTGCTCGGCGCCGGTGTCATCGAGGTACGTGATGTTGAATGCCCTGGCGAAGTTCTGGCCCAGCTCGTGGCTGGTCCCCATCTGAAGGGCCTTGGAGTCGCGCATCATGGCTTCACAGGACGCTGTGTTGACGGCCCCGGCGAAGCGTTCACGAGGGGTCTTGATACCCGCGATCACCGGTATGGCCAGCACGTCCACCATGAACTGCCGGTACACCTCGTGCAGGATCTGGAGCGCGTAGGCACGTGCCTCATCCTCCGTTGCATGGGCGGTATGGCCCTCTTGCCACAAGAACTCGGTAGTCCGTAGGAAGATCCGTGGCCTCAGCTCCCAGCGCACCACATTCGCCCACTGGTTCACCAACAACGGAAGGTCCCGGTAGCTCTGAATCCACCTGGAGAAGTAGCTGTTGATGATCGTCTCGCTGGTCGGGCGGACGACGACGGGCTCTTCGAGGTCTCGACCGCCGGCGTGGGTGACGACCGCCAGCTCGGGCGTGAAGCCTTCGACGTGCTCGGCCTCCTTCCTGAGCAACTCCTCAGGGATCAGAAGCGGGAAGTAGGCGTTGCCGGCGCCGGCTGCCTTGATGCGGAGGTCAACCTCCGCCTGCATTCGCTCCCAGATCCCGTAGCCATAGGGCCTGATGACCATCGTTCCGCGAACGGGACCGTTCTCAGCGAGCTCGGCCTTGGTGAGGACGTCCTGGTACCAACGGGGGAAATCGACCTCTTGGGGCGTGATGACCCGTGCCTTCGCCATTCACGGCGATGGTAACCAGCCCGGTCCGAGCCCAGGTTTTGAGATCCCGCTGGCGCAACGCCCAACCCAACATCGGGATCGAGTTCTGGCATCCACCCATTATCGGGGAACGAGTGCGGTGATGACCCGATCGCGGGCGAAACCTGCGCAGCTGCCTGGTTTCCGACGTGGATGACCCGGGCGAACGTGTTCGCTCAGCTGCCCGGTCTTCCCCTGTAGCCCCAGTAGCCGTCGGGAGGTTCGCCGGGCCCTCGGTCCCGGTCCTCAGGCGCCCGTCTCGACTGATCCACACGCTCGAGGATCAATCCGGTTCCCCAAGCCACGAGGAGCGTGAGAACCAGGCCGACGAGCAATCCGTTGCCGTTGATGATCAGGTAGACCAGGAGAATTAGGAGGGCCAGTGCTATTCCACCGCCAACGGCCCATCTAGCGCGTCGTCCGGTCCGCGTCCTGCTGTCCTTGCTGAATGCCATCACTGTCAAGGCTAAGAGCAAGCGTGGCCTAGCCGGCTGGCTGGAACGGTACGAAAGCAAATGACAGACAGAGGCTCGATTCTCGAGCACCCAGTTCGTCAGCCGAACCGGTTCGGACCGAGTCGACGTTGCTCTGGTAGCTTCGGAGCGAAGCACTCGAAGGGTTGTTCGTGAGACACAATGTCGTTCTGTGGGTACTGCAGATCTTTCTGGGCCTCTACTTCATCGGGATAGGTGTGATGCACTTCATAGTCCCGGAAGGCTTGCCGGACGTGCTTTCGTGGATGTATGACCTCGACGACACATTGCACCTCGTGTCGGGCACGGCCGAGATTCTCGGCGGCCTGGGGCTCATCCTGCCCAGCCTGACCCGAGTCCTCCCTGTTTTGACGCCGTTGGCGGCTTTGGGCTTGATCGTCGTGATGATCGGAGCCGTCGTCTTCCACATCGGGCGCGAAGAATTCCAACAGATCGGCACCAACGTCTTGATGATTCTCCTCCTTGGGTATATCGCCTACGGGCGGACTCGTCTCGCGCCGATAGCTCCGCGCGAGGGAGCTACGACCTGATCGCGGGCCCGGAACCGATCCTGGGTGCCTGAAGGCGACAGTGTCGCCAACGACGCACTGAAGCTTCGCCCGGTGCTCGTTGGCAAGGAGATTGCCGACGTCTATGGGACCAAGGGGTCGGTGCGCTCCAACGTGGGGCGCCTCCGGGGACACAAGGTCGAGTCGATTCGGACGGTCGGGAAGAACCTCGTCATCGACCTCGACAGCGGCTATTCGCTCCATGTCCACCTCGGGATGACCGGCAGATGGCGGGTGGTCCCGGCGGATCGAAAGATCCCGGGCTCGGCGGGGGTCGCCCTGACAACCGACTCACACCACGCTGCCTGCCTCGGGGCTCCAACCGTTGATGTCGACCGGACACCTGCGATCGACGCCCGGCTCTCTCGACTTGGGCCTGACCTTCTGTCCGAATCTGTCGACACCGGTGAGATATTGAAGCGAGCCCGGCAACGTGGCGGGTCGCTCGCAGAAATCCTGCTCGATCAGACGGTCGCGGCAGGAGTCGGCAACGTCTACAAGAGCGAGTTGGCATTCCTCGCCCGCCTCCATCCCGAGACCTCACTGGATCGGATTGACGACGCGGCTCTCGCTGGTGTCTACGAAAATGCCGTTCGGCTGCTCAGAGCCAATGTCGGACCGGGGCGACGGACCACCACCGGAGAGCGGGGGCGGGGACGCGAGACCTGGGTCTATGGACGCGCCGGTCGGGCGTGCCGTCGCTGTTCGGCGCGAATCGAGTCGAGCGGTGGGGCAGAGAGGGTCACCTACTGGTGCCCTCGCTGTCAGGTGATGGCTAGTTGACCGCGGCGGCCAGTTCGGCCACCTGCTCTTGTTCCAGCTCGGCGACGTATTCGGCTTCGACGTCTGGTGTGACGCCGGTGGCACCGAAATCGAGCCCTCCCGGGGTGACCCAGCGCGCGATGGTCACTTTGAAGGCTCCACCGTTCGACAGCGAGAACTGCTGCTGGACTGTGTTCTTGCCGAAGGAGTTCTCGCCCGTGATGGTGGCCCGGCCGCGCTCCTGGAGCACCGCAGCCACCACCTCGGAGGCCGATGCGGATCCCCGGTTGATCACCACGACCACCGGCAGGTCTACCGGGACGACTACATCGCCGGTGACGGGGAAGGCGCGGTCGCTGTCGGGATTCTGGGTCACCACGACATCGCCGTCAGTCAGGAAGAGTGAAGTCACCTCTATGGCCGTGTCGAGCAGCCCCCCGGGATTGTCCCGCATGTCGAAGACGAGCTCCTCGATGCCTTCATCCAAGAGATCGAGAATTGCCTCTTCGAGCTGCTCGTCTGCGTTGTCCGAGAAGATGTTGAGCCTGACATAGCCGACGTCCCCATAGCGCTCGCTGGTGACCACCGGTATCTCGACGGCAGCGCGGGTGATCGTCACATCGAACGTCGAACCATCTCGTTCGAAGACGAGGTCGACATCACTGCCGGCCGGCCCGCGAACCGTTGCAGTGACCTCGTCGAGAGTCCAGCCGAGGATCGACTCGCCATTGACTTCAATCAGAACGTCGTTGCTCTCGAGCCCTGCGGCTTCCGCCGGGCTTCCCTCGATGGTTGAAACGATTATGAGGCGGCAGGTCTCCGAGATGGTGTTGCAGAGCGGGCTGCCCTCGGTGATTGTCGAGTCCTCGGCAGTGACGAGAGCGCCGATGCCCTCGATCTGGCCCTCCTGTTCCTCCTCGATCAGATCGACTGCATCCTGATCGAGATATACCGAGTTCGGGTCCAGGGCGTTGGCCATGCCACGCACGATTGCTTCGGCTCCCTCGACGCTGTCCTCCGCCTCGTCGGGAAGGGCGTTGCAGGCCTCGGTGAAGGTGCTCGAAGGCACGACGCAGACGATGTCGGTGGTGGCGTCGCTTCCGTCGAGTGCGGCGACGGCTTCAGCGGCACCTTCGGCCAGGGCGATGTCGGCAATCTCGTCGACATAGTTCCGGCTGATGATGTCGTATGCCTCACAGACGATGGCCACCTCTTCGGGAGCATCGGCGCAGGTGACCGTCTCGAGTCGACGGCCTTCGTCCGAGACCGAGGTACTCGTGGTTCCCTGGACAGAAGTCGTCGTCGTCTCGTCAGCAGCCCCGTCACCAACGAGGTTGCATGCCGTGGCGACTAGAGCCAGAGCCAGAAAGAAGATGAGTCTTTTCATTCAGGAGTTCTCGATTGCGAATCTTGTGAGCTCTTCTGTGGTCGCGTCTATGGGGAAGTCGACGATCCGGTCGGGTATCAAGCCGCCCTCGCCAACAGAGAAGCCGGCCGGTGTGGTCCAACGGGCGACCGCCACGTGGAATTGTCCACCATTTCTCAAGTCGAATGGTATCTGGAGAGCGTTCTTACCGAACGTGGGTTGACCGATTATCACAGCTCCCCGCTGGTCTCTGAGAGCACCGGCAAGCACCTCCGCGGCCGAGGCTGTGCCCCCATTCACAAGCACGACGAGGCGTGCTCCGGTTGCCGGGGCGCCGCCGTGGACCCCGTAAGAGTCTTCCCCTTCAGGGCTTTCGTAATTGAGGACGACCCCGTCGGTGATGAACTGAGACGCAACGGATACGACGGCGTCGATCAGTCCGCCCGGGTTGTCACGAAGATCGATGACGATTGTTCCGGGTGATGCCTCCAGAAGGGCGTCGACGGCGATGTCGACGAGGAACGGCACTTCGATCGAGAAGTCAGGTATGCGGAGATAACCGACCCCATTGATAGGCAAGTCGACTGACGTTGTCGGGTAGTCGAGCTCCGCCCGAGCGATGACGAACTCGAGCTGGTTGCCCCCACGCTCGATACCGAGCGTGACCTCGCCTGTTTCGTCACCACCGATCAGCGTCGCCACCTCGACCAGGCCAAGCCCGTCGACACCCTCGCCGTCGACTGTCGTGATCACGTCGCCCGCCATGAGACCTGCGGCTTCGCCGGGGTTGTCCTCGAGCACGAAGACGATACGCAGAGGGCAAACCTCGGCGACACGCGTGCACTTCGAGCCTGCCGCATCTGTGGCGTCGAGGAGAATGCCGACGCCGCCCACCACCCCGTCGGCTCGGAATCCTCCGGAGAGCTCGGGCGGGATGTACCAAGTGAACGGGTCGAGGCCGAGATCGATCATCGATGTCACGGCCGATTCCATCGCAGCACCCACGGGCAATTGCTCGGTGCGGACCCGCTCCGCCAGCACCTCGCAAAGAGGGCTGAACGCGTCGTCTGGTATGGCGCAGAAGAAGGTTCGTCCCGGCTCTTCCGTGTCTTCGGTCTCGTAGCTGGAAACGGCCTCGACCAGAAGACCCGCAAGGCTGGAGTAGTCGACAGGCCTGTCGACGTGCCACTGCTCGAGCAACTCGATGGTCTCGCAGAGGGTGGAGAAGGTCACGGGAGGTGCGCCGCAGTCCTGTATCTCCATCGGCACCGTCGCAGTGGTCGTTGTCTGCGCCAGCGTGGTCGAGGTGGCTGTTGACGAGGGTGCCGGCGCCGTGTCGGGGACGGCCGTGCATGCCGTCAGGAGTGCGACCAGGACGACGAGGCGGATGGAGAAGCGCTCACGCATTGCGGATCATTATGAGGATGGGAAGCGGTTACCGTTCCGCTTCGTGAGGGTTCGCGTACATCTGAGAAGCCCCGGTCGGGTCGACGGCGTTGTCAGAGATATTGTCGACGGTAGGTGGGCAGAACCTGAGGGGATAGCGGAGCAGACGCTGGGGGAGAAGAGCATTGCCCTCCCCGGCCTCGTCGACTCCCACGCCCACTTCGCGGCACCCATCGGGAAGGACTGGCAGTCCGACGACTATGAGGAGGCTGTTGGGAGGGCGCGTCAGGCGGTCCTTGCCGGAGTGCTGCTCGCGCTCGACAAGGGCTGGTCGAATCTCCACACAATCCGTCTCATCGAAGAGGTGGCGCCGCACCTCAGGCCCGAGGTCGAGGCGGCAGGGATCATCAACGCCGTGGAGGGCGGTTACTGGCCAGATTTCGCCCGGGAGTTGACCAGCGCAACGTTCGAAGAGGGGATTCGTCGATCTGCAGACGAGGGCAAGGGCTGGGTGAAGCTGATTGGTGACTGGCCGCGGAGAGGCCAGGGCCCGGTGGTGAACTTCGACGAGGATCAGCTGCGAAGGGCAGTCGAGCTCGCCTCTGAAAGCGGATCCAAGGTGGCGATCCACACGATGGCCCGGGAGGCGCCATCGCTGGCCGTTGAGGCCGGTGTGCACAGTATCGAGCATGGCCTGTTCCTCAGTCGCAACGACCTGGGTCCCCTCGGTGAGCGGGCCGGGATGTGGGTCCCAACGATCATCCGCACCGAGGCGGTGGTACAGCAGCTCGGTCCTGAGTCGTCGGGTGGCAAGTTGCTCCTCGAGGGTCTCGAGAACGTGCGAGAGCTGATGCCGGAGGCTGCAGAGGCGGGCGTCAACCTACTGGCCGGAACTGACGTGACAGTGGGGGCGCACGACGTCGCCCTCGAGGCCAGCAGAATGGTGGAGTACGGCTTGCCGGTGCCACTCGCGCTGAGAGCTGTCTCCTGGGACGGGTATACGGCAACCGGCCGCTCGACAGGGTACGAGCCCGGCGAGGAGGCCAACGCGGTGCTATTCCCCAATGACCCTCTGGACGACATCTCCGTACTCCGACATCCGGAGTTGGTGATCAGGGCGGGAAGAGTGATCTCTTGAAGCTGGTCCTCGGTTCGAGCTCGCCCCGTCGTAGAGAGATACTGGCCTCACTCGACCTCGCCTTCGACGTTCTCGCGCCTGACGTAGACGAGACCCGATTCCCCGATGAGCCGGCGGGTACCTACGTCGAGCGCATCGCCAGGTCGAAAGCGAAAGCGGTGTCCTCACCCGATGTGGTCGTCATCGCAGCTGACACAGCCGTTGTGCTGGAAGGCCGAGTGCTGGGCAAGCCGGTTCACCCGGAGGAGGCTCGCACGATGCTTCGCCGGCTGCGTGGTGTCAGCCACGAGGTCTTGACCGGGGTGGCGATCTCGGCTCGCGACGAGATTCACTCCGTTGTCGAGTCGACCGAAGTCGAGATGGAGATGATGACCGACGATGAGATCGCCTCATACGTCGACGGCGGTGAGCCGATGGACAAGGCGGGTGCCTATGCCCTTCAGGGGGAGGGAGGCGTGTTCGTCAAACGCGTTGTGGGGTCTCCGAGCAACGTGGTCGGCCTCCCTGTACATGTGCTTCCAAGGCTGTTTGGCCGGGTCGGCCTGGAACTCTCCCAGTTCCGTTCTCGTTGAATCGGCATCACACGAACTAGCTTGGAGTGTCGATGCGACGCCGCTTGCCCCTTCTCCTGGCCCTTCTGATCATCGCCGCATGCGGCGACGAGGGCGCCGGGACTACGACGACCTCACTCACGCCAACCACCCTGGCCTCGACCACCACCACCACGATCGAAGCAACGACAACGACGACGACTCCGTCAACGACGACGACCGAAGAGACCACAACGACGGTCACTGAAGTCGAGGGGAATTGGGCTGACGAACCGCTCGTCGTCTCCAAGTTTGGGGCGCTCGGTTGGTGGGACGGTGCCAATTGGATCCAGGTTGACGAGTTGACCGTCCTCCCGATAAGCGGTGGGGAGGACTACAAGGTGGTTCTCTTCGGATCAGACGAGATCGTCACCGGTGGACCGGAGACCACGCTTTGCGAGCCCCTCTTCAACACTGGCGTGGAACTCGGCGACCCCGATGCCCTCGGCGAGGGCTGGCCCGGCCTCACCGGCATCGCCATCTCGGCGCCGTGGGAGCTGACCCCCCATTTCGTGCAACTCGAGGACGACGAGGACGGAACGTATTCAGACTTCGCCCGACCGCTGCTTGCCAGTCGCGGGCTGGATGTCGACGACCCGGTGATCAAGCAAGTCGTCAGATTCGACCTCGAGGGCGACGGGATCAATGAGGTGGTGGCCGTAGCCGAGTCTGTGGCGGACGAGGGCAGCCTTTTCGCCCAGGAGGGTGACTACTCGCTGGTCTTCATGCGGCGCGTCGTCGAGGGAGAGGTGCAGACCGCGATCCTGGGCGAGTCGATCGTCACGGAGCTCGAGGAGTTCGAGACCCCATTCATCCTCACTCATGCCGTGGCGGCGATCGCCGACCTGAGCGGTGACGGGAAGATGGAGATCGTTCTCGACGAGGTCTACTACGAGGGACAGGGTTGGACGGTTTGGGAGTACGTCAACGATGACCTGGGCCCGGTTCTGCAGATCGGGTCTGGCTGCGGAGTCTGAGCGGACACGTCTTTAGCCTGCCCTCTTGTGAATTGCGCTACCCCCCGTTCTTCATATCATTGATGACGCATTGACCTTCGTCCTCGCCGTATCTGAAAGCACGGGCGCCAACTTTGCGAGTTTCGATGTCCCCATATGGGTTTGGATCTCGCTCGTGGCGGCGATCACCGTCATGCTCGTCGTGGACCTGTTGCTGGTGCACCGAACACCGCATGAGATCTCCATCAAGGAGGCGGGGATCGAGTCGGCGGTGTGGATCGGCATCGGCCTGCTCTTCACCCTGGTCATGTGGCTCTGGCAGGGGGGCCAGGCATCGGGGGAGTACCTGGCCGGATATCTGATCGAGAAGAGCTTGTCGGTCGACAACGTTTTCGTGTGGGCGGTGATCTTCAACTACTTCGCAGTCCCGAGGAAGTACCAGTTCAGGGTGCTCTTCTGGGGCATCTTCGGGGCCCTGGTGCTCCGCGCGATCTTCATCTTTGCCGGTGTCGCGTTGCTCGAGCGATTCGACTGGATCCTCTACGTATTCGGCGCCTTCCTCCTGTTCACCGCATGGCGGATCTACCGACATGATGAGGCAGAGGTGCACCCGGAGGACAATCCGGTTCTAAAGCTGGTCCAGAAGGTGATCCCGTCGACCCCGCAACTCGATGGTCAGCGTCTGTTCACGAGGATCAACGGTCGGCTTCTGGCGACGCCGCTCTTCGCTGTACTCGTTCTCGTTGAGACCACCGATGTGGTGTTCGCTGTCGATTCGATCCCTGCGATCCTGGCGGTCTCCCGGGAGGAGTTCATCGTCTTCTCCTCCAACGCTTTCGCCATCCTCGGTCTGCGCGCTCTCTACTTCTTGCTGGCAGGCATGCAGGGCCGGTTCCGCTACCTCAATGCGGGCTTGGGCGTGATCCTCGCTTTCGTCGGGGTGAAGATGCTCTTGGTCGAGGTGTATCACATGCCGACCTGGCTCAGCCTGTCGGTCATCGCGGTGGTGCTCACGGTGACGATCTGGGCGTCGTTACGGGCGGAGAAGCGGGATGAGGAGTTGTCATCGGCTGCCCCAGGTGATTCGTCTACTCGAGTCACTCCTGGCGACGACCATATGGAGGACAGCGAATGACAAGAGTGCTTGCGTTCGGTGACGACAGATCTGCCGAGGCGGATCGGTGCTGGAACTGGATCACCAGCCAGCCCTGGGATGGTTGGCGGCTGGAGATCGTTACTGCGGAGCCACCGGCCGACATGCACCCCGTGAGCCCGGAGGAGATGGAGCTCCGCCCCTGGGAGCCCGAAGACCCGCGTCGGGCGGAGGGGGTCGGCTTCGAAAGCGTCGAGACCCTCCACGCCGCGATCGACCCTCGACTCGCGCTCATCTCGAGGCCTTGGGACATCGTCGCCATCGGTCCGCGTGGCTCGGGCATGCTCAAGACGTTGCATCTGGGCAGCACCGCCGACTGGCTGATTCGTCAGCCTGCCTCGCCATTGATCGTGGCGCGTCAGTCGGGAAGGGTCAGCCGTGTGATGGTCGCCGCCGACGGTTCGGCTCACTCTCTTCGAGCTATCGAGACCTTGTCAACCCTCCCATGGCTCGACGGCGTGTCGGTGCAGGTCGTCGCAGTCGAAGACGGTCGTGTCGACACCGACGCCGCCATCGACCAGGCGTCTTCGGCTCTGTCCGCAACGGGTGCCGGGATCGACGCCGTCACCCGCCAGGGCAAGCCCACCAAGGCTCTGATTCAAGAGATCGAGGCAACTCATCCTGATCTGGTGGTACTTGGTGTCAGGGGCCACGGCGGTATCCATCGTCTCGTGGTGGGCTCGACCACGGCCGCGATCACCGGGGCAACGGACAGGTCGGTCCTGGTGGCGCACGCCCGCTCCGAAGACTGACGTCGGCGGGAGCGCGGGGCACTCCTAGACTCGCCGTCCATGGAGAACCCCTTTGAAGATCGAGTCACATATGTCGGCCACTCGCGCATCGAGCTGACCGACGCCAGCCCGGACCACGCCACCGGCCGTGTCGTCATCGACGACGTCCATCACCAGCCATACGGTGTCGTGCATGGCGGGCTCTACTGCACGATGGTGGAGACATTGGCATCGACCGGCGCTGCAGCCTGGGCGCTTTCCAACGGGATGGCCGGGGCAATGGGGCTCTCCAACACGACCGACTTCCTTCGGGCAACCCGCAACGGGGTGCTGACGGGGGAGGCGACACCGATCCACCGCGGCCGCAACCAGCAGATATGGGAGGTGGCGATCACGAGGGAAGCCGACGGCAAGCTCGTCGCCCACGGCCAGGTTCGACTCCAGAACATCCACGACACGGAGTCGGTGGGCACCTGAAGCGGTGACGACCCGCGACCTCGACAGGGAGCAGTGGCACCGGCAACTGCTGCAGCGAGAGCGGGAACTCAGCGTTGAAGAGGCAGTCGAGTTGGCGGGGGGCCTCTACAGCACGGCACCCACCAGCTACCTGTCGTGTGTTGCCCGTGTCCCGGGTTTCTCGAAAGCCGATCTGGACCGTGCGTTGTACGAGGACCGCACGCTGGTTCGGATCGGGACGTTGCGCGGGTCAGGCTTTCTCATTCCGATCGACCGAATCGACATGGTCATGTCGGCCGGGGATCGCAAGGAGTGGTACGCCAGTGCGGTCGACAAGATCGTGGGGGAGAAGCAGCGCAAGGCCTGGACCGAGAGGGTTGTCCGGATCTTGGATGGCAACGTGCTTCCGGCGAGAGAGATACGGGCACGGCTGGGCGTGTCGGGCAAAGAAGCCGAGGCCCTTCGCTACTTGCTCTCCTCGCTCTCCCACCAGCGGTTGGTGGCTGCAGCGGCAGGCCCGACGAGTTGGAGGGACAACCAGTACGGCTACGCCCTATGGGACCAGTGGTTCCCCGACCATCCAGCTGTTCGGCTCGACCCCGAAGAGGCGCGTTTGGAGCTGGCGCGCTGGTATCTCCAAGGCCATGGGCCGGGCACGATCGAGGACTTCTCATGGTGGAGCGGGCTGAAGAAGGCCAACGCCCGGAAAGCCCTCGAAGGCGTAGCTCAGCCCCATGACGGGTTCTATGACCTGAATCCACCGGCGGACCTGCCTGAACCGTCCGGCCTCCGGCTGCTCCCCATCTGGGACACCGCCCTGGTCACGCAGAAGACACGAAGGAGGATGGTCGCCGAGGATCTCTACCCGTACGTCTACGACTCGAGTGGGAACGTGACTTCGACCGTGATGCTCGATGGTGAGGTCATCGGGGTATGGGACCGTGGCGGCGACAACGAACGACTTGAAGTGAAGGCGGCCTTCTTCGCCGGCTCCGGCCCGAGGGGCCTCGTCGAAGAGGAGGCCGGCCGGATTGGCGGTGCTTTGGGGTTAGCCGAAGTCTCCGTCCGGCAGGTAGATCGTTACGTCGACCTCACCGAGGCGAGCCGAAACAGGTTCATGTCGCCGCTCTCGGGCGACTGAGCGCT
>ERZ869936.582-NODE-582-length-33158-cov-18.032807_pt1 | contig 33158 bp, 25 predicted proteins | sample MGYA00520876_ERZ869936 | MGnify/ENA primary metagenome ERZ869936 (study PRJEB32218, sample SAMN09650985) | biofilter metagenome | isolation source: enrty point of leading RO module | place: Saudi Arabia: Thuwal, RO plant located on Red Sea | collected 2016-02-17 ... | reverse complement strand
TCGACCGGAAGACGAGTCATTGATGGAGATTTACTGTTTGACGAAGCGGAGGCTGCGGACCATTTCGACGTCGCGGCCGTTGAGCAATTCGAGGTAGGCCGGTTCGATGGTGAAGACGAACGAGAGTTGTTGTCCGGTGCGACCGGCGCAGAGGTAGTAGATCCATTGCATGGGGATCGTGACCTGTTCGGATTCGCTCTTGAGCGTGACTTCTCCCTCGGCGACGACGCGGAACAGCGACCGGCCGTCGTCGGTCGGAATCTGTTCGCGGGACGAGAATTTCCGGAACCGGTCTCCCAGGGCCTGTTGGATGTCGGCCTCGAATTGTTCGAGGGGGGTGTGCTTGCCGGGTTGTGCCGACGCGACGGGTGAAATGTTGCATTGGCAGATGAGGCTGCCCTGTTCCATGAGGCGCAGGATCGCCACCTGGGGCGTGCCTTCGAAGAGGGCCTGGAAGACGTACCAGTTGCGATCGTGACGCAGTTCGACGTTCCAGGGGGGCGCTTCGAAGAGCAACAAGGATTCCGCCTGGTCGGCTTCGAGCGGAATGGCTTCGACGGCGGCGTCGGTCAATCGACCGGCGGTGGTGCGGAGCGCGCGCTCGATGCGGACGTCGACGACGGCGTCGATGCCGGGGTTGATGGTTCCGACCGAGGATTTGATCTGAAACTCTGTCGTCGCGGAACGAATGAATTCGTTCTTGCGATCGAACGTGAGCTTGCCTTCGATGGCGACTTCGGTGTTGGCGCCGTAGCGTTGACCGGTGAGCGAACCTGCAAAGGAGATCTCCGCCGTGTCCGAGTCGGCCGATTCGAGCGTGCAGGTGAGGTCGACTTTCTGGACCGCCTCGATGCCGGCCATCATCTGGGCGGCCCAGTCGGACGGACTCCATTGGCCGCCGACCTGCACTGCGGTGAGGGGCAGCATTGCTGTCAGCAGGAGGGGGTCGGAGGGGAGTTCGAGCAATTCGACGGCGTCGCGCGTCATCGATTTGCCGGGGGCGTAGCAATCGATCCCGGAGCGTTTCCCGCGGGCGACGATCAGTCGCAAGTCGTCGGGGAGTTCGATTTTCGTGTCATGATCGGCGACTCGGGTCTGCATGGTGGCCATTTCGAACTCGCGGAGCGCGCGGAGCGACAGGTCGTCGCGGCCGGCGGGCGGGAGGCGGCGTTCGCGGAAGCGAAATGCGGCGGCTGAGGAGAGGTCGTGTTCGGCGGTCCGTCCTCCGCCGGCGTTGGTGTAGATTTTTCCCGTGGTATGCACTTCGCAGGCGGTCAGCTTGACGCGCTGATCGGTGGCGGGTTCGGCGAGTGAGATCTCCTCAGCCGCGGTTACGAGGCGCGGGATCGCAAGCCACACGAGAGCGATCAGCGCAGGACCGCATCGACGTCCGGGACGAATAGCCATTCTGCACCTTCCTTGGCGTCTGAGAATCGAACGGGGGGCTGGGCTGGGGGGAGCCGCTGTTTGACGGACGCGTCGGCGGGCTGGCGCCGCGCTGCTCGCCGTTGCCGGCTGACAATTGATTCCGCTGCGACGACTTGCGGAAACATACGCGAACTAATGCGCCGGGATGCCTGTTCCCAGTCGGGCGGCCATCTGCCGCGCCGTCCGCGCCAAGCCCTGGGCGTCCAAACCGAGGTCGGCCAGGAGTTCTCCGCGTTCTCCGTGCTCGATGAACCGGTCCGGCAGGCCGAGTCGCTTAAGGCGGCCGGTGGGCCACCCGGCATCGTTGGCTGCTTCCAGCACTGCGGAGCCGAAACCGCCGCAGAGGGTACTTTCTTCGACGGTAATCACAAACCCCGTTTCGGCAAGAGCGCGGCCGAGGACTTCGGTGTCGAGCGGTCGGAGGAACCTGGCGTTGACGACGCCGACGTCGAGTCCGTCCAAGGCGAGCGATTCGGCGGCTTCCACGGCGGCTGGGAGCAGGGAGCCGAAGACAAGGAACGTCCCATCTTCTCCCCAGCGAAGGACTTCCGCTGATCCGAGCGAGATTTCTGCGGGTTCGCGGTCGATGCGTTCTGCGGTGCACTTCGGATAGCGCAACGAGACGGGCCCTGGGTGGGAGAGGGCGAACTTGAGCATGGCCTGCGCGTCGAAGGCATCGCCGGGGGCCATGACGACGATGTTGGGGAACGCCCGCATGTAGGTGTTGTCGAACGCCCCGTGATGAGTCGGCCCATCGGGTCCGGTCAGTCCGGCGCGGTCGAGACAGAAAGTGACGGGCAGATCCTGGAGGGCGACCTCCTGGAAGATCTGGTCGTAACTGCGTTGCAGGAAAGTGCTGTAGATATCGACGATCGGCCGCATGCCGGCCTTGGCCATCCCGGCTGCGAATGCGACGGCGTGTCCTTCGCAGATTCCGGTGTCGAAGAAGCGGTCGGGGAAGTCGTTGCGAATTTTCTGGAGTTTGTTGCCTTCGCACATGGCGGCCGTGAGGACGCAGACGCGGGGGTCGTCCTGCATCGACTCGTAGATGGCTTCGCTGATCTCGTGGGTGAAGGCCCTCGATCCGGACTGGGCCAGGTATTCGACGCTGTCTCCGTTGCGGGAGAACGGCGGCGGCGTGTGGAATTTGACGGGGTTTTCCAGCGCCGGTTTGAAGCCGTGACCTTTTTCGGTGAAGACATGGAGCAGGACGGGGCCTTTTACGTCCTTGACCATCTCCAGATAGTTGCGGAGGGAGGCGAGGTCGTGGCCGTCGATCGGGCCGACGTAGCGGAAGCCGAGTTCTTCGAAGATCATTCCGCCGTGGAAGAAGGTCTTGAGCGCATCGCGGAACTGGACGAGGACCTTTTCGGCCGGTTCGCCGACGACCGGGAGATGATTGAGCAGCCAGGAGACATCCTTCTTGAGGCCGTTATAGAAGGGCGCCACGCGCGCGCGATCCAGGTATTTGGCGAGGCCTCCGACCCGGGGGCAGATGCCCATTTTGTTGTCGTTGAGGACGACGAGCAGGTTCTTGTTCAGTTCGGCGGCGTTGTTGAACGCCTCGAAGACGATGCCGGAGGGGAGCGCTCCGTCGCCGAGCACGGCGACCGCCTTGCGTTCGCCGGCGCCCCGCAGGTCGTCTCCGGTCTTGAGGCCGAGGACGGTTGAGACACTGGCCCCGGCGTGGCCGGTCATGAAGAGGTCATAGTCGCTTTCGTTGGGGTTGGGGTAGCCCATCAACCCGCCTTTGCGGCGGATTGTATCGAATTCGGGGAAGCGACCGGTGATCAGTTTGTGGGGGTAGATCTGGTGTCCGGTGTCCCAGATCAATCTGTCCTGGGAGAAGTCGAAGACGGAATGGAGGGCCAGGCAGAGTTCGACCACGCCGAGGTTGCTGGCGAAGTGGGCGGGCCGCTCGGCGACGACGGAGCAGAGCGCTTCGCGAATTTCCCGGGCAAGCCGGAGAAGTTGCTCATCGCTGAGCGTTTTCAGTTCGGCCGGTGAGCCGATCATGGGGAGTAGTTGGTAGTCCATCAACGATCCCTCTCAATCACGTAACGGGCGAGCGCTTCCAGCGTCCGGCCTCTGGCGCCAAACGGTTGTAACTCGTGGCAGGCTGTGTTGACGAGACTCTTGGCTCGCTGCAGGCTCGCCTCTTCACCGAGGAGAGCCGGATAGGTCAATTTGCCGTGGTCTGCATCTTTCCCTACATTCTTACCCATTTTTGCGGCATTTCCACGGATATCCAGTAGATCATCCGCAATCTGGAAGGCTAAGCCAACCGCATCACCGTAATTGCGCAGTCTGCGTTGAGTCTCCGGCGGCGCTGCTGCGATCCTGGCCCCGAGAATCAGCGCAGCCGACAGAAGCCGACCGGTCTTCCGGCGGTGGATCGCTTCGAGTTGTGCGAGGGCGTTTTCTCTGCCGGTGGGGTCGGCGGATTCGGCCTGGAGATCGGCGATCTGGCCCGCGACCATTCCTTCGGCTCCGGCTGCGGCGGCGAGGTCTGCACAGCAGGCCGCGGCGAGTTCCGGAGGTTGAACGCGGCGGGCGATCACTTCGAACGCGAGCGTGAGGAGGGCGTCTCCTGCGAGGATTGCGGTGGCTTCGTCGAACTGGCGATGACAGGTGGGGCGGCCGCGACGGAGATCGTCGTCATCCATGGAGGGGAGGTCGTCGTGGATGAGGGAGTAGGTGTGCACCATCTCGATGGCGCACGCGGCCGGCATGGCGGCTTGCAGATCGCCTTCGCAGACTTCGCAGGCGAGGAGCACGAGGATCGGCCGGAGGCGTTTGCCTCCGCTGAGGAGGCTGTAGGCCATCGCTTCCCGAAGCCGCGGGGGGCAGTCGAGCGAAAGGTCGAGGCAGGCGGACAGATGGCCTTCGACCTGCGTCTGGAGTTCGGCCAGACGGTCGTTGAGTGAGATTGTGGGACTTGCCATGAGCAATTGAATGACGCCGGATCGCCGCAGTGCCCTGTCAGGGCTTTATTTTCGGGTTGGCCGGACGGTGACCGGCCACGAAACCCTGCGGGATTCGTGGTCCCGGGCGAACCGCTCAACCTGACAATTCTCAATCGACAAACGTGCAGGACGAACGGCCAAAAAAAACGGATTTCGTATTGTAGGCGATGATCCGGATTCTCACAGCGAAGGGGGCGGGGTCAGCGGGATTCCGAATGCTGGTATTCTGTGGCGCGGTTTCGCTGCTGAATGAGAGAAGCCCGCGAACGGACTTCGCGGGCTTCGTGGTTTTTCGGCGATGAGCGGCGGGGGTCAATCCGCGAGGACGGTGACCCATCCGTCGTTGGCCTCAATGCTGTGGACGTTGAGGATGACCTGCTTGCCCTGCTGCTCGAGTTTCAGGTCGTTCCTGAAGGTGCGATCAGGAATCGACCGCTGGACCTTGCCGAGCATGATGCGCTGCCGGACGATGTTGCGGCGGACGCCTTCGCTGGGAACGACCCGGACGCTGCCGTTCCGCGCCATCACGATCTGTTCGCCTTCGACGCTGAGGCCGAGGGGGACGGTGATGACGTGCTCGGGGATATCGTCTTTCCCTTCGCGTTTCAGTCCGGTTTTGAGGGTGACGTTGATGATTCCTCCCTCAATCTGAAAGCGAATGGGGTCGGACTCGCTGAAGACGTAACTGGCGGATTCGTCGTCTTCTTCGTCCCCGGCTTCGGCGTCTTCGTCCTGAGCGGCGGTCTGATCGTCTTCCGGCTTTGAGAATTCGAAGTCCTTGCCGGTGAGGGTGCTGATTCGGTCTTCGATCACCGCCTTGAGTTCCTCATCGGTGAGGGTTTTTCCGGCGATGTCGAGACCGTCGACGCCGTTGTTGAGCAGGCTCTCGTGCAACTGCAAGACGAGTCCGCCGCGCGGCGGGGAGGGCATGTTGGCGGGAATCTGGGCGGCGAGTTCGTCCGGTTCGAGCAGGCGGGCGCGAATGGTCATGGATTGCTCGGTGCTGCTGGTCTTGAGCGCATCGGGATGCCAGCCCAGTTCGCGGAGGGGGCCGTACAATTCGGACTCGAGCTTCATTGAGGCGTTCCCGAACTGGTTGCTGACCTCGGTGTCGACCTCTTCGCGGACGGTGGACTCCATGCGCTGGCGGGTGAGCGCAGTGGTCTGGGGACGCCGCTTTGCGACTTCCCTCTCAGCGATGGCGTCAGTAATCGGCCTGAGCAGAAAGAAGAATTTCGTTTGAACGTCGTAGGTATACGTGTTGGCGTTGGCGTAGACGTTGATACGGCCGAGGTTGAAATTCTTACCGTCGAAATAGACCGGCTTGGTCGCGGAGAAGTTGCCGGTGCTTCCGCCGTACACCGTGGCCTGGCTCGTATTGGCGGTCGTGTTGGCGCGCACCGTCCCGTTGACGAGCACGTTGAACTGGGCGCGATCGTCGTTCGGTTTGAAGTCGACGGTGACATTCGTGGCGGTGCACGTGTTGCCGCAGACCCAGGCTTCCTGGACCGGTTCGTTGATGGTTCCGGCTTCCTGGCGGGAATCGTTGGCGAACCGCCGCATCAGTTCCTCATTGATGGCGATGCGGAGATTGAACCCGAAGTAGTGGGTCCGCATGACGTCGGACACGAGGGCGCCGCCGTCGGCGGCCACTTCGCGCAGCTTGTTGTATGCGTTGCGGGCCGCGCGGGCCTGCGCGTCGCTGCCTTCGACTTCGTACGCTTCAACAGCGGCAATCAGTGCGGCGGCCTGTTCGCGGACGGCGGCGTTGTTTTCGGCGGTCGGCTCCCAGTTGGCGGCGTCGAGCACGCGGGAGAGGGCGTCGGCCAGATTCTGGAAGGAGTCGCGTCCCAGGAATTCGCGTTGAGCATCGTCCTCGAGCGTATCGCGGGAGACGATCTTGTTGTGGGCGGAGCTGATGGCCTCCATCGCTTCGGGGGAGAGATCCCGGCCGGCGGCGGCGCGTTTGAGTTCGCCGGCATTGACATAAGGGAGCCAGGCGGAACCGCGGGGCACGCGGCGGAGGTCGCTTTCGAGCGATGCAACGGCGTCGCCCAGGGCCTGGAAGGCGTCGGCCGTGCGGGCGCTGCGGGCGGCCTCTACGTCGACCTCGATGGTGTTCAGGACGGCTTCCGCCAGGTCGACGCGCCGGAGCAGTTTGTTGTAGAGGGAAGAGAGGGCTTGTGCGACGTCTGCGTTCCGGGAGTCGCGGCGGGCGGTGTCGAGATCGGAAAGACGAGTGCGGAGGTCGGCGATGGCTGCCCGCTGCGCCTCAACGTCGTCGGTCCGGCTGCTCTCGTAGAGCGCTTCAACGGCGGCGTGCATTTCGGTGGACCAGGCGGAGAGTTCGCTTTCTTCGAGCGCTTCCCAGTCGTCGTCGGTGAGTCCTTCGGGCACGTCCCTGGGAAGGATGCCGTTGAGTCCTGCGGCGGGCTGGTCGTCGTCGCTCAAGCCGGCTGAGGCGGCGACGAGCGTGAGAACGACGGAACCTGCCAGCAGACGATGGATGGCTCCCCTTCGCAGTCGGCCCGGGATGTTGCTGCGTGTCCTTGCCTGTTTTTGCATTGTGTTCGCTCCTTGTTGACCGCCCGCGACTGGGGATGGGGGACGGGGTGTTTTGCACATGCCGGTCTGTTCTGAATGTATCGACCGGGATTGGATGGGGGACGCTGTCTCGAAGGGGGAGTGAAGATCGAAGCTCCGTCTCCCGCAACAAACTCCCTGCATGACCTGCGCGACCCGCACACCCCTTCTTTCCCCGACAGTCTAGTTGGACGCAATGCCCGGTTCAAACGAGTATCCGGGCTTGCGCAGATGCCGGGGTGATTGTGAAGATTCGGGTTGTTCGGATCGGGAGGGAATTGCCGGGGGGCGCTGCGAAGGGGGCAGATTGTGAGACTGGCGGGTTTTGCGGAGGATTGCCTACGATCGCCCGCTCGATGCAAATCCCCCGCCCTTCAACTGCCTGGCTCCCAGATGACGACGCTGAAGATATCCGGGGGGACGATCTTTGATCCGGCGAACGGAGTGGACGGCGACGTGCGGGACGTGTGGATCGAGGAGGGGCGGATCGCGGCGCCGCCGGGCGACCCGCATCAGAGGGCGGACAAGACTGTGGATGCGACCGGGATGGTCGTGATGCCGGGCGGCGTGGACATGCACTGCCACATCGCGGGGCCCAAGGTCAACGCGGCGCGAAAGATGCGGCCCGAGGAGAAGCGAACGTCCCCCCCGGTGCGGCGCACGGCGCATACACGGTCGGGCACGACGGGGAGCGTGCCGAGTACGTTTGCGACCGGCTATCTGTACGCAGGTCTGGGCTACACGACCGCGTTTGACGCCGCCGTGCCGCCGCTGGCGGCGCGGCACGTTCTCGAGGAACTGCACGATACGCCCATCATCGACAAGGGCTTTTACGTCCTGATGGGAAACAACCACTACATCATGCAGCAGGTGCGGGCCGGCGAGCCGGAACGACTGAAGGCGTACGTTGCGTGGTTGCTCAACGCCACATGCGGATACGCCGTCAAGCTGGTGAATCCCGGAGGCGTGGAAGTGTGGAAGTCAACCGGCGGGGACGCCCGTTCGATTGACGACCCGGTCGAGCATTTCGGCGTCTCGCCGCGGCAGATCGTCCGGGATGTGGCGCAGGCGGTGGACCGATTGGGGTTGCCGCATGCGGTGCATATCCATTGCAACAATCTCGGACTGCCGGGGAACTGGCAGACCACGCTGGAAACGATGCGAGCGCTGGAGGGGCATCGGGGACATCTGACGCACATTCAGTTTCACAGCTACGGCGGCGACCCGGACGATCAGGCGACGTTTCATTCGAAGGTTGTAGAACTGGTGGACTACGTCAATTCGCACGAGAACCTGACGGTCGACGTCGGCCAGGTGATGTTCGGCGAGACGACATCGATGACGGGCGACAGTCCGCTGGGGTATTACCTGCACAAGGTGTTCGGACGGAAGTGGTTCAGCGCGGACACGGAGATGGAGGCGGGGTGCGGGATCGTGCCGGTCGAATACCGGGACAAGTCGCTGGTCCATTCGCTGCAGTGGGCGATCGGACTGGAGTGGTACCTGCTTGCGACGGACCCGTGGCGGATTGCGATGAGCACGGATCATCCGAACGGCGGGTCGTTTCTGGCGTATCCCGAGATCATCGCGCTGCTGATGGATCGCGGCCGGCGGCGGGACGTTGTGCAGCGATTGCCGGCGGCCGTTCGCGACCGCTGCACTCTGGCGGATCTTGACCGCGAGTATTCGATGCAGGAGATCGCGATCGTCACGCGGGCAGCGCCGGCGCGGATGCTGGGCCTGACGCGAAAAGGCCATCTCGGGCCGGGCGCCGACGCCGACATCACGGTTTATCAGCCGGACGACGACATCCAGCGGATGTTCGAACTGCCGCGGTACGTGATTCACGGCGGTCGGATCGTGGTGGATGACGGCGAGATCCGTTCATCGGAAGAGGGCAAGCTGTTTCACGTCGCACCGGGATATGACGAGGCGTGCGTGCCGGACATCCGGGAGTGGTTCGAGAGGAACTACAGCATTCAGTTCCGGAACTATCCGGTGGAGGCGGGGTATCTACACGAGCATGAGGTGGTGGCGGGTCGGGACGCCGGTTGCTGAGGACAGCGCTTCACCTCGCGTCGGGCGGAGCTATTCGTCGGGAAGTTCATCTCCGGGTTGCGGCGGCCGCGATTTCACTTTTTGCAACACCTTTTCGTATTCCTTCCGGCTCCCTCGCTGCCCGCGCTCTTCGAGATACTCGGCGGTCAGCAACGCGGCCAGTTTCTCAGCCGTCGCCGAGGCGATGAACTGATTGATCGAGATTCCTTCCTGCTTCGCCAGTTCCCGAACCTTCTTGTGCACCGAGTCGGGCAATCTGAGACTCAATGTGCTCATTTCACGTCTCCGATGATCTTGAGAAAGTCCCTTGGCGTGACGGGCGCGATTCCGAATCGGTCGAGTCCCCGGAAGTCACGAACGTTAAAGGTGATGACGAATTCTGAATCCGACTCCACGGCCAGCTCCAGCACCAAATCGTCATCCGGATCGCTGAGACACGGCCGCCACAGGAGAAAAATCTCTCGACGGCACCCGACTGCACAAACGTAGTCCAAGAATGCCCGGATGTCGGCTCGCGTCAATCCCAAGGCTCGCGACTGCCGCGTCAGGACTTCCTCGTACTCCAACACGAGCGGGACCGAGAGATTGATCTGAAACCGCGACGTCTCTCCGATCAGTTGCAGCACTCGATGCGACGCCCCGTGCCGCGACCTGAGCCCGGCCACGACGACATTCGTATCGAGGACGACCTGACGGACACGCATCGTGGTATTGTATACGATACCATGCGATTGTCGATCCGAGATTCGAAAAGAAGATCGTCCCTCCCCTCACGCCGCTTTCATTTCGGGATCGTCGTTGCCGCGGATGGACGACTTCTGTTCGATGATGGACTGGGCGTCGAAGCGTTTGCCGAAGTAGAGATCCTGGGCGATGGGGTCGCTGAGGACGGTCTCGGCGTCACCGGCGACGACGACGGTGCCGGCGCAGATGATGTAGTTGCGATCGGTGATGGTGAGCGTTTCGCGCTCGCGGTGGTCTGTGAGGAGGATTGCGATTCCGCTGTCGCGCATCTGGAAAATGATGTCCTGGATGTCGTTGATCGCTCGCGGATCGATGCCGGTGAACGGTTCGTCGAGCAGGACGATTCTGGGTCGACTGGCGAGGCAGCGGGCGATTTCGAGCCGGCGGCGTTCGCCTCCGGAAAGCGTGGAGGCGATCTGCGTCCGCTTGTCGCTCAAGCCGAATTGATCGAGCAGTTCGTCGATGGTCGCGCGTCGTTCCGAGCGGCTGAGAGGAAGAAACTCGAGAATCGCCTGGATGTTCTGCTCGACGCTGAGCTTGACGAAGATGCTCTGATCCTGAGGCAGGTAGCCCATTCCGTTCCGGGCGCGCTTGTACATCGGCCATCCGGTGACGGTCTCGCCGCCGAGCGTGACTTCACCTTCGGTCGGCGAGATAAGGCCGCACGCCATGCGAAAGGTTGTGGTTTTCCCGGCTCCGTTGGGGCCGAGGAGTCCGACGATCTCGGACGGTTCGACTTCGAACGACACGCCGTCGACGGCGCGCTTGCCGCCGGGGTAAACCTTGACCATCTGCTGGCAGGTGAGCAATGACATGGCGGCAGTCCTCCTTGACTGGGTGAGCGCTCCCCTGCGGGTCGCGGCTAAACGGAAAACGAAGTCGCGGCGTATTCTCAGCGAATTCTCTGCATACGGCTGATCTGGGGGTAGAAGGGAATTGTGTACTTCGGATAGTCGTCGACCGGGACGGAGACGGAACGTCCGTGTTGATCCCGGGAAATCGCGTGGTGGGACCAGACGCCGTAGCCCCGGCCGTCGTTCAGGAAGGGGACGCCGTGAGGCCAGTAGATGTAGAAGGCCTTGCCGACGAGATACTCGCGGGGGACGGTTTTGGTGGAGCGCCAGAGGCGGCTGTCGCTGCTGCGGGGGCTGTTGTCGCCGAGCGCGAGGTAGCTGTCGGGGCCGATTTCGAGATCCAACTGATCCTTTGTGAGGCACTCTTCCACATAGGCCTCGGCCCACTTGTCGGGATCGTCGAGCAGTTCGCTGAGCGTGCGCTGGAATCCGACGGCGGAGTTTTCGTCTGAATCGGCGCGATAGTAGATGTCGCGTTCGATGAAGAGATCGGAGACGGAGGCTGCGGCTCCCTGGAGGGCGATCGCGACGGGCGTCAGGTCGGCCTGGGTGGGGACGGCGCTCGCGAGTCCTTTTCGCTCGTAGGTGGTGGGGTTGTTGAACTCGACCAGATCGTCGTCGACCCAGAGGCAGAGGCGGTCATCGACGTTGGCGAACGAGAGTTCGTAGGCGCCGGGGCCGCCGATCGACGTGTGAGCGGTGGCAATTTGCCGGACGTCGGTGTCTTCGAATCCGGACTGCAGTTCGAGCAGGCGGGCGGTCCCATCCTGCAGGTTGATGCGGCAGTGATAGCGATAAACGCCTTCGACGAGTTCGATGGTCAACTCGGCGTCTTGCTGGACGTCTTCGAGATCGAGCCGGAAACTGAGGGTGAGATCGCCGACCCAGAACGGTCCGTAATCGATGCCGCCGTTGAGGTTCAGACCGTGGTGGTCGTCGGTGGTGTAGGCGTTGTAGCCGCAGAGATCGGAGATCAGACTGGCCTGGGGTGTGGGCGGCCCGCGTTCGAGGTTGCGCCAGTCGTCGGGTCGCGCGAGGAAATGCCGGTACCTGAGCCAGGACGGTTCGTTCGTGACTGGGGCGCTGTAGCGTCGCTCGTCCCCGTCGTCGGCGAGCGTCCAGTCGGATGCATCGGCCCAGTCTGCGAGCAGGGCGTCGTTCTCGGATTTGCGCATGGCGTGCCAGCGCTCCGGCCAGCCGGCGGCGATCAACTCGCGAGGCGGATGCCGGTCGTCGTAGACGGGGATCTGCAACCGGCGTTGCTTGTCGGGGTTGTCTTTGCGGAGGATTTTTTCGCTGCGCTCGCCATCGGCGCCGACTAAATAGAGGTTGCCCTGTTTAATGCGGATTGTTTCGTCCGGCAGGCCGACGACGCGTTTGATGTAGTTCGTTTCCGGTTCTTCGGGCCACTTGAAGACGAAGACGTCGAACCGGTCGGGGTCGCCGAACTCGTAGGGATACTTGTTGACGAGAATGCGGTCGCCGTTGAACGCGAGTTTTTCTTCGAGGTTCTGGTTCTCGAACCCGCAATTCGGGCAGAGGGCGGTGTACAACCGCGGTCCGCCGAGGTAGTCACCCTGCCTGTCGACGGTCCACTTCAGGTAGCCTTCGCGATCGACCTCGTCGCTTGCGCCGACCACGATGCGGTACCCGCATTGCTCGCACAGACATTCCTTATGGCGACCATACAAAGTGGGGGCCATCGATCCGGTCGGAATGACGAAGGCCTCCGCCTCGAAGGTGCGAAACAGAAAGGCGAGCACGAAAGCGAACACGATCGATTCAATCGTGTCGCGCCAGCTCTCCCTGGGCTTCGTCTGTTCGGGCGCAGACTTGTCGGCGGACCGGGAAGTCTCACCTGCCGATTTGTTCGTCGACTTCTCTTTCGCCATGGTCCTTGAGCGTTCTGATCGAGACGGTCTCCCGTGGGGACCGCTGTGCCTGAATTCCTCGGGAAGGGACTGGGGGTGATTTCGCCGGTGGGCGGGCGTTTGCCTCTCATCTTAGGGCGAGCGCGTTGCGTGAACAGTGACTACGCCGCTGCCGGCCGGTTCATTGGAGGAAAGTGCGAATTGCGGGGCGCCTCCGATTCGCTGCAAGTTACTGAATGTAGCGGATTCGTGAAAAATCGGGAACGCGGATCGTTCTTGTGCGGTTTCCGATCTGGAAGCGGGCGGGACGCGAGGGGAGGTGCACGACCAGCGGGCGTCCGATGAGCAGTTCCCTCCGGAGGCCGGGGTTTGTCCAGTGGCGGCTGTCGACCGAGACGGCGCTGTTGTCGCCGAGCATGAAGAATTCGTCGGCCCCCAGTTGGAACTGCTGCGTGGGCCGATCTCTGGCAGGGGTGTAGTAGACGTCGCGGAACAGACCGACGTGGTTGACCGCGGCATCCAGTCCCGCGCCGCCGAAGCTGACCGGTCTCTGCAGGGCGGCTTGCGAGTCTTCAGACTCTTCGTAGCGGAAGGGCTCGCAGATTGGCGCGTCGTCGCAGGCGAGCAAGATCTGGCGGTCAAACGTCGACATGATGAGGATTACGGGGCGTCGGCGGAGTTTCGGGGGGAGCGGTGCGGTGCGGAGCGGCTTGTCGACGCCGTCGGCCGTGATGCGGACCTGATCTCGCCCGAAGTCGAACTCGGCGTAGAAGACGTTGGCTCCGTCGGTCATTTCCATGACGAAGAGTCCGGTTCCGGCTTTCCATTCGAGTTCCAGTTCCAGCATGAGATCGCGAACCGGGTAGGACTCCTCGTCGCTGTGGCTGTGGTTGTATTCGAGCGTGTTGGTGAGGGGGGCGACATGCGATCGAACGTAGAGCCTGCGGACGGCGCGACGAAACTCCTCGTCGTCGGTCATTTCGTCCCAGCGCCTCCAGGAGCGGTGCGGCAGGGCCCCGAAGCATGTCAAACGCTGCGGCTCGGCGTCGTATTCCAGGGATGAGAGGAGCGGATTGGGCGGTTCGACGCCCTCCGGCCAGGCGGACAGTTCGACGGAGGAGCGATGGATTCCGCCGGCGCGCTGCCAGTGACGGTATTCGATCCAGTCGAGCGAGGCGGTTTCGGGGGAGCGGCCGGCGGTCGAGGGGGCGGTTGCCCCACTCGCTTTCAGTAGGAACCGGCTGCCGTCGCTCGTCCAGTTGGAATTTCGGGCGACGCTGGACCAGCGGGGACGCCAATCCGGATCGTCATCGTCGGGCTGGAAGTCGTGCAGTGTGACTGGAATCCGGATGCCGAGCTGGGTCGCGAGGGGTTTCCGCGCCAGTCTGCCATCGACGTAGACGTCGCCGTCTTTCAACTCGAGCTGTTCCCCCGGCAGACCGACGACGCGCTTGACGTAGGGGGTGGTGGCGTCTTCGGGGCTGCGGAAGACGGCGACTTCCCAGCGGCGCGGTCCCTGGCCGCGGAGGCGTTCCCGCCAGGCGAATGCGTTCTTGTGCACGAGAAGCTGGTCGCCCTCGGTTCGTGAGAATGAGCCCAGGGGGATTCCCGTTTGACCGCAGTTCGGGCAGGCGACTTGAGCCTGCGAATCGGCGGTCGAGGCGATGCCGACGGAGGCGTCGCCTCGGACTTCGGCGCCCTGAAAGGCGTCGTCCGGGGGGGCGGCGCCGCACGCGAATTCAAGATGACAGGCGGGGCAAGTGACCCGATTGTGATAGCCGAGCAGGCAGGGGGCCATGGACCCGGTCGAGACCATGTAGCCTTCGAGGGCGAAGCCCCGGAAGATCACGACCGCGAGTGCCAGGAGAATGAGCCACTCGACGAGCGCCCGCATTCCTCCCGCCGCGTGTTCGGGAGGTTGTGAATGCGACCACGGGGCCGCTTTCGGAATTGGTTTCTGCACGGAGGTCAATCGAAGCTCCACACCGCATGCTGAGGGCCGCCGGTGATTCTAGATCAACGCGTGAATCTGAGGGAACGCCGACTTTTCGGGGGATGGCGGAGCCAGAGGTGGGTCGGTTGCAGCGTTGCTTTGGTGGTGCAATGCTCGCACGCGTCGGGAGGGCGCAAGCAAGTGATGTTGCGTCTTCCGTTCGGCTACAGAGGATCAATGCGACACACTGTTCCTCGAACCCACGGGACGCGGCCCGTGGGCTTTGAGAGGGGAATAGGTCAATCTGGTGCTCTGTAAACCTCAAAATCAATCATCGCGAAATGCCTGTTTCCCCGACCGATCTGGTGTTGGCTGCCGTTGCGGCGGCGGTGATCGGTCTGGTCTCGGGGATCTTCGGGATCGGCGGGGGATTCCTGTTAGTGCCCGTGTTGAATGTCGGTCTGGGCGTTCCGATGCACATTGCGGTGGGGTCTGCGGCGTGCCAACTGCTGGGGCCGGCGACCACGATTGCGCTGGCCCGCAAGGTGCGGCTCGCTGATACACGGCTGCCGCTGTTGATTTCGGGGGGGCTGTTGATTGGCGTGTTTCTGGGCGCGGACGTGCTGCGGCGGGCGAGCGCCCACGCGTCGTCTGATGCAGGGGGCGGGGCCGAGACGGCGGACGTGATCGTGCTGAGCGTTTACCTGGGCATTCTGTTGTTTCTCGGCGTGTTCTCGTTGTACGAGACGCATCGCGCGGAGGCGGGACGTCCTTTGCAGCCGTTGCAGATCGGGGTCTGGCCGGTTCCTCCCCGGGTGTTGCTGCCGATCGAATTTTCGGAGCGGGTTTCCGTAACGATTCTGGCCTGGCTGGGTTTGCTGGTCGGTTTTGTGTCGGGACTGATCGGGATCGGCGGGGGATTGCTGGCGGTTCCGGGAATGATCTATCTGCTGGGCGTGCCGACGCAGCGGGCGGTGACGTGGTCGAACATTATCGTGTGGATTGTCGCGTTGCAGTCGACGATTGTGCATGCGTGGTACGGCCACGTGCTGCTGCCGCTGGTAGCGAGCCTGCTGTTGGGGGGGACGGTCGGCGCGCGAATCGGGACGGGCGTCGGGCAGCGAATGCGGGGACGGCAGTTGCGGCGCAGTTTCGGCTGGCTCACGTTGGCGACTGCGGGGATGACGCTGATCCGGCTGGTGGTCCTGTTGAAGTAATGCGCTGTGAGGGCTTTGTTTGCGGGCTGGATGACCGGCAAGTCCGCACGAAATTCTGAACTGCTAACGCACGGAATCTTGTTGTCCTCCAGAGATTGTTACGTTTGTCTGTAGCGCACGCTGCCAGCGTGCGTGAGGGGCGTTTGCGGTCAGCGGGACGCACGCAAGGCTGCGTGCGCTACGGTAATGGGTTGCGGACGACGCTCGCGCTGCGCTACTCACCAGCGAAAGTTTGTCGTCCTGCGCAAATTGTCGCGTTTGTCTGTAGTGCACGCTGCCAGCGTGCGTGAGCGGCGTTTGCGATCAGCGGGACGCACGCAAGGCTGCGTGCGCTACGGTAATGGGTTGCGGACGACGCTCGCGCGGTGAGATTCGCGCTTCCGAGGGAACCGGTCGAACCGAAGATTGTCGATTGAAAACGAGTCGTGCGCCGCAGCAGCGAGGCCGCTGGCGGAGGCTGATTGCCTGCGATAGATTGAAGGGGACGCGGCGTTTCGCGTAACGACGATTGGGATACTTCAGGACTTCGGGACATTTCAACCATGCCGCAGAAACAGATTCTTCTTCTGGCGGGGGACTTCGTCGAAGATTACGAGATCATGGTTCCGTTTCAGACATTGCAGACGGTGGGGTATACGGTGCACGCCGTCTGCCCGGAGAAGAGCGCCGGCGATACAGTGCGGACGGCGGTGCATGACTTTGAAGGCGACCAGACCTACTCGGAGAAGCCGGGGCATAATTTCACGCTGAACGCTGATTTCGCAAACGTGAAAGCGGGTGATTACGCAGGGTTGGTCGTGCCGGGAGGACGCGCTCCGGAGTATCTCCGGCTGAACGAGGCGGTGTTGTCGCTGGTCCGGGAATTCGCATCGGCGGGGAAGCCGATTGCGGCGATCTGCCACGGCCTGCAACTGCTGGCCGCGGCCGGGGTGCTGGAAGGGAAGACGTGCACGGCGTATCCGGCCTGCCAGTACGAAGTGACGGCGTCGGGCGGGAGTTACTCCGCCGTGCCGGTGGACCAGGCGGTCGTCGACGGCAATCTTGTAACGGCACCGGCGTGGCCGGCGCATCCCCGATGGCTGGGGGAGTTTCTGAAGGTTCTGGGAGCGAAGATTGAGCTGTAAGGGGCTGGCCAGTGCAATTCGGTTCGTGTTACCCGGCAGAGAGGGCAGGCAGCAGCAGTGAATTCTTCGACTCGATCATGGTGGAGCGTCGTTGGCGCTGTGCTGGCCGGGGTGGCCGTTGTGACAGGCGCGTTCGGGGCGCACGGTCTCCCGGCCTGGTTGCAGGACATTTACGGCAGTCAAACGAAGATGGTTCACGGTGAGGAGGTTCTGGCGTGGAAGAAGTACCTCGGCGACTTCCAGACCGCCGCCGAGTACCAGATGTATCACGCTCTGGGACTGGTTGCTTTGGGCCTCGCGACGAATTTGCGCTGTACGAAGTCGCGTTCGATTGCCGCCTGGTCGCTGCTGCTGGGGACGCTGCTGTTCTCGGGGAGCCTGTACGTGCTGGTACTGACGGGACAGACGTGGCTGGGGATGATTACGCCGATCGGCGGGTTGCTGTTCATCGTCGGGTGGCTGGCGTTCGCGTTCGCGGTGTGCCCGTGCGGCGGTGGAACCTGTCCGGTTTCGGATGAGTGAACTGAGATTTTTGACTTCGGGAGCAAACATTTGCGTGCTACGACGATTCGGCAAGTGTTTTCAACAGCGGCTGATCGACGCACCGCTCTCCTGGCGTTTCTCTTGCCGGCGATCTGTGTGCTATTCGCTTCGATTGCTGCGGGTGAAGAGGAGTCGGCGCGGCCGCCGAACATTGTGCTGATCGTCAGCGACGATCAGGGGTACAATGATCTCGGCGTGCTGAATGAGGAGCTGATCTCGCCGAACCTCGACCGTCTGGCGCACGAGGGGGTCCGGTTGACGAGTTTCTATGTGGCCTGGCCGGCGTGTACGCCGTCGCGGGGTGCGTTTCTGACGGGCCGGTATCCACAGCGGAACGGGCTGTACGACATGATCCGCAATGAAGCTCCGGATTACGGGCACGAGTACACGCCTGAGGAGTACGCCGTCACGTGGGAGCGGATCGGCGGGATGGACACGCGGGAAGTGCTGTTGCCGGAGGTGCTGCAGCAAGCGGGTTATCGCTGCGGCGTGTTCGGCAAATGGGACATGGGGATGTCGCGCCGGTTTCTGCCGTTGCAGCGGGGGTTTGATGACTTCTACGGGTTCGTGAATTCGGGCATCGATTATTTCACGCACGAGCGGTACGGCGTGCACGCGATGTACGAGGGGAACGAACCGACGCGCCGCGATCAGGGCGTCTATTGCACCGAATTGTTTGAGCGGGAGGCGTTGCGATTCCTGGATGAAAACCACGAGCGGCCGTTCTTTCTGTACCTGCCGTTCAACGCACCGCATGGGGCATCGAACCTGGATCCGGCCGTTCGCTCGGCTGCTCAAGCGCCGGAGGAGTACAAGGAGATGTACCCGCATCTGGAGGACGAACTGGTCCCGGGCAGGCGGTACGGTGAGGAGGCGATGGTTGCGGGACCGTCGAAGCGGAAGCTGGAATACCTGGCCGCCATCACCTGCATGGATGACGCGATCGGCAGCGTGCTGGACCGGCTGGATGAATACGGTCTGTCAGAGAACACGATTGTGGTTTTCTTTTCGGACAATGGGGGCGGGGGATCGGGCAAGAACAAGCCGCTGCGCGGCGGGAAAGGGAACACGTTCGAGGGGGGCGCGCGGGTCTGTTCGATCGTGCGTTATCCGCCGCGGATTGACGCGGGTACGGTCAGCGATGAGTTTCTGACGAGTCTGGAGTTGTTTCCGACGCTGGTGGAACTGGCGGGAGCGGATGCGCCGGACGGGGTGATTCTCGACGGTTACGACATGTTGCCGACGCTGGCGGAAGGAGAGTCGTCGCCGCGGGAGGAGATGTTCTGGAAGCGGCGCGACCATGAGGGGGCGCGGGTGGGCGACTGGAAGTGGGTTCGCAACGGGACGGGGACGTTTCTGTTCGATCTGTCGGAGGACATAGGCGAAACGAACAATCTCGTCGACGACGAGCCGGAGCGGGCGGTGAAGATGCGGGAACGATTTGAAGGGTGGCTGGCCGAGATGGACGCGGCCGAGCCGCGGGGACCGTTTAAGGACTACTAGCGTCCACTGTTGGTCAGTTTGAGGAATGCGTTACTCTGTTTATCGTGACCCACGGGACGCGGCCCGTGGGCTTTGGAAGGGCGAACGAGTCTATCTGATGCTCTGTGTACGCAGCCGGTCGAACCGGTTCGGCAGTTTTGGAATGCACTGTCGGTGTTGATGAAGGCGGTTGATTCTGAATGAAGTTCGATTTTGCGCAGGATCGTGTCCTGGCGGTAGTCGCTCACCCGGACGATGCGGAATTGTTGTGCGCGGGGACGCTGGCGCGTGCGAAGCGGGATGGGGCGGCGATCGGCGTGTGCGTGTTGTGCCGGGGAGACAAGGGTCAGCCTGCGGAAGGGGCGATTGCGGACCTGGTCGAGGTTCGCCGGCGCGAGATGCAGGCTTCAGCGAAGTTGCTGGGGGCGGAACTGTTCACGGGCGAGGCGGAGGATTCGAGATTAGCCGATACGTACGAATTGCAAGGTTGGCTGCGGGACGTGGCGCGGCGATTCCGGCCGACATTGCTGCTCGGTCACTTTCCGGGCGATTACCACGTTGACCATCGGGCTGCATCGGCTGTGACGGAAGCGGTTTCCTGGAATTGCGCTTCGCCGGGCCAGCCTTCGGAGGAGCCGCCGCTCGAGCGGCCGACCGCGTTGTGGTGGATGGACACGGTGACGATGCAGGGCTTTGAACCGGAGATCTTCGTCGACGTCAGCGATCATGCCGAGTTGAAGCACGAACTGCTGGCGTGCCATCAGAGCCAGCTGGCGCGGGCGGGGGACTCGGCGTTTACGTCGCTCGATGGGTTGATGCGGCAGCAGTACACGGCGCGCGGGATGCAGGCTGATGTCGCGGCCGCGGAGGCGTTTCGGGTGTATCGCTCGTTCAAGCGGACGCGGGCGTGGTGAAGTAACGAGAGCTCAACTGATGCGTTGATGCTGCGAAGCCGCGAAGCGGCGGGAGCATATAGCCGTGAGCGTCAGCTCATGGCACGCGGGTTGCGACCTGAACGGTGAGCCGCGAAGCGGCGTGAGCAATCATGCGAGGTGTTCCTCCTCGAATAGCCATTCGCGTTTGAATTCAACGTCGTGCCGCCGCAGGAAGGCGATGTATTCCTCTTCGAATGTCGTTGTTCGATGATGCTGGCGCTGTTTCTGTATGTACGCCTGCACTGACGGAACGTTTGAATGACTGACCGTAAACTCAGCGTAGCCTTTCTGCCATTCGAACTGTGACTTCACCTGGGGCAATTGGTTCATCCACCGCGAGGCGTTGGCCTTGACGTCGCGGATCATGTCCGAGACGGCTCTCGCGGGCGTGAGATTCGTGAGGATGTGGAGATGATCCTCAACGCCGCCGATCTGAATGAGATGGCCGTTCAATTCGCGAATCGTGCCGCCGATGTACTCGTAGAGCCGCTCCCGGAGTTGTTCTCGGATCGACGGTCGGCGGTGTTTTGTGCCGAAGATCACGTGATACGTCAGTTTGGTGTAGGCGCCCATTGGTCTCCCCGCTTGCTGTCGCGGCTTCGCCGCCCTCGACTTCGGGAGGGGACTCGTTATCCATGAGCTGACGCTCACGGCTACATGCTTTCCGGCTTCGCCGCTATCACAAACGCCTGTCGTATTTGAGAAGGACGTGTGTTATCGGCCACCAGTTGTCACTGTTGGGGTCGCTTGTGTCCATCCAGTAAGAGAGTTCCTCTTCATGGATGCGTCGATTGTCAAAGAGGGCATGAAGAATTCGATCTTCGAGAGGATGGATTGCACCGGACTGAACAACTTCGTTGAGACACTCCAACATGAAGCAGCAAAGCACGTGTTTCTCGGATTCTGGCGTGTCAACACGCTCATACAATCTGATGTATTCCGACAGTTCTGCGATTCGGCAGGAGGTGTACTCCGCATCCTGGTCTCCCGATCCAACCCGAGTGGATGGATCCACTCCGATGCGTCTCAACACGTTTTCGATATCGGAGAATCCAAATGGCATGTCGGGTGTCTAGCAATGTTGCAATGAGCTTTCCGCCAGACTTTCCCCTCTCTGTGAATGTCGTTTCTACTCGATCCCGTTTTCGACCAGATTATTCTCGACAACTACGTTCTCTCCGCCGGTCACCCGCATCCCGACCGAATCGGCCCCCTCCCGTTCGTCGCGCACCATGCAGCCGGTGACGTTGAATGATTCGCAATTCTGGAGGAGCAGGCCGCAGTGGTCGTTGTCGAGGAGGAGGCAGTCGGAGATGGTGAACCAGCGGCAGTTTTCCAGGGTGAGGGCGGCGCGGTCGTCGCGGGCGCCTTTGATGACGTTGCTGCTGAGGATGCCTTCGGTCGAGTTGCGGATGAGGACGCCAAGTTTCGAGTCGGCGCCGTCGCCGTAGTGGTAACGGGGATTTCGGTGGAAGGCGTTGTTCGAGACGACGACTCCCTCGCAGTTGTCGATCACGAGGTTGTGCTCGTATCCCTTCCATACGGTGTTTCCGGTGATCGTGACGCCGATGGCGTTTTTGATCTCGATGTTGACCTGCACGTCGGAGAGGACATTGTCGGCGATCGTGACGTAGCCGTGGCGGGTTTCGTCCGTGAAGTCACGCGGCGTTGACTCGCCATTGAAGCGGATGTTGGCTGAGCCGGGCGCGTCGTGCGAATGCTGGATCGTGCAGCCGACGATGGCGACTTCGGCGATCGAGGCGCCGGTCGAATCGAGCCAGATGTTTGCCGTCGGTTCGGAATCGGGGCCGCCCATGTTGCCTTCGATGTCGCAGGTTCCGATCTGCAGGTTGCGGACCTCGCTGCCGCGCACGACGATTCCGCCGCCGTCGTTGTAGCTGACGTGGCAGCCGACGATGTTGATCTGGTGCAGGTTGACGCCGTCGAGAAAGATTCCCGCGCCGTGATTGTCGTAGATGTGGCAATCGGAGATCTGGACGTTGCGGTTCCGCTGGGTGATGTGGATGCCGTGCAGGGCGTCGCGAACGGTGACTCGTGTGATGGTCGGCTGCATCGTGCCGGTGAGTTCAATGCCGCATGCTTCGGGGTGGCGGCCGATGACTTCGATTCCATCGACGAGCGGCATTCGCTGGTTCTGCCAGACATTGGGCTGCACGGTATCGGGTGAGGCGGTTCCTCCATGCGTGCCGACGAGGTGGATCGCCGGTCCCGGTCCGTCCATGACGAGCCGGGTGACGCCTGCGGCTGAGATCGAGACGGGGCCGACTTCGTCGAGCATGACTTCGAGAGGCCGGGTGAGGCGATACGTGCCGGCGGGGAAGGTCAATTCGCCGCCGCGCGGTCGTGCTGAGTCGATCCATGCCTGGAGGATGTCGGTGGCGTCTTGTGAGCCGCCTTCGACTGATGTGAGGTCGGGCGCAGCTCTGGGTTGAGCCTGAGGTGCAGCGCCTGGGCTTTGGACGACGGCCTGGTAGATGGCGATCAGAACGAGCAGGCCGGCCGTGCGGGTGAGGAGGAAGCGCGGGGTGGCGTGGGGCATGGTGAGTCCTTTCCGGATGTCCCGCCGGACGCAGCCGGCGGGCTTTGTGCGGTCGCAGCCGGCGGGCTTTGGCGGCGGCGCGTTACTCGGGCAGTTCGCGACCTCTGGTTTCAGGGGCGAAGACGAGGACGACCGCTCCGACGAGATAGAGCAAGCTCAGGAGGGACCAGGCGTCTTCCTTGGGCAGATCAAGATCTTGAACCCAACCGCTGAGGATCAGGATGGGGGGGACGATCATGCGGGCCGCATTGAAGCAGAATCCGCCCCCCGTTCCGCGGAGGCGCGTGGGATAGAGTTCGGGGAAGTAGATCGCGTAGCCGGCGTGCATCCCGAGGGTGAAGAACCCGAAGATCGGGAGCACGATCGTCAGCAGTCCCAGCCCGGCGGCGAACTGGAATGTGAGCACGGCGACGATCAGGCCGCCCAGGTGGAAGACGAGAAAGGCGGGACGCCGGCCGACCCGCTCGCAAAACGGTCCAAAGGCCAGCAGGCCGAGTCCGCCGCCGGTGGTGGCCAGCAGCATGCCGAACATTTCCCAGTTCTTGAGCTTCTGGTCGATACGCAGGCGGACGGCGTGCATCGATTCTCTCACAAACGACGCGCCACCTTCCGTGAGATCATCGGCGACCACGATCGTTGTGCGGCTGGACGGCTCCTCCGGATTCGGAGGGAATTTCGCGAGGACGCGGTTCGTCCCGCTCTGGGGATCGGGCTCGACGTCGAACGCGCGGGCTGCCTGCCAGGAACTCGCGAGATAGCTCTGCCGGACGATGTCGAACAACGTTTCCTGCTGCGCCGCGTCGGGAACCGGTTGCTCCTGGGCCTGCAACTCTTCGAGGGCGTCCTCCCGGGCGGTGTCGAAGACCGGTTGCATCCACTCGCGACGTTCCTCAGCGGTGACGGTCACGCGGGCCTGGTCCGCCGGGACCGGAACGAAGTAAGGGGTCGCGTCGCGGCGCATCAGGTTGCGGCCGAAGATATGCGCGCCCCAGAATGTCGCGAGTCCGACGGCCGCCAGGGAAACGCCGACGAGAGTCGGGCGCAGGAGGTCGCCGCGGAAGAGGTCGCTGATGCGGCCCATCGATTGCGAACGGCCGGCAGAGGCCTCGGCGCGGGCTCGTTCCCAGGACTCGGGTTCTTTGAGGCTGCGGCGGATCCAGAGGATCAGCAGCGCCGGCAGCGCGCCGACGACAAAGCCCAGGCGCCAGGAGAGTTCGGGATGCTCTTCGCTCTTGAACATCGGATTGCCGATGATCCACACTCCGGCGGCGACGGCGAGGTAGGTTCCAAAGACACTGGAAGCGTGAAAGATTCCGCTCACCCGAGCGCGGGCCCGTTGGGGGAACTCCTCGGCGACCAGGGTGCTGGCGACCGCCCACTCTCCGCCGACGCCGATCGCCACGAGGAGGCGAAACGCCGCCAGGTGCCACCAGGCCATGGAGAGCGCGGAGAGACATGTGAAGGCGGAGTAGAACAGGATCGTCAGCGACATGGTCTTCTTGCGGCCGATGCGGTCGCTGAGCATGCCGAAGCCGACGCCTCCGACGGCGCCGCCGAAGAGAAAGGCGCCGAGAGCGATGTTGTTGTAGGTGGCGACGGGCGCTCCTTCGTCGACGAGGGACTTCATCGCCTCGTTCATACTGGCGACGAAGATCTGGCCTTCGAAGACGTCGAACACCCAGCCGAGCGAGGCGATGATCAGCACGGTCCACTGGTAGCGGGTGATTCCGTCGTACCAGCGGCGGTCGTCAACGGGTTGATCGGACTCAACGGGTGAAATCACATGTCCCTCGCATCTTGCGCGTCAGCGACAGGATGGCGGGACAGGGACGGGGATTCAAGTCGGCCGGTTCAGGTGCACGCCGCGCTCTTCAGCGCCGACGTTTCGACGCAAAGACGCGGAGAGGCAAAGGACCGCGAAGGGGAACAGGGAACAACGGTGTTCAACCGGCATGCGGGCGAGGCGCACTGTTCCAGGGTCGCTTGCCGGGTTACGATACTTTCATGAGCACAACCGCCGAACGATTGTTCTCCGAGGCGCTGGAACTTCCGGATGCGGAACGGGCCGCGCTGGCGGCGCGGCTGATCGAGAGCCTGGATTCAGAGGCGGAGGAAGACGCTGCCGAGAAGTGGGAGACGGAGATCCGGCGGAGAGTTGAGGAGCTCGATTCCGGCGCCGTGAGGCCGATTCCCTGGAGCGAAGTCCGGCGCACGATGCTTGGGCTCGAGTGATGTCCCACGGTCGTAAAGTGAGACGAATCCACGGACGGCGCGGGAAAGGCGAAGCGCACTGTTCCAAGGTCGCTTGCTGACGCGGTTGCAGCAATGAGAATTGCACTGCATTGTCAACGACAGAGAGCCTTTTCGGCGTTGTTCCCGCCCTCAACGATCCGGGGCGCAGGAGTCGAATCGCGAAAAAAAAGCGGCGACGGGTCGCCGCAGTCCGAAAGACGCGGCGCCGCCTTGCAATTCGTTGATCGCTCGAAGAGACGGGCCGGACGCTCGCGTTAACCGGGTGGATCGAAGGCGAGGAGGACGGCGCCGTCTGCGGCGCGGACTTCCGTGGGCAGGCCGCTGCGATGGTGGGCCAGTTCGGCCATTGTTTCCGCCTCTTGAATCGAACTGTAGACGACCGTCTGGATCCACCGTTCGCGGTGCTTCACGAACATGTAGAATTCTTCGGTATACGATTCGGCTTCTGTCAGCTCGAAGAAGGCGGTTTTGGCGAGGGACATGGCAGTATTCGTTCTGTTGCCGGGACGGGCTGCAGCGCCGTGAGTCAATGCGACCTGTTGCTGGCTGTCGGGCGACCGCCTCGAATGCTGTGGGGGACTCTCTGGAGCGCGGAACCGGAAATAATAGCCCCACGTCACCGTCCGGCGCGAGAATCCAGCAGAAACACGGCAGGTCGAGGGACCGGATGTGACGGTCCCACGGGGACTAGGGGAGCCCGGCGGCAGGTCGTCGCGGTTGTGCGTTCTGTGAGAGTGAGGAGAGAGGAATCGAGCCGCGATTCAACGCGGAGCGGTGCCGTGCAGGTCGCGGCGGAACGTTGCGTCTGCAGTTGGCTATTGAATCTTGAGACTGGCGACGGCGACGAGTGCCAGGAGGGCTCCGCCGATCCAGAAGCGGACGACGATTTTATGTTCGTCCATGCCGCGAAAGAGGTAGTGATTGTGCAGCGGGCTGCAGGCGATGAGGCGGTTGCCGGTGATGCGAAACCAGCCGACCTGCGCCAGCACACTGAGCGTCTCGACGACGAAGACTCCGCCGACGACCAGCAGCAAGACTTCCTGTCGCGTGACCAAAGCCGCCAGGGCGAGCAGCGCTCCGAGGGGCAGCGCGCCGGTGTCTCCCATGAAGACTTGCGCAGGGTGGCAGTTGTACCACAGGAATCCGAGCATCGCGCCGACCATCCCGCCGAGGAGGATGCCCATTTCGCCGCTGCCGGAGACGTAGGGGATGCCGACGTACGCGGAGAGGACGCTATGCCCGGCGAGATAGCAGAGAGCGGCGAAGGCCGCGCCCGCAAATACGACGCATCCGCTGGCGAGACCGTCGAGGCCGTCCGTCAGATTGACGCCGTTTGAACTGCCGACGAGGACGAGCACGCACCATCCGAGGAAGCCGACTCCCAGCGGCAGCGCTACGTTTCCGATGGGCCAGATGAGGTCGGTTCCCATCGGTTTGGACGCTTGAACGGCGTACAACCAGCCGCCGGCGATGACGGCGAGGAGAACTTGCAGGGAGAGCTTCTGCCTGACGGTGAGGCCGCGTCGGGCCGTTCGCAGCTTGATCCAGTCGTCAACGGCGCCGAGCGTTCCGAAACTCAAGGCGACGAAGAGTCCGATTTGCAGGTAGGCGTTCGAGAGATCGCCCCACAGCAGGACGGATGCGACGATCGCGGCCACGATGAACAGGCCGCCCATCGTGGGGGTATCGGACTTCGTGGAGTGGAGTTCGTTGAGTTTTTCGGAGGCGGAGTCGATCCGCTCGCGGAACCTGGCTTTCAGCCAGCGAATGACGATCGGTCCGAGCAGGAGCACGGTGAGAAACGACGTGACAACGGCGGCCGCGGTTCTTGCCGTCAGAAAGACGCGGGAATCGCCCGTCGTATGCGCTTCCATCTGGGAAGCGAAGGGGCGAATTTGTTCGAGGAGCCAGATCAACATCGGAATTGCGGGGGCCCATGTTGCAGTCGGTTGATCTGCGATTCGAACGGGGTTGCCTGGTCGCGAAAGGAAAAACAAGCCCTGCTGTGAAGCGGCGATTGGAGTGATCGACCCAGTAACCACTATGACCCAATTGCCTGTAGCGCTTCCATCCGAGACGCCGGGGACGGTGCTGCCGATTCCCGCAAACCGACAGCACACAGCAGGGCTCAATAGTTCCTTCCTGAACGAGTTCTCTTGGATTCGATGATTGCTACCGATTCAGGCCGCCTTGCGCGACCGGATCCGCTTTTTGTGGGCTGTCGCCAGTTGTTGCAGCGACTCGACGACTGTTTCCATTCGCATTGCGCGCGAGCCTTTGACGAGCACGACGTCGCCCGGTTCCAGCCAGCAATCGAGGAGGACGGCCAGTGTGTCGAGATCGTGACAGGCGCCCAGGCAGCCGGCATCCATGCCAGCTTGTTTCGCACTCCCTGCGACAGTTGCTGCCTGGGCGCCCAGCGCGACCAACCGGTCGATTCCGTTCCGGGCGACGTCGATTCCGAGCTGTTGGTGGTAGTGCTCGCTTTCGTGTCCGAGTTCGCGCATGTCTCCGACGACGAGGATCCGATGGCTGGTCGTTTTCCAGTCTCGCAAGAGGTGGCATGCGGCGTGCATTGACTGCGGACTGGCGTTGTAGGTGTCGTCGATGACCGTCCAGGGACCGATCGTGGAGACCCGGCAGCGTCCCGGCATGGGGCGGAACTTTGCGAGACCGGCGGCGATGTCTGCGTCATCCATCCCGATTTCGCGGGCGACGGCAACCGTCAACACGGCGGAGGTCAGGAAGTGGCGGCCGGCGGCGTGGACCATGAACCGGGAGCGGTCGACATGGAACCGGAGCCGGTCGTTATCGATTTCAATTCGGCGGGCGACGACGTCGTTTCCGGCGCGTTCTCCGGCGAAGAGGACGGGGCAGCGGGCTCGATCGGCCAAAGATCTGGCCCGTTCGTCGTCGCCGTTGATGACGGCGAAGCCGCTCTCGGGAATCGCCTCGATCAATTCGCCCTTGGCGGTGCAGACGTCGTCGATCGTTCCGAAGCCGTCGAGATGGGCGGGGGCGACGGCGGTGACGACTCCGACTTCCGGCTGCGCGAGCGCCGCCAGTCGGGCGATCTCACCAACGGCCGAGGCGCCGAGTTCGATCGCGGCGAATTCGTGATGGGATTCGATGGAACACAGGCTGAGCGGTACGCCGAAGTGGTTGTTGAAATTCTGCGGGCTCTCTGCGCCTTCGAAGCGGATGGAGAGCGTTGAGGCCAGCATGTGACGTGTTGAAGTCTTTCCGACGCTGCCGGTGACGGCGATCACCAGAGATTCAAGGCGGCGGCGGTGCCAGGCCGCGAAGTCCCACAGGGCGTGGAGCGTGTCATTGACGACGACGGCCGGTCCGAGGGCGTCGGATCTTCTTTCTGCGGCGACGATTGAGGCCAGGGCTCCGCGGGAGTGGGCTTCGTGCAGGAAGTCGTGTCCGTCGTGCCGGTCGCCCCGGAGAGCCCAGAAGAGATCGCCGCGGCGCACCCGTCGCGAGTCGGTTTCGATCCTGTCGAAACTTCGCTCGGCGTCCGAAATGCCGACCGGCTTGCCGCTGGTGGCGGCGACCAGTTCGTTGAGGGTGACCGACTGCATGACGTGTCTGAGCCAGGGCGGCGAGTTCGGGCCGCCGGAGGTGATCCTTCTTGAGTTCAGGCCTGTTGCATTTCGCGATGCGGGGATCTGTGAAGGCGATTCAGCCAGGACCGGCATTCGATGCGGTCATCGAACGACAGCCGCTGCGATCCGACAATCTGATCCTGCTCGTGACCTTTGCCCGCGACGAGGACGGCGTCGCCGGCTCTGGCGTGGCGGACGGCCCAGCCGATGGCGTGACTGCGATTCGGCTCGACGTGCACCTGGGCGGCGGCATCCGGAGTTCCGCGCAGAATGTCGTCGATGATGCGGTCCGGCGGTTCGGAGCGCGGGTTGTCGCTGGTGACGACCATGACGTCTGCGGCCGTTGCGGCTTCGCCCATCAGAGGCCGTTTGTTCGCATCCCGGTCGCCTCCCGCGCCGAAGACGCAGAAGACGCGTCCGGGCGTGATGCGGCGAAGTGATTGAATTGCGTGCCGGAGGGCGTCGTCGGTGTGTGCGTAATCGACGTAGACGCTGAAATCCTGGCCGACGTCGACCCGTTCCAGTCGCCCGGGAACGAACGCGACGCCTCGAATGCCGGCCGCGATCTGCGGCAACGAGAGGCCGAGGTGCTGGCAGGCGGCGGCCGCGGCGAGGCAGTTCATGACGTTGTGGCGGCCCACCAACGGAGTCTGGACTTCCACCTGTTCCGGACCGCTGCGCAGGGTGAACTGGCAGCCGTCGGCGGATTCTTCGGTGATGAGTGCTGACAGATCAGCATGGGCGTCGAGCCCGATTGTTCGCAACTGGCAAGTGGCGGGGATCTGCTGCGCCAGAACGGCGGAGATGGGGTCGTCGGCGTTGAGGACAACCAGGCCGCCGCGCTTGACCATCTGCAGAATTTTCGACTTTGCGGCGACGTAGTTTTCGGCGGTTTCGTGGTAGTCGAAGTGATCGCGGGTGATGTTGGTGACAACGGCGACGTCGAGCAGGGTGCCGGCACAACGATATTGCTCGAGGGCGTGGCTGGAGAGTTCCACGGCGGCGTACCGGGCGCGGGAGGCCACCATCGACGACAGCCAGGCCGCGAAGGTCTTGGAGTCAGGGGTCGTGAGCCGGGCGGGGGATCGCTGCAGGCTGTCGCTGTATTCGACCGTGCCGAGCAATCCGGTGGGCTGTCCGGCCGACTCAAGGATCGAACGCGCGAGCCAGGTGGTGGTGGTTTTTCCGTTGGTGCCTGTGACGCCGATCAGCCCGAGACGCCAGGAGGGGTATCCGTACAGCGCGTGACAAACGGTGGCGTATGCGGCGCGGACGTCCGGAACAACGCACTGCGGGACGTGAGCGGCGGGGAGCGCGTGATTCGTGAGAACGGCGATCGCTCCCCGTGCGAGCGCATCGGGGACGAAGTCGGAACCGGTGTGTGTTTTGCCGGGGATGGCTGCGAACACGCCTCCCGGCCGGCATTGGCGGCTGTCTTCGGCCACGTCGGAGGCGACGATGTCTGCACAGCCGACGAAGCTGGCCGACGGCAGCAGTCGCCGCAGGCTGACGCTCATCGAGGGGGGCCGGTTCGCGGGATTCATAAACGAGGGGCGTCCTTGCCCGGCGAAGCGCGCGGGAGCGCGCTTCGCGATCAGGTCCATGATCAGTTGGGTCGTGCCGGACTGGGAAGGGAAAAGAAAGGTCGTCCGGCGGGTCTGGAGTGGACTCCGAATCAGGCCATCGATTCGGCGGGCCGGGATTTTGGCGAAATTCCGCAAACCGTCAAGCAGACTTGAACAAGTTTTCAATTGGGGCGGCGGCAGATTGTAAACGTTACACGGTTCTGCGGAGGCTCGGGGTGAGAGCGGGGGTGCTGCGTGTTCGTGCGGTCGCTTCAAGGCGCGTTTCCAAACGGAAGTTTGGGAACGAGGAATGACGTGTGGGTGTTCTTTCCTGTTCGTCCGAAGACTCACGACTTCGGCTACGTTTCGTTCCGGTTGTTTCGCCTGCTTGACGACGGCGTTAGAATTGATCGGAGGGTCAGGTTGGTTGCGCTCCACTTTCGGTTAGGTGTCAGTGCGGTCAACTCAGAGGGGCGTTCCCAAACAGAAGTTTGGGAACGAGGTATTGATTGAGTCCTCGAAAAACCGAGTTGCGATGCATCTTTTGAATCTGACGCGGGCAACCGTGATCTTGTCTGTCTTGAGCGGCATTGTGCAGGCTGCGGATGGCGGCGCGGAGACAGAGTTTCGTCCCGAACAGATCCGGTTTTTCGAGACCGACGTGCGGCCGCTGCTGGTCGAGCACTGTTTTGAATGTCACGCCGCGGAGAAGCAGAAGGGGGGACTGCGGCTCGACGCCCGCGAGTTGATTCTCAGCGGCGGTGATTCGGGGCCGGCGATCGCTGCGGGAAAGCCCGATGAGAGCCTGCTGATTGAGGCGGTGCGTTACGAGTCGTTCGAGATGCCGCCGAAAGGGCAGCTTCCGGAGGAAGACGTTGCGACTCTCGTCCGTTGGGTGAAGGCCGGCGCGCCGTGGCCGGACGGAGAGACGATTGCGTCAGCGCGAACTGAGCCCGATATCACGGACGAAGACCGTAACCACTGGGCGTACCGTCCGCTGACCGACCCGGACGTGCCCGAGGTGGAGGACGGCGGCTGGTCGCGGACGCCGATCGATCACTTCGTGTACCACAGGCTGTCGGAAGCAGGTCTCGAGCCGACCGAGGAGGCGGACCGGGTGACGGTCGTGCGGAGGCTCTATCAGCAGTTGGTCGGCTTGCCGCCCGCGCCGGAAGACGTCGATGCGTTTCTGAGCGACGATTCGCCTCGGGCTGTGGAGAACCTGATCGACCGTCTGTTGGACAGCCCCCGGTACGGCGAACGGTGGGCGGTGTTCTGGCTCGACCTGGTGCGCTTCGCCGAGTCGGACGGGTACAAGGCGGATCATCTGCGGCCTGATGCGTGGCGCTATCGCGATTACGTCGTGCGTGCGTTCAACGAGGACAAGCCGTACGACCGGTTCGTGATGGAGCAGTTGGCGGGAGATGAGTTGGCGCCGGGAGACCCGGAAGCGCTGGCGGCCACGGGATATTTGCGGCACGGGATCTACGAATACAACCAGCGTGACGCCGAGGGGCAGTGGCAGGACATGCTCAACGACATCACTGACAATGTCGGTGACACGTTTCTGGCGATGGGGATGGGCTGTGCGCGGTGCCACGACCACAAGTTCGACCCGATTCTGCAGAAGGACTATTACCGTTTGCAGGCGTTTCTGGTGAATGTTTCGTTCCGTGACGAAGTTCCGCTGGCGAGCGCGGCCGAGGTTGAACGCCATCGGCAGCAGGAAGCCGCCTGGCGGGAGGCCGCCGCCGACGTGTTGGCCGCAATTGAAGAGATTGAGGAGAAGCAGCGCGAAAAGGCGGAGCAAGCCACGGTGGCCAAGTTCGCGCCTGAGATCCAGGCCATCTGGGCGAAACCGGAGGAAGAGAGGACATCGTACGAGAAGCAGATTGCGCGGCTGGTGTGGCTGCAGGTGATCGGCACGGAAGGTCAGAACGCCTCGAAACTCAGCAAGGAGGATCAGGCGCGGTGGGAGTCGCTGCAGGAGGAACTGGCTGAGTTTGCGGACCTCAAGCCCGAGCCTTTGCCAAGCGGTATGACTGTCGCTGATACGGGACCGGTCGCTCCAGTCGTGTTTATTGACGGCAAGGAGCGACTGGGTGAGATCGAGCCAGGGTTCCCGACGCTCTTCGAGCCGGAGCCGGCGACGATCGAACCGATTCCGGAATTGCCGCAGACGACCGGACGGCGGCTGGCGCTGGCACGCTGGCTGACCCGCCCCGATCATCCTTTGACGTCGCGGGTGATCGTCAACCGCATCTGGCAGGAGCACTTTGGAACGGGGCTTGTCAGCACGACCAGTGATTTCGGGCGGTTGGGAGAAGCGCCTTCGCATCCCGAACTTCTCGACTGGCTGGCCGTCCAGTTCGTCAACGACGGCTGGAGTCTGAAGGAATTGCACCGCAAGATCCTCCGTTCGGCGACGTTTCGGCAGACATCGTTGCGAGAGATGCCGGACGCTGCGATGGCGGCGGATCCTGCGAATCGGTTGCTGTGGCGGTACCCTGCACGGCGGCTGTCAGCCGAGCAGATTCGAGACTCGATGCTCGCCGTGAGCGGCGAACTGAGTCTGACCGAGGGAGGACCGGGAGTCGGCCCGGACGTCCCGCGACGTGCGGTGTATCTGAGGATGATGCGAAACGAGCGGGATCCGGTGCTGGACGTGTTCGACTTCCCGGACCGGATTACCGGAACGGGCGACCGGAACGTGACGACGACGCCGGGTCAGTCGCTGCTGATGATCAACGGCGACTGGGTGCTGGAACGGGCCGATCGATTCGCCGACCGGGTTGCGCAGGAGATTCCCGGGGCTGCGGATTCTCAGGTCCGGCACGCCTATCGTCTGGCGTTCGCGAGAGAGCCTTCCGACTCGGAACTGCAGCGGGCGGTGCGGTTTCTTGAAGATCGTGAATCGACTTCGGTTGCCGGAGAGGCGGGAGACGATCCGCGACGGGAGGCGCTGGTCGACCTGTGCCACGTACTGCTCAATGCGAACGAGTTTCTCTACGTCGATTGAGTGGCCTGTCAGGGCCTTGTTTTCGGGTGGGCGGGATCGCGAACCCCCACGAAACCCTGCACGTGGGTATCCGCGCGGATTTCGGCAGTTGTTGAACACGCGCGGCTCGTTCCTTCGTAGGACAGGTTGAAAACCTGTCGTTTACACACATCTCGAGATCACGCTGGCTCCGTCAACGCGGCGCGGGCGCCAATCGTACGCTGAAGGCGTACGACAGCGGAGCCCAGGGTGAGCGGCGCAGCCGCGTCACCCTGGGTTGTCGTGGGCAAGGATTCCGTGAACTCTGAAAGAGTTCCACAGTGACGCGCCGCAGCCTGTCGAACGCCTTCAGCGTTCCTGCACGCGCGCCAACCTCAAACCGGGGGTGCGCTCCTGTCGTCGCGACCCCCGGCTTTGCTGTGCGACGCCTTCA
>ERZ869936.581-NODE-581-length-33195-cov-5.544689_pt1 | contig 33195 bp, 49 predicted proteins | sample MGYA00520876_ERZ869936 | MGnify/ENA primary metagenome ERZ869936 (study PRJEB32218, sample SAMN09650985) | biofilter metagenome | isolation source: enrty point of leading RO module | place: Saudi Arabia: Thuwal, RO plant located on Red Sea | collected 2016-02-17 ... | reverse complement strand
CGCCGCTCCCGGACCTGCTCGAGTCGGCGTCTCATGCGGGCGCGCCGGAGCGCGCGGGCGAGGCGCGCGGCCCCGGCGCGCTCCGCGGCCATCTCGGCCTCGAAGCGCGCCAGATCATCGCGCAGCCGACGCATCCGCTCCTCTCGCCACTCCGAGTCGAGGACGGCCGCGAGCGCCTGTAGTTGGCTGAGGCCCAGACGGGCCAGAAACAGACGCACGCGGCGACGTTGCGTCTCGGTCACGTAACCCAGGATCTGCTCGGCGTAGGCCGTTGCCGTCTCGGCATATGCGGTCCCAATGTCCACTACAGGACCACGGCGGCCCAGAGCACACCAGCAAGCAATCCCGCCAGCATGCCAACGCAGAAGCACTCGCGCGCAACCTCCGTTTCCTCTTCGGGAAACATCCCGTACAGGTGTCGACGACCTCGCAGGACATCCTGCCAAGATGGACGCTTCAAAACGGGATCTCGTCGGCATGCCAGTCGTGCTCGATCGCGCGGCGAGCGTCCTCGTCGGGAGCGTCCAGCCACGCAAGTGCCGCGTCCATGTCCGGCACCAGGAGCGATAGCACGTCAGATCCCCAACAGATAACCGCGAACCACCGGCCTCGCTCGGCGTCGTACGTGACTCGGTGGAGCGTCTGCCGGTGCCCGAAGATGCGGCTCCCCGGCGCCGCCCTCCGGACCCAGCCCAGCCGGGGCGCGGCGCCGCCGCGGGGACCCAGGTCCGACGCGTCCGGGTCGAATCGGAACCCGGCGGCGTCGAGCTGACCCATCGTCTCGTGGTTCGTCCCTGGCGCCGCCATCGCCGGCAGCGTCTTCGCCATCGTCAGGTTGGCCAGGCGGAGCAGCTCCGCAACCTCGTCGGGGTCCTCGCCGATCGCGGAGATCACGGCGTCGTCGTCGACACCCGGCTGGAAGGACCCCGGACCCTTGCCGTCCATGGCCCGGCGGACGTGCTCGTACCAGTTCTTGAGCACCGCCGCCGACGTGATGATGTGGTGCTTCGCCTTCTCGAAGTCCCGGGACGGTCCCGAGTTCAGGCTCCGGACGGCCTTGGCGGCGAGGGCGCCGAGCAGCCAGAGCCAATCCTCCGGCGCCTTGCCCTCGTCGTGCTCGACGCCCCACCGCTCGACCTGGTGGGCCGCCTCGACCTGGACGCCGGGGAAGAACTCCTCGGCGTACGGCGTGTTGATGAGCTTCTTCAGGCGCTCGACCTCGGCCTTCGCTTCTTCGGCGTCGACGACGCTCTTGCGCCACAGGTCGTCGAGCGCATCGATCGCGTCGCGGTTCGACTCCTTGGCGCAGGCGGCCTCGAGTTCCTCGGTCATGTCGTCGCCGTCCAGGTGTCGGCGGAGCGTTCGGAGCAGTCCGCCGATCCGCCACTCGAGGACGTGGATCATCCCCATCAGATCCTTGGCGTTCTTCTCCGAGGCCACGTAGTGCTTCCGCAGATCCTCCAACTCCCGCTGGGTGGCCCTCAGCAAGGTCGCCCGATCGCGCGCCTGGTCCTGGAGCTTCTTCGTCTTCATCCGCTCCTTCCGGAGCTCGGTGTCGAGCTCGCCGAAGGCGGCGCCGCTCCGCTCCCGCTCGACAGCGATGTTCCGCTCGTTCCGGGCGGACCGAAGCTCGGCAGCGAGTCCGACGGACTCGGACCGGAGGCTGTCGACCTCGTCCACGGCGACGGCCAGGCGCTCCTTCAGCGGCCCGATCTCCTCCCGTGCGCGGTCGCGCTCCGACCGCGCCGCATCGAGCAGGGCACGCATGTCCCCCAGCACGGCGCGCTCTCGCTGGGCCTTGGCCTCGGCGGTCTCTAGTCGCAGCACCTCGCCAGTGAGCCGCTCGACCTCTTCTCGAGCCTGGTCCCGCTCGAGCCGCGTCGTCGCGAGTAGGGCATGGGCACGATCACGGGCCTCCGACAGCTCGGCTCGATAGGTGGTCTCGCGCTCGTTGATGAGCGTGAGGCGCTTCACCTCCTCGATGTGCCAGTCGAGTCGGTCCTTGACGACGCTCAACTCCTTCCGGGCCCGATCAAGATCCCGGCGAGCAGCGTCCCGTCTTTTTCTGAGTTCCCCCGCTTCGTTCTCGGCCTGGTCACTCTCTGCCCCCCGGGTCGACTACATGTCGCGAAGTTGTTCGACCTCCTTGGTCCGCTTCTCGTACGCGGCCAGCGCCTCCGCGGCACGGGTCTCGGCATCTTGCTTCGACCTGTCGAAGTGGATGACCCGCTTCTCGATCATCGCCAACTCCGTCGCGACGTCGGGACCATCCTCGACGTCGAAGAAGTCCTTCAGGATCCGGAGCGCTCGGTCGCGCTGCTTCCCGATGACGACGTCGAGCTGGGTCTGGCGAAGAAGGCGTTCGACGTGCTCCTCGAGCTCGCGCCGCTTCTCCTGAAGGACCGCGATCTCCTGCCCTCGGTCCACGTTGAACTCCTGCCACTGACCGATGCGGTGCTCGACCTCGGTCAAGATGTCGTCGACGTGGTGGCCCTCCGACGCCTCCTCGAGGCCGAAGAACTTCACCAGGAGCCGGACGGCCCGATCGCGCTGTTGGCCCATGGCGGCGTCGAGCGGACTCCTCTGGTTCAGCCTCAGCTCCTCGAGCTTCGCCTCCGCCTCTTCGCGCGCACTCTTCTCGTCGGTGTACTTCGCGTACATGCGCTCGGAGTCGAGGGCCTCTTCCTTCTCGCGCTCGAACTTCTCGGCGCGGCGGCGCCACTCCCTCAGCGCGCGCTCGTTGATCCTGTTCAGCTCGCGGAGCCTCTTCAGCTCCTCGTCCCGGGCCCGCAGCGACGACGCGCGCTCGTCGGCCCAGCGCTTCCACTGGTCCTTCTCCATGCGCTCGTTCTCGTAGGCCTTGTGGTGCCCGTCCCGCAGATCCTCGGCTTCGGCCAGCCGGCGGCGGCACTCCGCGAGCTCCGCGAACGCGGCCTCCCGCTCACCCTCGAGCAGCCCGACGCGGACGCGCGCGTCGTGGAGAGCCTTCTCCGTCTGCGCCTCGGGCGTCATCTCCACCCACCTCGCCGCCAACTCGCGGGCGTGCTCCACGTCGGCGCCGACCCCCTTGCACCACAACGTGAACAGCGGCGGGAGCGGACGCGGAGGTTCGGCGCCGGCCTCGATCCTCTCTACCCAGCGGATGGTCCGATCAGGATTCCCCGGCGAGATCCGACGGGCCAGCTCCTCGATCGACATCTGGATGGCGTGGCGCTGGTTCCGCAGGTACGACCCGAGCGTTTCCTCGTCCTGGCAGTCGGGGCACTCCGCCGTCTCCGGGTTGCACTCGGGGCAGTGCATGATCAGGCCACAGGACTTGCACTCCATCTCGTCCTCCACAGGGTTCGGGGATGGGGCAAGGTAGCGCTACCTAGTGTCGCCGTCAAGCCCCACCGGACACTATCTGTCCGATATGATGACGAAGGGCACGCGCGGAACACGCGTGCGCCCTTCCGGGGACAGCCGCGCCTTCCAGACGAAGTTGTCGGGGACGATCTGGTTGTCGCCGTCGCGGACCTGCTCCAACTCGAAGCGGGACAGCCGTCCGCCCCACTGCCCCCAGACGAGGGCGCCGGTCTTGTCCCGGCCGATGGCGCCGTCCGCGGCCGCCTCGAGCAGGTCGGCGAGCGCCGACCTCAGAAGCTCGATCTCGTCGATCAGGTCCTCGCGGGTCCCGCACTCCGGGCAGTCCATCGGCTCTCCGATGTGCTCCTCGGCGACCTCGACCCAGCCCTTACCCTCGCAGCTGCCGCAGCTCAGGACCGGCGGAACCTGCGAGGCCTCGTAGATGCGGATGCTCCGCGGGAACTGCACGGCTCGAACGTGGCGCGCCGACAACTCCTTCATCGCCGCGACGTCATCATCGTCCATCCAGCGGCCGTCGACGACGAAGGCGACGGAGCGATCGTCGTCCATCGGGAGGTCCTTGACGAGCGGGGCCCGGCCGTGGCCAAGCCGGTACAGCAGCTTCCGCTTGTTGGCCTTGTCGCGGTCGAGCTCGCCGTCGTCGGCCATCCGCTTCAGGCACTGCGTGATCACGTTCCGCGCGGACGACGACGTCTGCTCGTGAATCTCGGTCACGGTGCGCCAGCGGCCGGGCTCCTGGGCGAGGAACTCACGGATCTCGGCGTCGTGTTTCGACATGGTCACCCCTCCTCGGGGTCGGTGGTAGTCGGCAGCCCCTGGCGACCGCGCTCCTTCGGGTCCTCGTGAGGCACCCGATAGAGGCGGCGGCCGTCGACGACCTGCGGGTTGCAGACGATGTCGGCCGCAGCCGGGTTGGGCCTGATCGGGAGGCGGGCCTCGAGGCCCGAGAGCCCAGCGCGGGGCTCGCGGGGATGAAGTCCATGCTCCATGCCCAGGAACTCCATCGGGCAGCCGCAGCCGGCGCAGGCCAGCTGCACGTCGGCGGTGAACCCGACGACGTTGCCGTTGCCGTCGGTGACCCTCGTCGTGCTGACGTCCGCGTCGATCCGCTCGTGGGGGCAGCTGACCATCACGCGCGGGTGGAAGACGTCATCGCGGGCCAGGTCTTCGAGGACGCGGGAGCTGAAGTCGCTCTCGGCCATCTCCTGCAAGACCTCTCGGAAGCTGTCGTCGGCCACCTCAGGAGTCCTCGTCCGGGAGAGCGGAGACGTGCGACGGGTGGATCCGAAGGAAGGCCAGCAGCGCCCGGGCGGCGTCAGCACGGTCCGCCCATTCCTCGGCGGACTCGTGGTTGACCTGGTGTCCATGGGCCTCCCATGCCCACGGGCAGGCCTCAGAGTCCCACCAGATGAAGGCCCGGTGGATGACGCCCGTGACCAGCTCCTCGCTATCCTCTCCGTAGAGCTCCCAGGCGCGCTTCCCCTCGCTGCCGTTGAACCAGCGCCACGCGTAGCGGCGCGGCTTTGTCGGCGTTCCGACCGGGTTGCCGTGGCCGTCGATCAGCCCGAAGCGGAGGACCTCGTCGGCGTCGTTGTACGTCGCCGCCAGCCATCCGTCGAAAGGATCCCCGAGCAGGCCGTTCAGGATGCCCATCACGCCCAACTCGAACGGCGAGTCCAGGTCGCGCGGGTCGACGTGTCCGACCTGGACGGTCGGGTGCGTCGCCAGAGCGACGCCGCAGATGACGCGCTGGTCGATCAGCTCGGTCAGCGCGTGCGGGTCCGTCGCCGCGATCTCGTTGAGGACGTCGAGCATCCGCTGACGCTCGGCGGCGACGCCGTCAGCGAAGCCCATCTTCGCGTGCTCGCGTCGCTCGCGCGTGGCCTCGACGTGGTACCCGAGACGGTTCCGCCAGACCCTGACGTGCGCCAGTTCGTCCTCGGACATCTCCGCCGGATGGTCCTCGGGCCAGACTAGCTGCGCCGCGAACATCCGGATCGCTTCGCGCGCGACCTCCGCGGAGAGGCCCTCGACCGCCCGGCCGTCGGTCGGCCATCCGAAGGGCACCTTCGCCGCCTTCGAGGCGACAAGCTCCAGGCGCTCCAAGCGGTCGTCACGATCGGCCGGGTACGGACCCAGCGCGGCCGCCAGCGTCTGCCCGCCGAGGCGGCGGAGGAAGTCCCTGATCTCTACCCACCAGGTCGGCTCCATCGTCACTTCTCCTTGTGGTCAGCGATCCAGTCGCCGATCGGTTGCTCGGGGTTGGGGTGCATGCGCGGGCCCTCGTTCAGCAGCGGGTGAGGACCGAGCTTGTCGGCGTAGTCCCGCAGCGCGGCCGCGAACTCGGGGTCACTCTCGGGGGCGGCCAGGTCCTCGAGGACGGCCGTGACGATGTCGGCCTGAGACAGGTCCGGCGTCAGCGTCAACGGCGGCGCGGTCACCTCGTGGACCCAGTTGCCCAGGCGGACCAGCCCCACCAGGTGAAGGACGGCCATGAGCGGGTGCGCGAGCAGGTTGTGGAGGAACAGCCTCACTTCGGATCCCCGAACAGTGCGGCGCGGACCTTCGCCGCCGCCTGCCGCTTCCGGCCCTCGTACGCATCCAGCGTCCTCCGAGCGTGACCCAGGTGTTGCTCGGCGCACCGGATGTCGCTCAGGAGCGCCTCCCTGGTACCGAGCCCAGCCGTCCCACCGACCCCGGCGACACCCCGGGCGAGGGTGTCGATGGCGTTGCACAGGAAGCAGCGCGCGGCGTGGAGGGCATCCTCTCCGCCGGCCACGACGATCGGCGGAACGAAGTCCGGCGGGGGCTCGATGTCCTCGGAGAGGTCCTCGCACGGCTCGAGGGTCCCACCGCGCACGAACACGCGGCCTGGCGCCTCTCCCATCTCGTGCATGTCGGCGGGCTCGCCACAGGTCGGGCAGATGCTCTCTTCGTCGGACATCGGATCCTCCTGGATCGGCAGCTCGACGAACCTCATGGGCGTCAAGCTCTGGTCGTTCAGCAGCTCCCGGAACCGCTCGGCCTTGTCCGGAGTCAGGAGCCCATCGTCAGGAACGTCAGCCATCCTCACTCCTGCCAGGGGTCGTGCGGGTCCCCGTCGTCCTCCACCTCTCGAACCAGCGAGTCCACGCCCTCCTCTCCGGGGACGTAGATGACACGCTCCTCGTCGTTCTCGTCGCTCTCGTCGGCGCGCACGCGGGCGACCTCGGCGCACGGCTCGAAGGTGCCGCCCCGGATGAACACCCGCCCCGGCGCCGCACCCTCTTCGTGCATGTCGACGGGCTCGAGGCAGACCGAGCAGAACCGATCCGCCGGTGGAAGCTCGACCTCTGGACCGTCGTTCTCCACCCAGTGGACCGGGACGCCGAGCGCCGCCGCCTTGACCATCGCAGCCAGGGTCGGCCCGGGAGCGCCGCTGTAGTTCTTCGGCATCGACTCCATCATCCGGTGGATGTCGGCCACGATGTCCGCCGCGGGCCGCTCCGTGGCCTGGACGTCTCGGACCAGGCCGGCCAGCTGGGGGCCCAGGACCTGACGGGTCCAGTGCTGGATGTCGTTCCAGATCGGGTTGACCTGCGAGAGCTTCTGGCCGATCGCCTCACGGAGGCCATCGACGATCGCGGCCGCGCGCGGCGCGGTATAGACGAAGGTCTTGTCGTCCTGTGGTCCCGGGGCAGGCAGAGGCATCGAAGCACCCTCAGGGGGAGCAGCGCCTGAAGGCGCATCCGGCTCCCCGGGGCTGTCAGCCTCCGCCTGCTCCGGGTCGGGGCCTTCCACCCCGTCTCCCTCCTGCGAGTCCACCGGCGGCGCCGACTCGCGCGGCCCGTTGGTGGTGGAGGGTCGCCGGATCGTGGGCTCCGGCGGGCGCCCGGTCGCGCGCTCGACGGCGGCGACGAAGTTCCTCTCGATGATGCGGTACCAGTCCGCCCTGATCTCCCCCACGACGTCGTCATCGATCTCGGCCCAGGCCCACTTCAGGCCTCGGCGGTCGCAGATGTCCTCGACGAGCTCCCCGACCGACTTCACCGCGGCCATGCGACCGAGGTCGAGGTACACCTCGAGGAACTTCACGACCCTCTTCTTCCAGAAGATCAGCTCGCGCCGATCGGCGTATGCCGCCCGGAGCTTCTCCCGAAGATCCATCGTTTGGCTGGACAGTTGGCGGATCCACTGTGGCGCCGTCGTGGCCTCCGGAGCACCCGTCTCCGCCATCGCGGAGATGGTGTCCTTGCTGTCCTCGTTCACCAGATCGACCGTGGCCTTGAGCTCCTTCTCCAGCGCTCGGATGCGCTCGTGGTTGCGCTCGATCGCCACCACCGCGTCCTGGGGCCAGGTCGCCGCGTTCTCCCTCACGGATTGCTCGAGCTCGCGCACCTTCGCCCGCTGCTCCTCAGCGTCGATGACGGCGTCGCGGCAGGTCTCGACGTTCTTCCTCGCGACGTCCTCGAACGTCTTTGCCTTCGACGCCAGATGGCGGATCCAGTCGCCGGGCAACCACTTGTCCGGGTCGGCTCCCGTCACCTTCATGGCCGTGTGGACGCTGGCGACCATCGCGCTGATGTCTCCGAAGACCTCCTTGAGGTCCTCCTCCGCTTCGGCGATGGCATCGCCGACCGTGACCTCCGTGAACTTCGGGATCCCGTCGGCCCCCGGAACCATCTTCGCGGTGAACTGCTCGGTCAGCGCCTCCACCGGAACCAGCGCGGCGGCGAACAGCTGCCGGAACGCCTCGGACTCCTTGAGCGTCCAGGGAGGGCAGGCGTCGGCGCCGAGGGCCAGCGCGAGCTCGCAGGCGACCGACCAGCCCAGGGCCTCCGTCGAGCGCATACCCTCGAAGGGGTCGGCCACTGCGTGGGGGAGGCTGGCGCCGATGACAACGCGGCCCTCGTGGCTGCCACCGTCCTCGGCCGGCGACACCGACAGCGTCACGGATCCGAAGTGCCAGTCCGTCCCGGACTCGCGCAGCTCGATGTACCGCTCGTACCCGGCGCGCGGCGGCTGCGCCGGGGCCCAGCCTACGGGCGCCGGCGGTGCCAGGTACTGCGTGGCCTTCTCCATCACCGCCTCCATCGCCGCCGCGACGTTGGGCGCGTGACCGGTGACCTTGATCCGGTGCCCCTGCGGGTGGAGGCCGACCATGCTCCACGCGTGATCGTTCGGGCAGCGACCGTGGCGCGGGTCGATCTTGAAGATCCTGTCGTCGCCGACGTCGCGGATGAGGCTCTCGACGATCCGCGCGCCGTCGACCGCTTGGCACTCGGCCACGTCCCACTTGTCGGCGAGGGCCCTGTCACGGGCGACCTTCTCCGCCGGTGCGACCAGGTTGAACCACGCTGTGACGCGCTCGCGGCGTCCGGCCTCGTTGCTGCTCATGTCGACCTCGTCCTCCACAGGGACCCACACGCTAGCTAGCGCTACCGCGCACCGTCAAGAGCAAAAAAGCAAAAAAATGCGCCTGGGTGCCTCGACATGTGGGGAGGCCGGCCGGGTCCGGAGGTTCCAATTCCACGACCCGGCGACGGCCCAGCGACTATGCGCGATCGCGAGAGATCGCGTCAAGCCAGCACGGCCCCTCGGAGGTCAGGAGTCCTCCGAGGGGCCGGCAACGTCGACGCCCGCGCCGACTTCTTGGCGGATGACTACGCGGGCGGCGGAGGCCCGGGGGGATGGGCCCGGCCGAATCACTACTTCGGCCCGCGGGTGCTTCGATTTGGCTCTCCGCTTCCGACGCCGCGCCGCGCCGTCCCGGTCACCGTACCTCGCTGGCTCAGACTGCGTTCCAGGGACCGCGAGGTTCTCTCGGACGCCGGGCCGCCCGCTTGTCCGCCCTGGCACCCTCTCACGGTGCCCCGGCGGCGACGGCGGCGTCAAGGGTCCGCCGTCAGCCGCGCGATCACCTCGTCGGGGAAGGGGTCGTGTCGGAGCTCGTCGAGCCAGCCGGCGCGGAACACGTGGCGGACGAGCTGGTGCCGGCGGGACATCCCGAGCTTGTCCATCGCCCGCCGCTTCGCCCCCTCGATCGTGCGCGGCGAGATCCCGAGCATCTCGCCGGCCTCCGCCTGCGTGTAGCCGAGGGCGACCAGCGTGACGATCTGGCGCTCCCGCGGCGACAGCTCCTCGACGATCACGCCGCCTCGGCGCCCTGGCCGGTCATCCCCTGGATGCGGGGGTCGTCCAAGATGTGGCCCAAGATCACCTCGACCATCTCCCCGGTGTACCGACGCGCGGCCTCCACGAAGCGCTTCTCGGTCGCCTCCGGATCTTCCTCGGGCGGTACGACCGCCTTTCCGGCCTCGGGCGGTACGCCGTCCGGCGGAGCCTGCCCAGGCTGCCCAGGTTGACCGGGCGGGAAGGCATTGGCCGGTGGCTCCGGCTCGGAGTCGTCGACCTCGAACGTCATCACGCCGCCCTCGTCGATCTCGGGCTTCAGCTTCCCGGCCTGCAAGAGCATCTTGAAGACCTCGAAGGGCAGGTTGCCCCAGGCCTCCTCGATCTGCGGCAGGTCGATCCCGAGCGACTCGCCCAGGCGCTCGAGCAGGTGGTTCGGCGTCAGCGCCCCGCCCTTGATGCCGATCTCGAGCAGCTTCGACAGCTCCTCGACGTTCACGATCCGCGGGCCCTTGGACTTGAAGCGCCACCACATGGCGTTGATCAGCGGCATCACGAACCGGTTGATCCGGTCGTCCATCATGACCCGCTCGGGCCGGAAGACGTTCTGCTCGGCGACCTCGAGCGACACGGCCGCCGTCGCCCGGGTGTAGTCCATGGTCTCGCCGGTGAAGATCGGCGGCAGCCCGACGGAGCTCCGGACCTTGTCCCGGGAGTTCTTGTCGAAGACCTGGAACAGGGCGTCGCCGTGTTGCAGGTCCGACAGCTTCACGACCTCGATCGTCGGCGCCTGCGCTCGGTTGGGGTCGAGCAGGGCCTGGCCGCCCGTGCCGGACCGGGCGCCCTTGGCCTCGACGATCGCGAACTTGTGGAAGTTGTCGATCCCCTTGACCTCTTCGAACTTCTCCGTGATGTGGTCACGGGACGTGTCGGTGAGGTTGCCGCCCGAGATCAGGAGCAGCATCGGGGGGACGGACTTGTTCGTCAGGTACTCCCAGTTCACCTCCTCGGCGGCGCGGCTGCCGGCGAGTCCGATGAGGGCGCCGATCCAGCGCGGGAGCGGGTACGGGCCCGACGGGTTGTACCGCCCGAAGAACAGCGCGGGCCGGGCGTAGAGCGGCCCGTTGTCCTTGGGGTCGAGCTTCGCGTAGTCGGCCGGCTCCATCCGGGCCTTCTCGATCTTGCCCGTCCGCCGGACGACAGCTCGAGGATCGCCGGGCATCTTGAACCAGGCCTTCGTGCCGTCGTCGGCGACCTGGACCAGGAGCCTGACGCGCTTGAGCGACTGCCGCACTTCCCAGCCGCTCCCGTCGGCCAGGGGGTAGAAGCGGTCGACGGCGACCAGCTCCTTCGACAGCCGCCCAAGTCGGAGCCCGCGGGCGGGAAGGTGCTCGAAGCCGACGAACTCTCCGGCCATCGAGTACATGAACTCCCAGGCGCCCCAGCCGATGTACTCGATGTCGCGGCGCGTACGGTCGCGGAGCTCGCCGAAGCTGTAGTCGGCCGTCGAGTTCTCGAACCACTGCCGCAGCCGCTCGCGCTCGTCCTCGTACCCGGCCTGCGTGTCGGCGTCGACCTTCTCGACGTCGAAGCCCGGCTCGAAGTCGAAGCCGAAGCCCTCGATGTTCTTGGCCAGGGCGTCCACACACTGGGGCAGGATGGACGACTTCTCCCCGATCTTGGCCAGCCACTTCGGGTTGTACGGCGGCTTGAGGATCTTCCCCTGCCGCTCGAGGTCCTTGAACGCCTCGATCTGGCCGCTCGGCGAGGGCGTCGTCCCCGGCGCGGTGTTGAACCGCTGGACCTCGGTCGGCTCGGTGGTCTTCGCCTCGGACTTGTCCCGAGCGCGGATCTTCTCCTCGATGGCGTTGACGAAGTCGTTGACGTCCAGGCCGTTGACGTCGACCTCCCCGACGAAGTTGAGCTCCCCGTACTTCTGGGTCAGCTCCTCGACGGTGAGAGTTTGGACCACTTCGCGTATCTCCTGACCGTGTCCAGCCAGAGGCGCCGCAGCTCCTCGACCGTGAGGGTCGCCGGGTCGTCGTTCTGACGGCCCAGCGCATCCGCAGCGTAGCCAGATGGCGACGCCTGCGCAAGCCATGGCACGCTCAGGGTGCCCGCAAAGGGGCTGTCCATGAGGGTCATGGCGACGTCGTGGACGATTTTTGCGGGGACGGCCAGCGGGTGCTCGTCGGGAGCGTGGGTCCGGATGATCGCCAGGGCGGCGGAGCGATGCAGGGGGACCACCTCGGCCAGGTCGTGGAGCGACAGCCGCCACGTCGCCGGATCGTCGAGCAGGACCAGCCAGGCCGCGTGTGACGGGTTGCGGAGGTCGATGCGGTCGTTCTCCGTCGCCAGGTGCGGGCGGTGCTGGAGGGCGAAGCCGCCGCGGGGGTTGTTCGCGGCGTAGCGGTGGAACGTCGGCTTGCCGGTCAGGCTCCGGTAGCGGAGCTCAGGCCACACGCTGACCAGCGCCTCGCCGAGGTACCTGCTCCTGAGCGCCGCATGGACGGCGACCGGGCCCTCCGACTTGTCCCGCGGTCGCTCGATGCGCTCCGCCTTCAGGTCCAGGGCCAGGGCAAGGCGGACGTCGGGCGGCGTCGAGACCGACGGTCGTGGCCAGCGCAGCCCCATCGCTCGAGCATGCCGGACGAGCGAGTCCTCGGTGATGCCCAGCTGCTCCCAGATGGGTCGCTCGCTCCACTCGGTCTGGAGCTCCGTCGAGTCGGCCTGCGGGAGGTACCCGTCGACGATGTCCAGCCCCAGACCCTCGGCGAGGCGGTAGATGGACCGCCGATCGACGCCGAGACGATCGACGAGCTCGTCGACGTGCTCCGACTCGGTGACCTCGCGCGTCTCCTGCCCGAGAAAGGCGATCACGCGCTCGACCTGGTCCTCCGTCAGGGCGTAGCGCTTAGACACCGTGGACAGCCTCACCGGGGCGATCCTGGCGCCCTTGATCCCACGCATGACCTGGCGCCTCGAGTAGCCTGTCTCCTCGGCGATCTGGCGCGGCGTCTTCCGACCCCGAGTCAGCGAGCTCGAGGCGGCGATCAGGCCCTCGCGCCCCAGGGCCTGCAACCGCTCACGGCAGGCGGCGACCGTGCGGCCGACGCGGCGAGCAGTCGTCTCCGCCGGCTCCTGGCCCCACTGGGTGATCAGCGTGTTGTCGTGGTCGTCCGTCCAGCGCTGACCGTGGAAGGGGGTCGCGCCGACAGCCTCTTCCCTCCGGAGCTTCGCGAAGCGCTGGACGCATGCCGTGACCGACCGGCCTATCCGCTGAGCGGTGTCGCGTCGGTCTTCCTGGTCCCAGAACTCCCGCAACATGGCGTCCTCGTGAGGGGACCACCAGCGCCCCCTCTTCGAGCTCCTCGAAGCCCCAACCCTCTTTCCAGCACCCATAGACCCCTCCGAACAAGGTGGAACAAAGTTGTTTCAGTGACTTGCAGATCCAGACCACCCCTAAAACAGCCAGATCATACCAACATGTTCCACCATGTTCCGCAACCACCACCCCACCGGAACACTGCAAGTACATGTGATGACTGTGTGATGTATGAGTTAGACATGATGATCCGATCCTCGTTCCACAGATCAAGCCATACAGGCGCGCGGGCGCACACGTTCTCTAGACATATACGCGCGTGCTCTCGCGCGCACGGGGGCCTCTTGTTCGGCGGAACGAGAATCGGATCATGGTGCTGGGTTGGATGTTTCGGCAATGAAAACAGTCAAGTGTAACGTTCCCATACGGGCCCATGCGTGGAACACATTGGAACAAATCGTAAGGAAATGGCCACTTTCCGCTGCAACTCTTCGTGATGATTGCGGAACGAGACAGACCTATCGGTCGATAGGGAGCCCTGTAACGCACTGTTATCATTAGGTGTGTTATATCAACCAATTATAACGCTCGTTATAAGAAAGTCTTACCGGTGACAGTTGGCCGTGTCTGCGTTGACACAGTGTTGAATTTCTCTACATGTGTGGAACGGATAGAATGTATCCCTATCACTCGATAGGTTGGGCATCGACCCGTGTGATCCCACGTGGGAAATTTATCTACACTCGGCGGACCGGCGGGTGCCTCGTGTACGGCAGGGCGCGGAGGCCGCACCAGCCACACCCCGCGTAGGCGGCGGACATGCGGCGTCCGCCTTGCCCTGCCGCTGGCGCCGGCGGTACTCTGGCGCCACGCATCGCCTCGGAGGACCCCATGAGCTCGAGCTTCGCCGGTATCAGCCTCGACGTGCAGCGCATCGCCTGGGCGAGGACGGTCACCCTCGCCACCGGCGGCGGGTGGGCCTTCGACTTCACCCAGGGCGTGGATACCAACGCCGACGGGACGTTCGACGAGGCGGGCAGCCTCGACCCCATCGAGGACCTGACGGTCCTGGTCCCGACGGGCGCGTCCGCCGCCGTCCGGCTGGCGTTCCTGGCGCCGGCGAAGTCGGGCAACTTCTACGTGGACATCCCGGCCGGCGACAAGTTCGTCGTTCCGGGGACGGTCACGCAGTTCAGCCTGGAGAACTTGGACGGCTCGAGCCCGGTCATCGTGGGGATGATGGGCTCGTGGGTCCGGGCGGCGTCGCGGAACCCGACGGCAATGCCGGTCTTCACCAAGGCGGGCGGCCAGAACTGGATCGAGACCTGAGCAAGGCCGGGGCCCGGCCCGGGCGCGTGGACACCCGGACCGGACCTCGGCGCCCGCAGGTGTCGTGCCCTGCGAGCAAGGGGATTGGTCAGGGCTCGAGGGCCATCCAGAAGAAGACGAGGATGGCCACGGCCCAGACGCCGACGCAGACGCCGGCGATGAAGGTGCTGACGACCTGCCGCTGTTGCTCGCGGTCCCACTCGTCGGACACCACAGGCTCGGGGAAGCGGCTCGGGTCGCCCCAGTTGGGCTTCGGCTGGGGCACAGGGGTCGGTCGCTTGTCGTCGCTCACGGCGTGCTTTCCAGGGTGGCGCGGAACAGCGGCCGCCCGGCGAAGTCGGTGTCGCGCTCGAGGTTGAGCAGCCGGCGGGCGCCGTCTCCGAGGTCAGTCCAGGGGACGTCGACCTCGTACGCTTCGCGGTCGTTCAGGAGTGAGGTCAGGGCGGCGTGGAGTAGGTCGCGCTCGGCCTGGAGCTCCTCGAGCAGCTTCGACATCTTCGCGAAGCGCTGGGCGTTGATAGTCACGGCCGCCTGGGTGGCGCCCTCGATCATCTCGTCCCGCAACCAGTCGGTGAGGATGCGGCGGCCTTCGGGGGTCAGCGAGACCCAGGTGTTGCTGAAGCGGCTGTTGGCCTCCACGAGGCCGGCGATCTGGAGATCGGAGACGATTCGCCCAGCCTCTTCGCCAGCTCCGGAGCGGTGCTCGATCTGGTCGAGCGTCGCAACGCCTCCGGACTCCGGGTCGAAGCCGAGCTCGTCGTCGCTCATGCGCGTCTTTCCTTGGGATCGAGGTTCTACTTTAACGCGGCGCGCGGATCAGGCGCGTTTTCTTAACGCGGCCGTACCGGCGCCGCAGGTACGCGATCGCGGTGTCCGCGACGTGTGGGTTGAGGGGGGACCGCTGCGACCTGTCGACCGTGAGGGCGCCGTCGACGACGACCCAGCGGATGTGCGGCGACAGGTGGAGCGGTCCGATGTAGTCGAGGTCGTCCGACATCACGCGGCCGAGCCGTCGACGTCCTCGGGGATGCGGGAGGTCCGGACGGCCTGGTTCTCGACCTTGCGGTAGGGGACGTCGGGGCCCTGGACGTGCTGTCGGAGGTACCGGCCCTGGGACTCGGCGCGGAGCAGCTCGACGAACAGCTCCGGCGTGATCTTGTCGCCGATGTACTCGTAGAGGGCGCCGTCCTTGAAGCGGACGCGGAGCGTGTGGTGGTAGGCCTCGCCGACCTTCTCCTCGCGGCCGTCCATGTCGACGACGCTCTCGACGGCCTCGGAGACGAGCCCGACGCGCTCGATGTTGGAGGACTCGACGGTGACCCAGGCTCCGTCGCCGAAGTCGGTGTCGACGTCGATGAGCTTGCCGCCGACGCTGTTGACGCGGTCGGCGAGCTCGTGGACGCCGGCGCACCAGTTGTAGGAGAGGTCGGGCTCGTTCTGCCACCGGATGATGGACTGGCCGTCCTCGTAGAGGGTGACGAGCCCTTCGATGCCGCTGTCGGTGGCGATGATCAGGCGATACATGGTGCTGTCCTTCAGGAGCGGATGCGCTCCCAGTGCGAGAACCGCCGACGGAAGCCGGCGGGGTGGCAGGCGACGTGCCGCCATCTGCGGTTCGCCTTGCCAGGCCTGGCGTAGCGCCAAGCGTACAGGATCACGGTCTGCCCGCCGTCATCGATGACGGCGACGACCCGGAGCTCGCGACCGCGGCCGCGGAGCCTCATGCCCTGGGTGACGGCGAACGTCACCGGGCAACCGAGACGGAGCCCCGGGACGGTCGGTCGTCGGCCAGGGACACGCCACCCCAGGACGGGCAGGTGTCGTCGGCGAGCTCGAGGCCGCCCCAGGCCTGCCGGGCCATCTGGCCCCGCCTGGCCCGACGCCCGAGGGCCTCCCAGGAGTCGGGGGGGCGCGTGTCGGGGATGGATGCTGGCGGTCGTGGTTGGTGCTCACGCATGGCGACCTCTCGAGTCGATGACGTCCTGGACGAGCTCGGCGGCGCGGCCGCGGGCTCGGGCGTCCTTGGCGAGGATGACGACGGCCGCCGCTGCATTCGCGAGCGCAGCGCCGCGGTTGTCTGGCAACACGCCGAAATCGTTGATGTTGAATAGGGCCTGGACGAGGAACCTGCGCGCGGCCGCCACGTCATCGGATGGGTCGTCGCGCACTACGGTACCTCGTCGGACAGGTGCTTCCATCCCATCTCGGGTCGCAGGCCGGCCCGCGGGGTCGTGCCTATGCCGATCCGCTCGAGGGCCTGCCCGAGACTGCTCGTCTCGATGATGAGGTTCTCGCCGTGGGTGAGGCGCCAGCGTCCACCCTCGGTGACGTCGAGGACGAGGCCCGGTCGGACGAAGGTGATGGTCATGCTGCCTCCGGGATGGCCTCGTGGACGCCGAGGACGGTCGCCTCGGGCCACCAGGTGACCAGGCCGGCGCCGACGTCGCGCTCGTCGGGAGCGTGGCCCTCGACGACGATGACGGCGATGATGATGGCGGGGACGTCGACGCGGACGCGCTCGCGTGGCTCGCCCTTGAGACCCTTCGGCCGCCGGATGAATGGCGGCCGGACCTCCACGGTGTCCAGGCTGACGGAGATGTAGCTCGGCGGCGGCACGGGGCCGGGCCGGCGGTGTGGTGCGAGGGGATCGGGGAGCCGGTATCGGATGGTCTCATCGGTCCGGCGCCAGTCGCGCACGTGGGTCATGGGGCAGGTGAGGATGGCTCGGTAGACGCGGATCACGGGCTGACCTCCACGAGGTCCTCGACGTCGCCGACCTCGGTGACCAGGGCGGGCTTGGGCTTGGGCTTCGGGGCCGGCCCGACGATCGGGTCCTTCAACTCGTTCAGGCGCCGCACGGTCCGGGTCCGGTCGATCCGGTACTCCCGGCGCCAGATGGGGCCGTGGACGTGGACCAGCCGCGTCTCGATGGGGGAGAAGCAGTTCCACTGCCGCTTCATCCGAGCCTCGAGGCGGCGCCGAACGACCGCGTGAGAGTACCCGAGGGCCTTGGCGATCTCGCCGACGCTACACCAGCGGTCGCGTGGTTCGAGGTAGTGGTGGACCTTCCATGCGGCGGAGTCGAAGCTGATCATGTTCGCTTCTTGAAGCGCGGGTACGAGGCATCGAGCACGTGCCCGACGAGTCCGGCTGCGTGATCGGCGCTGTCCTGGACGGCGATGTTGATGCGGATGTCCGGGTAGCAGTCGACGACGGTCGGCCTCGGGTACGTCCTGAGGACGTCCGCGGCCTGGGTCATCGCGATGTGGGCGGCGGCGAGCGAGATCATGGTCCGGACGATGCCCTCGATGTTGATGGCTCCGCGCCTCGAGAGGATGGCGTCCTTGTGGGTCATGATGACGCGGTACCGGGGCACGTCATCGGTGATGCGGGCGGGCCCGATCACCCAGGTCGGCTTGTCGTCGCCGAGGGGGTCGTCCAGGTGCGAGTCGCAGCGGAGCTCGTCGCCGCTGACGTGCCACTCGCCATAGCCGCCGTAGAAGTCGGAGCACTCCTCGCCGATGCGAACGATGAGCTTCTCGTAGTCGATGGTCGTCATGGCCATGTCACCTTGTCGTGGGGGATCTGGAGGAATCCGAGGGCGTCCGCGGCGGCCTGCTCGGCGCCTTGGTGGTTGCAGTGCCCGGCCGTGCTGGAGCCGACGCCGACGACCAACCACTTCCACCAGGGCTCGCCCGACTCGTTGACGATGCGGACGCCGGTGTCTGGCTCGATCACCGCAGGCTGCGGGAGGACGATGACCTTCTTGACGCCTTGGGCGATCTGCCTGCCGTCGTCGGCGGCGAGCTTGAAGGCGCCCTCGAAGCGCTCTCCGTCCTCGAGCGGGACGCACGGCGTCCAGCGGAAGGTCCGGAGGCGCGGCTCGGCGGGCCACTTGTACGCGTCAGCGGCGTCCTGGCCGCCGGTGACGAAGCGCCACCAGACCTTGCCGCCGGCGCGGGCGCCCAGGGCCGGGCCGACGTGGTTGACGTGGAGCTCGGGCAGCTCGTCCCAGTCGCCCTCGAGCTTCGGCCACTCGGCGATGTAGCCTCCCTCGGTGTCCTCGCCCTCGAGGGTGGGGAGGCAGTCCTGTTGGGCGCGGAAGAAGTCGGCGATCGCCTCGACCCACGTGTTCCGCTCGTTCTCGAGCTTGGCGACCTTGGCGAGCAGCTCGCGGATGCTTCGACCTTCGAGAACCTCGACGAGCTCGTGGATGGTGTTCAGCGCCGCCTCGGGCCACTCGGGCAAGGCCTTCCGGAGCTCGTCGAAGTCGTACCCGTCGGGGAAGGGCCCGCCGTGCAGTAGCACGGCGGACCGGATGCGGACCTCCTTGTCGTACTCGAGGGTCATCGCGGGTCTCCCTGGTCCTTGGCGTGGAAGACGCGGACGCCCTCGGCGACGGGCTCCGGGGGAAGCCGCTTGAGACGCTCGATGACGACGTCGGCACAGCTGCGACCGTTCTTGTACTCAGGCGGCAGGTCCCGGATCCGGAGCCGCCATGTGCCGCGGATCTTGCGCGGAAGGCCGTCGACCGTGGCCTTGAACCAGGTCTCCTTCGCGCCGCTCGGCGCGTACCAGACGGTCTCGTCCGGCTTGAAGGTCGGGACGGGCCCGATCTCGTTGCGGTGCCGGAGCCCGGCGCGGCAGAGACGCTCGACGTCGTCCGGGGACATCTGCACGTTGATCTGCATCTTCGGGGTCGACTGGATGCTGAGGGCGATCGTTCCGGACTCGTGGCTGAACCAGCTGGCCTGGTGACCGGAGCACTTCTCCAGCTGGATGTTGGTGGTCTTGGTGACGGCCATCGGTCAGCCCTCCACGGTCAGCGCGTCCGCGATCTCCTCGTCGGACGGCGTGGGGTTGTCGGCGAACAGGTCCAGGAGCCTCCGCGCGCCCTCGGCCATCCAGGCCACGGCGCTATCGCGATCCGCCTTCTCCAGGAGAGCGCCGAAGGCGGCGGAGCCGTCCTCGGTCCGGCGGTAGAGCGGCCCGGGCGGGTGGAACCTGTCCAGGAACTTGCGGGCGTCGCGCGCAGCCTGCTCGCGAGCGAGCACCTTCTTCCGGATGGTCTCGGCCTGGACCGACTGGAGCCACGCTTCGAGGACCTCGTTGCGCTCCTCCTCGGTGATCGGGGACCCGATCTTCGCCTGCCACAGGTCGGCGACGATCTGACCCGCCGGCCGCCCGCTCGTGTCCTCGTTGAGGCCTGCGACGACCGCAGCGACGACGTCTTCTCCGGTCGCGACCTCGAGCCTGGCCGGGGTGTCCTCGCCGAAGGGCGCGAAGCGCTCAACGACTCCGGGCGAGATCCGACCGACCACCGGCGCCGATGGGGCGCCATCGTAGACGGCCTCGATCGGGGTGATCGCCTCGGCCTCGGTGTCACCGGCGATGTTGAGCTTGAGGTCGTTGGCGATGTGCCAGGTCTCGAGCACCGCGGACGAGGCGCGCTCCTGGCCGTGCTCCCGGAGGTACTCGGCGACGTGCCAGAGGTCGGGGATGTGGAGCTCACCGACGGCGAGCTCGCGGCGGTCGTTGCCGCGGGGAGCGAGGATGATGTTTCGGCTGTAGTCGACGGACATGGTGACTCCGCCCGGTACAAGGCCCCGGGCGCGGGCTCTCAGTCGTTGGCGGTGTCAGCGAGACGCTTGCGGCGGGCGGTCTCGAAGGTCCAGGCGCGCCCGATGGACAGCTCCCACTCGTCCCGGCGGTACCGACCGCCGGCCTCGACGCCGCGGAAGCAGTAGACGTCCGCGGGGCCGGCCTCCTTGCCGAGCTCGTAGATGCGAACGACGGTGAAGTGGGCGTCGGTTTCGTCGCTGGCGACGACGGCGACGGCGCCGTTGGACTCGCGCTCGTCGCGGAGAGCGGCGCAGTCGACCTGCCACCGGGTTCGGGTGGTGCGTCGTCGGCGGGTCATGCGACGGCTCCTTCCTCGGCACCGTCGAAGTCGGCACACCAGAGCGAGTACGCGTCGATCCCGTGGTCCGCCAGGACGGCGGCGCCGAGCGATATCATGGCCGCGCGTCCGACGCGCCACCACGAGTAGGTCTCGTGGGCGAAGTAGCGCCACTCGTCGAAGCCGCACTCCTCGGCGGCCAGGAACTCGCAGGCCGCGGCGATGGCCTCGACCTCGTTCTCGGTCTTGTGGACGACCTCGGCCGTCGAGCAGCTGGTCAGGTACTGGTAGGTGACTTCGACCGGGTTGGTGATGTGGCTGATGCTGGACACGGTGGAACCTCCGTTGAAGTGGGTGGCGGGCGGGCCCACCACGGGCCCGCCCGGGTGGACGTCAGTCCTGCTCTCGCATCTCGCGGAGCCAGGTCGCGGCGCCTTCGTCGAAGGCCTGGGCGGCCTGCTCGGCCTGCTCCCAGGACTCGACGCCCACCGCGATCTGGTTGACCAGCTCGGTGACCACGTCGAACTGCGTGAACAGCTCGGTCGGGGCGCCGACCTCGATGCGAACCAGGGCCTCGAAGTGCTGGCGGGCGTTGTTGAGCGCCGCCGTGATCACCTCCACCGAGTCGCGCTCGAACAGCCGCTGGCGAAGCATGTCGACCGCCGCCGCGAACAGGTAGATGGTGTGCTCTCGCTTGGCCATGTTGGAACCTCCGTCGTGGGTACGAGAGAACAATAGCCACTGCCGAAGCGCGCGTCAAGCGATTTCGGACGTTTTTTATCCGTAATCGAGCAAGTCTCTTAGTTCATTGACAAAACGCTCGTCGAAATCCTTCCGTGACTCGTTGACCTTGTCGGCGAGGCCTTGCCAGATGGCGTTGTCCCAGAACGGCGCGACCGACTCGGAGACCAGCCGGCGCAGGACCGCCGGGTCGAGGGCGTCCAGCTCCCATGCGTGGTCGGTCCCCGTCTCGCGGAAGTACTTCTGGTACCGGGCGGAGGTCGTCTTTGCCCAGAACGGCGGGCAGTCATACTCGCGGACCTGGTCGAGCGTGATGGCGATCCGGTCGAGCTTCATCTTCGGCGGCGACAGGCCCTCGAGGTAGGCGATCTCCTCGGCGCGTTCGATGAGCGACACCGGGATCTGAAGTCCATCGGGGTCGTGGTCGCCGAAGTAGAGGATGCGGACCTCGCAGTCCCAGTGAATCTCCTCGAGCTCGATCAGCCAGTCGTACAGCATGGACAGCGACAGGTACCCGCGGCAGGGCAGAAGACCGACGTGCCACTCCTCGCAGGGCTTGACGAAGACGCCGGAGAGCGCCTCCTTCTCGACGAAGACGTAGGGGATGACCGGCTGGAGGAACCAGCGGTCGACGTACAGGAGGCTCTGCCTCAGGCCATGGACCTCGTCGATGGCCTGCTCGAGGGCAGCATCGGCGTCGAAGCGGGCGTCGCGGTAGATGGGGGTCGCCCACCGGCGGCCGCGGTCCTCGATGTCGGAGAAGTGGACCGAGCCCTCCATCCGCGCGATCGCCATGGCGTCCTTGACGGCATTGTAGCTGCCGTCGCTCGACGGAAACGTCGCCGGGTCGCGGGTGACGCACTGGTAGTAGATTTGGCGCACCGTCAGGCGCAGGTCCTGGGCGGCGTACTCGTCGACGATCTCGCGGCAGAAGTCGATGATCGCTCGGCGTCCGATGGTCGGCCGTGGCTTGCTCATGCCGTCCTCCGCGGCATGTGGTCGGCGAGGATGACCCCGCAGGTGCGGAGCAGGGTGTCACACTGGTCGTGGGTCCCGCCGTAGCCCGACGCCAGCTGCTCGAGGAAGTCCGACCGGGGGTCCATGAGACGCCAGACACGGAGGCCGTCGTCGCGGAACCCGATCAGCGGCCGGTGAACGCCGCCGACGTTGACGAGGCGCATGTGAAAGCGATCAGCGACCGCCCAACGCGAGGCGATGTATCCCCGCGATGCCATCACGTCGCCGAAGTCTGGGTCCACCGGCGCGAGCGTCCATAGCTCCTCGAGCTCGTAGGCCGTGGGGAGGTCCTGCTTCAGGATCTCGTGGTCGACGAACTTGATCGTCGACTGGACCAGGTGATGAAGCCGCACGGCCTCGGGCGCGGTCGCGTCGTACATGCTGGTACTGCTCATGAGCTACGCTCCATCTCGATCGCGAACATGGCGAGCTCGCAGGCGTCGACGGCCTCGAGGCGCGCACCGTGGAAGTCGTGGCCATCCATCTCCTGGCGCAGGAGATGGGGGGCCGTGTGTTTGCCGATCTCGGGCTTCAGTCGCTTCCAGGCCTTCCGGAAGGCCCGTTCGTCGACGATGACGGCTCGCAGGTCCCGCACCGCGTTCCGGAGACCGATCGCCCGGGACACCTCGTTCTTGTCATCGCGCAGGAGCCGCAGCGAACTCGCCAGCCGCTGGTGATGCTCGAAGCGCTGTGAGTAGGGGAGCTCCCGGTTCCCGGCCCACTTCCACCAGTCGGTCTTCATCCGCTTCACGGCGCGCCCGGGACGCGACTCGAAGACGGCCATCTTCTCGCGCAGCTCGACGATACGCTTCAGCTGCGCCCCCGTCGGCGTCTCCCGGCCGTCAAGCCAACACGAGATCGTGTATGGGGTCAGGGCCTCGCCGAACCGCCGGCCAAAGAACAGGGCGATCCGTCCTCGGTTGTCGGCGGCCGTGCCGTCGAGCCTCTCCTGGAGCACGCGCAGGAACTGGAGTTCGTCCGTCATGCTTCCTCGTTCAGCCTCTTCAGATCGTTGATGATCCTGGCCTTCGTCTTTGCTTGCCTCGGAACGTACATGCACGCCATGAAGCGGCCGGCGATGACGCCGATGGTGTCGTCGTCGAGGGCCAGGATCTCGTCGGTCGTCGTGCTCACGAGCAGCGCGGCGGCGTCGCGGATGTCGTCGGCGCGACTCACAGGGCGGGCCGGGGAGGCTCGACCCAGACGGGCTGTGCGGAGAGCAGGAGTCCACCGTCGCGGGCGGCGTCCAGAGACTCCGCCATCACGCGGCAGATGGCCTCGGCCGTCTGCACCGGGATCGCGTTGCCGATGAGGCCGCGCCAGACCTGATGGCTGTTGCCGTCCAGCTTGAGCCAGTCCCCACGGTGCCGCGCGGGGAAGCCTTGGAGGACGGCGAGCTCGAGGGTCGTCATCGGTCGGTGCCAGGTCCCGTCGAGGGCCTGGATGATCGTGTAGGTGGCCCGGGTCGTCTCGAGGTCGAGCGGCGCGCCGACGCAGACCAGTTGATCGCCCTCCATGGCCAGGTAGTGACTCGGCACTGCGAAGCGCGGGTCTGCCACGGTGTCTGCTCCGTTCTGGGGCTTCTGGACGCCCCTCACGGTGTAGCTCGGCGTCTTCCACCCGAGGACGCCATACGACCCGCCTCGGGGTGCATGGGCGAGCCGTGGGTCAGCGACCTGCGAGGGGTGATTGTGCATCGTCGCCGCCGCGATCACCGGCGCGCTCGGCTGGCGCCACCCCTTGACCCCGTGACCACCGTCGCGGCGCACGCAGTCCACGCGCGGATCAGCGTAGACGACCCGGCTGTTGTCCGGGCACCCGTGGGCGACGACGGTGGCGGCGGCGGCGCCGTCGCCCGTCACCCCATACGCGCCCGCACGCGGCGAGCAGGTCAAACGCGGATCGTTGACCGCCGCCCAGCTCTTGCCGGTGCGGGCCTCGGCGATCACCGTATGGGCGGGATCGTCCCAGTCCTCGACCCCGTACTTCCCCTGGTGGCGATTGGAACCCGGGTCGCCGTCGCCTACGCGAGGGTCCGCGATGGACGCCCAGGTGTTTCGGACGCTTCCCTCGGCGACAACTGCGTGACTCCCGGCGTTCCAGTCGTTGACGCCGAAGCCGCCGTTCTGGCGTGCCGACCGGGGGCGCAGGGCCACCGACTCGGGCAGGTCTCGCCAGTCGCCACCCGCAGGGATGCAGGCCAGGCGCAGGGCGTTCAGGGGGCTCGACTTCGAGAGCCGGTGCATGGGTCCGCCGACCTTCGAGTGCGGCAACGGGACCGGCAGCTCCCGGAACACCTCGCCGACCCCTCGGACGCGCTGGACCGGCGGGACGTAGACGAAGTCGGGGACCTGCTTCATGTGACGGGCGATCAGCAGGAAGCGCCGCCGGTGTTGGGCCAGTCCCCCAAGCTCGCCGCAGTCGTGGGTCGTCTCGCGGCAGGCGTAGCCGTAGCTCGACAGCAGCGCCTTCAGCTGGTCCAGCCAGCGCCGCGATCGCACGGTGATCCTCGGGACGTTCTCGACCAAGATCAGCGGCGGGGGGCCGTCGGGATGGGCGTTCCAGGCTTCGAGCGCGAGCCAGATGCCGCGGAAGGCGAGCTCGTTCATCGCCTGATACTTGTCCTCCTTCGCTCGCGCCGCCGGCAGGCAGCCGCTGTTGCCCTTGCAGGGCGGGGAGCTCAGGACCAGGTGCGGCCGGCGCGAGCAGACGTTCCGGAGGTCGTCCGGGCTCATGGCGCCGAGGTCGCCCTCGGTGGCGGGGTGACCCGTCAGGTACTCGTAGGTCCGGCAGGCGGCCGGGTCGGCGTCGACGGCGCCGACGCAGTCCCAGCCGGCGCGCTGAGCACCAAGCGAACCGCCGCCCATGCCAGAGAACAGGCTCAGGAATCCGTAGCTCATTCGGCCTTCCACTCGTCGATGGTGATGAACCATGGCGCGTTCTTGCGGCAGAACGCATCGTCCTCGATCCGCTTGGACGGACGCATCTCGAAGGGGACGTGGCGGATCCCCTGGTAGGTCTCGCCGGCCTTGCTCTTGAGTTCGTCGTTGAGCGGCGTCTCGCCGTCGTCGACGAGCACCCAGGTCCACCACGGCGGCGTCGGCGCCCGCGTCGTGACCGCTTCGCACTTCCTGAGGCCGGAGTCCGTGGTCAGCGTGACGGGGTTCTGAACGGCGTCGCGGAACAGCCTGGAGACCATCCCGTAGAGGCCGCCGCGAACCGGCGGGTGGACCGAGAGCGTCTCCAGCGATACGAGGACGGTCGGAACCCGCCGCTGCTCCCACCCACCGACGTAGACGACGAGGGCGTAGCCGGTGCCGACGCCGACGACGTACGGCTCGTCGGCGTAGACGTACTCGGGCACCGCAGCCAGCGCCCGAAGGGTGGCGATCTGTGCAGGGCGGGAGACCCCAGAACACGCCGACTCGAGCGAACGGGTCGCGGGCGTGGACCGCATCACGTCACGGAGGGCCAGGCGGGCCTTCGTCCGCATCTTGTGGACGTCGTCCAGGGAGTAGCGACGCCTGGGGTTCACTGGGGCCTCCGGTTGTTCTTCGGCGCCACGCCGGCCATCTTGACCCTGGACCGGACGCCGGCATCGGCCAGCGCCTCGACCATCTCGATTTCCCAAGGGAAACCGGAGTCCCAGTCGATCTCGCCAGCGGCGGCGTTCAGGCCGTCGCGGACCTCGAACAAGGCATCGGCGCGCGCCGCTGCCGCAGCGTCGTCGAGCTGGTCGCGGAGCTCGTTGTTCTCGCGGGCCAGCGCCTGGGTGTGCCGGATGAGTCGGGCGACCAGCCCCGGGGCAACGGCTCGCAGACCGACCACTGCGTCGACGATCCGCTTCTGGGTCTGCTCCGACATCTTCGCCACGGGGAGCTCGTGGAGCTGGATGACCTCGTCGGGCTTCATGATCCGATCCCCATGCGGTCGAGTCGCTCCGCGACGCCATACATGAACCGCTCGAGCGCCCCGATGATCTCCTCGGTCCCGGCGCCGTTGCGGAAGTTGTCGATCTCGGCCCAGAGGTCCGGGACCTCGAAGCCCCCGACCGACCGCGGCGGTGGGGGGGGCGGGTCGTCCTCGTCGTCCTCGACGGCACCGAGGACGGCGTCCTCGAACGTCTCGGGGTCCTCCTCGATCGGAACTCCAGAGACGGCGTCCACCTCGACGACCAGCGGCGTGTTCGGTGCTGACGACGGCTCAGCGCCGGCCGCCGACTCCGCCTGGCGAACCCGCTCCTCGAGAGCGTCACGCTCGGCGTCGGAGAGGCCTGCGAGGTACTGCATCACGATCTTGCTCATGTCTGGCATGCGTGCATCATCCGTGCTTCTATCAGGCGAGTCAAGCCAATTAGGACAGAAAACGACCTAACCGACCAGCTTTTCGGCGCGCCGCTGCGCTAGAACCCTGACCCAATGGGCCAGGACCTCGTCGGAGACCTCGAAGGCCTCCGCGATGTCGGCAAGCACGATCGTCGGCATGTCACTCTCGCCGTTCAGGTACCGTCGGTACCTGCGGATCGCGCTGTCGCTGGCGTCCTCGAGCTTCTCGGCGACCTGGCGCCCGTTCGGGAGAGCTCGCTCTCGTTGTTCGTCGACGACCTCTTGCCACGGTCGACCCGTACCCTTCAGCTCCGCCATCTTCAAGCCTCCCCCGGCCACTGCCGGATCCTCAGGTCCTCGGGCCACTCCAGGGGATTTCCCCCCTTGCCGGTGACCTCGTACTTCTCGGTGCCCTGCATTGGCCTGGAGCCCGTTTGCTTCATAAACACGGGGACGCCAGCCTCTTCGCACTGCGCGATCGCTTGCCGCAGCCACCCGATGTCACAAGGCCGCGCGCCGCGACCCGACTCCCCACCAATAATGACCCAGTCCGGCATCGGGTCCGCGGGACCACTCGGATCGCCGTAACGGTCGATGTCTGAGAAGAATGGCCAGAAGTCGACCGGCCCGAGCGCTGGCTCAAAAGAGATGAATCGGACAGCGGCGGGGAGGCTGAGCAGCTTCGGGATCCGCTCGTCGGCCGTCGCCTGATCTTCGACACTGACCCCGATCCAGACGTTCGGCAATGGCCAGGGCGGCGGGAACACCCCATCGACGCGGTTGACCAAGTTGGTGAAGTGGCGATCCTGGTCTCCCTCGCTGCCATCTCCGAGCTCGTGGGCTGCGCAGGGAAGACGTGACGGGGAGAGGCAGCCATGACACCGAGCATCGCTGCCACATACGTAAACGGCACGCTCGGGTGGAACAAGTCGGACATCGAGTTGACGAACACCTTCCGGGGGCGCCGCCAGCGCAAGGGCTCGTCGAGTTTCTCCCTCACAAGTCGAACCACGCCGTTCCAGCGGCCCTTGGTGTTCACGAGACCTTCGAAGGCACCTCCCTCGAAGCTGAATCGCTTTGCGATGGCCATCGCAAAGCAGTTCTTGCAACCAGCGCTGACGAGCGAGCAGCCCCGGAGGGGGTTCCACGTATCGGTGCACCATTCAATCGAAGATTTTCCCACGGTTACCTCAAGTTGTGACCCGAAATGAAACGACGAGGCCTGTTGCTGGCGTCATACCTTGGGAACACCTCTCCGCACCCACAGGCACAGCTGACCATGGGGTTCGACTCCCCGGGACGCCGGAGGCCCTTATCCTTCGAGCGGTGCTCGAACCCATGCTCTCGCCGCGTGAGGACATCGAGGTTCGACCAGTTGTTGTTCTGCTTGTCGCCATCCCGGTGATGAACGATCTCGCCCTTCCGAAGACGCCGACCCATCTTCGCTTCCGCTTCGAGCCGGTGTTCGTAGGCGTAACCGCGGACGTCGGCGAGATGATGGTCAGTGCCAACGCGCACCAGCACGTAACCGTTCGACGCGACAGAGCGGCCCCCGCGCCAGTTGTTGTTTTTCGGTCCGAACTTCACGATGTCCTTCGTTGGCGCCGCGGGGCCCAGGCGGGCCCCGCGGGGGGTGTCGTCAGGGGGTCTCGAAGACCACCCACTTGGTGTCGGCCAGGCCCTCGCGGAGCCGCTCGGCCGCCCAGTTCACGTACCGGATGTCGGCGCCGTCGGACATCTGACGCTTCGCCTCGAAGACGAGCTCGTTGCCGCGCTGGCTGACCGTCAGCAGGAACGTGACGTCGGTGACGTGGTCGGGGTCGCCGAACGGGATGTTCGCCTTCAGCCGGCGCGGCAGCGCGAAGACCATGCCCTTGTCCGTCTTGCTCTGGACCCGAACGACCGCGCCGTTCATCGACTGCGTGGTCTCGCTGTGGTCCAGCGCCGCCGCGGACTTCAGGTGCGCCGAGATCGTCTCGTACTGCTCGCCGAGGCAGTCCTCACCGAGCGTGTCGATCCAGGTCCGAAAGCCGACGTAGCTCATCGCGGCCGGCGGCAGGTAGGTCGTGTCGAAGGCCTTCTTGACGGAGTCCCTCGTCACCCACTCGTTGGCCCGCCGCGGCGTGTGAGCCTCGGAGTCCGACGACCGCGACACGTGGATCTCCCCCGGATCCTCGCAGGCCTTCGCCCACTCAATGAGCGCAGCGACGCTCAGGAGCGTCGGCGACGGGAGAAGCTCCCGGTCGTCGCGCGGCTGGATCTCGACGTGCTTGTTGGTGCTCGGATCGTAGAGGAAGACGCGTCCGTTGACGTCGGTGACGAGGGCCTCGGGCGAGGCCTTCGCCGCGGTACCGACGACGTCGACGAACCGCTTGAAGGTGGTGTCCAGATCCATGTTCTGTCTCCTGAGGCAGTGCCTCGTGTGGGTGGCGCTCAGTCGACCGGCCTGAGCTTCGAGTCGCCGTCGCCGTCGCCGAACAGCGGCAGCGTGGTCGCTTGGTGGGTGATCACCTTCAGCTTGTTGCCGTGGCGGTGACCGGAACGGGAGGCGCCCCTGAACCCGGGCACCTTCAGCTTGCCGCCGACCTCGTATCGGAGCCCGTCGTCGATGCGCTCGATCTTGAGCTTCAGGTCGAAGGTGATCGGCCCATCGTCACGTTCGCCCAGGTCCTGGGCCTCGAGGACCTCACGGATCTCCGTCACGTACCTCGCGAAGACGTCCTCGGCCCCGACGGCGTTGAGGCTGAGCTCCGCGACTTTCATCATCTCCTCGGGCATCGTCTACTCCTTGGCGCCTTCGCGCCCTCTGAAGTTGAGCGCGTCGTCGACGCCGATCACGACGCGCGGTTGAGGGCCGATGAACTCGGCCAGGTGCCGGTACGCGAGGCCCAGGACCTCGTCGTCGACGCGGCTGTCGTCGTCAGCGTACCTGACGACCTCGTTCTTCTCCTGGAGTCGCTGCGTGACCTGGAGCGTTGTGACCTCCATCTCACGCTTCAGCGCCTCGAGGCGCGCGGTGAAGCGACACTTCTCGTCAGCGACCCGCGAAGCCACCGACAGCAGCTTCCGTGCGACCTGTGTCGATGACCGCGCAAGCCAGGCAAGCTCGAGATGATCGGCGAAGTCGCCCGCGAGTGCTGCGACGGTATGGTCCAGGCAATCGCGGATGCTGTCCTGGGTGATCTTCGGCTCCTCGGTGTACAGCCGCACCCGCAGGATCTTCGGGGCCAGCCCCGGCGCCCAGCCCGACAGCTTCGTCGAGATCGCCTTGAAGGGGGTCAGCGGCTCCTCCACGTACTTCACCAGCAGGTCGCGGACCAGGTGACGCACCAGATCCGGCCGCGCCGCCATGCCGTCGACATCCTCCTTGCTGAGAGGGCCGAAGCTGTTGCGAGCAGTCACGTCGAAGGTGAAGCAACGGATGTCGCCGCTGTCGACGACCGGGTCCTCTTGCGCAAACTGCCAACCGAACATCACGCGCTCGGGACGCGGGTGCCTCTTCATGTCGATCTCCAGGCTACAGGGCGAGGACAGATTGCGTCCGATTGCCGCAGATGTCAAGCCGCCATCGGCAGCACCTCGCGGAGATCGATGTTCTCGTCCTCGAGGTAGATGTCGAGCGCAACGAGAGCCTTTCGGAGCAGAGTTTCCGCCAGCCAGATCGCCATGACGGCATCTTTCTTGGCCCCGGCGCCGAGCTGGTGGAACTGGTCGACGACCTCGCGGATCTTGCCCTTCGTCTCGGCGTCGCCATGCGGAAAGACCACCTTGCGGCGCTCGAACAGCGCCGCAAGGGCGGGCACGCCGACGAACGGGTCCTTGACCTCGGGACCTGTCCAATAGGCCACGAGCGGGAGGTCCTCGAGCCCGTCGACCTCGGTGGCGAGGAAGGCGCCGGCGCTGTTCTTCTCCATGTGGACGCCAAAGCACCAGCCGTTCCGGATGTAGTCGATGATCGAGCCCTCGACGGTTCCGGGCGGCGGTGCCCAGTAGGAGTACTCCTGGACGATCTGGAGCGCCTTCGTCCGCGGGCTCCCACCGCGCCGGAGCTCCACGTCGAGCAGGTATCGGCGCCGCGTCACGACGTCGGCCGCCCACGTTGCAACGACTTGCCAGTCGGTGTTCGCCTGCTCGGCGTGCTTCTCGTCCGTCACGAACGCCGGGTCCACGCCCTGGATGATGAGCAGGCGACGTGGCCAGGGACCACGGTGGATCTTCAGGTCCTTCCCGGCTTCGCAGGCGTCCTTGAGCCACTCGAGTCGGAAGTGGGCATGCTCGTCGCTCCGGACGTTGCCCTGGTACTCACGCTCGAAGTTCGTGTACCCGAGGCCCTCCTCGGTAGCCATGCCCTCGCGCTCGGTGAGCAAGAACTTCAGCGGCCGCCGCTCGGGCCACAGAACCTCGTAGTCCCCCTCGATGTGCCAGTCGAGGATGATCTCCCGGCCATGCTCGTCGTACCCGTAGATCGGGTGTGTCCGGGTCATGTCCGGCCACTTCACGATCGCCTGGTCGCCACCGTTCGGCGAGCTCCCGAGAACCCGGAAGGTCGGGTTCTTCAGGAGATGCTCGTAGAGGTCGTCGTGATGCTTCCGCGTGCCGATGACGACCATGAAGCCGCCGGGGTTCAGCATCGGCGTCAGCGTGGACATGAACCACGTCCGATGCTTCTCCCGCATCGTCGGCGACCCGACGTCCTCGTAGTTCTGGGGGTCGTCGACGAGGATCAGGTCGAAGTGACCGCCGGTGATGGCGCCGGTCATGCCGACCGCTTCGATGGTCGGATCGACGAAGTTGGCCCCTCGGAGGACCTGGACCTTGTTCGTGCCCCACTTCGTCAGGGCCTTCCGCTCCTCCTTGGTCTCAGGGAGGAACGGCCCGAACCCTTCGTCCGGCGCCGAACACCAGTCGGCCTGGATCCGGTCGCTCAGGAGCAGGGCCTTGACCCTCTGGAGCCTCTTCTCGGCAACCGGTCCACTCTCGCACACGATGAGGACTCGGATGTCCCGATCGAGGCATACAGCCCAGGTTGCCAGCGTGATCACGGCCTCCGTCTTGCCGTGTCCGCGAGGCGCGATGAAGACTGCCTTGGCCTTCGTCGGCTCGGGCGTGTCGAGCGTCGCCCGCGCCGCCTCTTACTCGTCCTGGAGTTGCGTAAGCCACCGCTCCCGGTGGCGCGCATACTCCATCTCGCAGTACTCGACGTCGAAGTAGAGGACCGAGTCGGCCGCTAGCTCACGCCGCTTCTTCGGGTCCTCCCTCTCCTCCTTCTCGAGCTCGTCCCAGTCGTCCGCGTCCGGCTCGAAGTAGAAGTCGGCGGCGTCAAGCAAACTCGGAGACTTCGGCATCGATCACGTCCTCGTCTTCGTCCTCGGGAGCTGGCAAGCGGCCGGTGCGCGCCATGGCGAGCTGGCGCGCGAAGACCCGCTTCTGATCTCGAGTCAGCTTGTCCAGCTTCGACTTCTTGCCGTCGTCGCGGGGGCCCACCGAGATGTCGACGCTCGTCTTCTTGCCCCACTTGTCCCCGTGACGATGCTCGAGGAACGCCGCTGCGGCACGCCAGTCGGTGTCGAAGGCCTTCGTCCAGGCCTTCAGCGCCTTGTCTTCGATGAAGCTCTCGGCCTCACCGAACTCGCGGAAGAAGTCGGCGGCGACGCCCTTGTCCATTTGGCGGCCGTATTCGAGGTACTCGTAGAGGTCTTCTTCCTCGATCCCCGCGAACTTCGCCGCCGAGGATGGATAGTGGCCGGCCTTCATCGCAAGGAGAACCTGCTCTCGAGTCTCCTTCGAGAACAGCGCAACCAGCCGGCGCGACGACGACACAAGACCTCCTCTTGCGGCGCCCGGTCGGCGCCGCGATGGACCATCTTACCTCAGAGCTCTCGGACAGCCGCAAGGATGGCGACCGTGACGACCACGCCGCCCAGGAAGCCCATCCCGACCAGGAACGCCTCGTGTCGGTACCAGGGCGCCTCCTCCACGGCCTCTCGGCAGGCGCTCGCGACGCTCTCCTTCTCCTCCTCGCAGGCCGCGAGTTCCTCGGCGGCCTGGATGCGAGTGATCTCCACCTCGACCTTCGACCGCTCGAGCTCGGCTCGCAGCCGGGGCACGGTCTCCGTGGACGCCCGGAACCACTCCGTGACGGTCGCTGTCGGCCCGAGAGTGCCCTCGCAAAGGGTGTCGGCAGGCACCCACCCCGCGGCCGTCTTGACGCACCACGAGAGCGGAGTCGACGGGCACGGGCCCAGCCTGACGAACTGGGCACATGGCCGCGCCGGCGACGACGACACCGTGAGGCAGACCAGCATGAATGCGATGAGGACTCTCATAGGTGGCGGTTGAACTCCGACTCGGGGTCGTCCTGAGAAAGCGCGACATCGGTTCGCTTCGCCTGCTCATCGATGACCTTATCGGCGGCGGCCTTCTTGGCGTCTGCCGCTGCCCGCGCGTCATCGGCGCGCGCCCGCGCGCGGGCAACCGCGATTCGGCGGGCGGCGGCCGCGTCAGAGATCGCCCGCTCGAGTCCCGCCCGGGCCTCGGCGGCGGCACGCTTGGCGCGCTCGTTGTGGAGCACAGCGGCGAGCAGCGCCAGCAGCAGGACAAGGCCCAAGACCAGCCAGAGCGACTTCTCCTTCAGCCAGGCGCCCGCCACCTTGAACCAGGCCGTCACTCCTCGCCCTCGTGGGGACCGCGAGGCACGTTGAGCTTCGAGAGCCAGCCGGTGAAGTTCTGCTTCCAGGCAGCCACGATCATCGTTGCGAAGCCGCCCGCGATGCAGCCGATGAGGGCGCCGACGCCGCCATGCCAGGCGAACCCGATGATCACCGGGTAGACGATCGAGAGAATCGGCCATACGCGCCGCATGATTCGCGGCCGCGGCGGCTCCTTCAGTGCGTTCCGCCACCGGGCTGACCACACCAGGCGGAAGACCGCCTTCGTCAGGCCGACGAGGCCGTACGCAGCACCGCCGAGGATGGCCGCCAGGATCAGGACGTCGGCGAACATGGGGAGGTCGGTGATCATGGCTTCTTCTCCACGTTTTTCAGGACCCTCAGGACCCGCTTGTACATGTCGGTGTTGGCCTT
>ERZ869936.580-NODE-580-length-33221-cov-6.035096_pt1 | contig 33221 bp, 27 predicted proteins | sample MGYA00520876_ERZ869936 | MGnify/ENA primary metagenome ERZ869936 (study PRJEB32218, sample SAMN09650985) | biofilter metagenome | isolation source: enrty point of leading RO module | place: Saudi Arabia: Thuwal, RO plant located on Red Sea | collected 2016-02-17 ... | reverse complement strand
AATGGCCACGGTCTCCCAGGTCGCGGTTCCAGGGGTGGTCAGGATGCAATCCTGCGCCGAAATCCCGCTGCCAAACAGCAGCAGGGTGAGACCTGGCAAGGATCGAAGGGCGTGGGACATCGGAAACAAAAGTGGGACAGCCGATGCAAAAGCTTGGCTAGAATTTAAGTAAACTTATAAATTTGAAAAGAAATATTTTAAAATCATGCGATTTCGGCCGACACCCGCAGGTTCCCCCCAGAATATTTGCGGGTGTCGGCCGATCGCTGAACACGTGCCGCCACCGAAGGGTGGCAACCCATGAAAATGCGCCACAACACAACATGAGCAGAGCGGATTCCCCCCGGTATCCGTCGAGCTCCAGACTGCCGTGAAAGGTCGGTCATCAAAATGAACAATCGCGGTTGAAATTCCTGATTTCCAAAATTCACCGAAAAGTTCATCATCCATCCCCGTTCGGCGACTTCCCATCAGCGCATGCGGCTTTTCTCACTCTTGCTCGCAATCTGGCTCACCGGCACGGCCGCCGCGCTGGATGTTTCCGACCCGGCCGCGGCCGAGCCCGAGCTGCAGTCCCTGGTGAACGAATGGGAATCGGCCTGGCAGGCGGACCGGAGCGCCGAAAACGCAGCCGGCCTCGGCGCGAGCCTCCAGGCGCTCGGAATCATTCAGCGCCAGCTCGCCAAGCCCAAAGCAGCCGAGGCAAACCTTCGGCGGGCCTGCACGGTCATGGAGGGCCGCGCACCATCCCTGCTTACCGACGCCCGGGAGGGGCTGGCGCTCGCCCTTCAGGATCAGGGAAAATTCGGCGAGAGTGAGGCACTGCTCCGCCAGGTGCTGGAGGCGAGGCGCACCGTCCCCTCCGACCCTCTCCCCCTTGCCCTGTCGCTCGACCACCTCGCACTCTCACTGCTTCTCCAGGGGCGCTACGGCGAGGTCGGTTCCTTGCTTGATGAAGCGATCGGGTTGCTGCCGGAGGACCAGTTGGTCGAGCGCGCAAGGCTCATCGGGCACCTCGGCCGACTGCACCACACTCTCGGCAGTCACGCGAAGGCCATCAGCCACTTCGACGAGGCGATGTCGATCCCCTTCGAGAATCCGGAACTCCGCTTATCGCTGAGGGCCCAACGGGCCCTTGCCACCCTGCGGCTGGGTCGCACCGAAGAGGGGGTGGCGGACACCGAGGCCGTCGCCGACGACGCCCGGACCCTGCTCGCCGATTCACCACTCCTCGCCGTGCCCTACATCAACAACCTTGGTGCGCTTTCCCTTTCGCTGGGTCGCCCCGACGAAGCCGTTCAGGCTTTCGGCGAAGCCCGCGACCTCCTGATCGAAAGCGTGGGAGAGGATCATCCGGCGCTCGCGGGAGTTCATCACAACCTCGGTGTCGCCCTCCAGCAGGCGGGTGATCTTGATGAAGCACGGATGGAGTTGATGGCGGCGGCCCGGCTCCATGATCGCTACCTCGAGGAGGATCATCTGAGGGTTGCCGAGACCCGCCGTGATCTCGCGGTCAATGCGGTCCTCAGGGGATCGCCGGATGCGCGGCAACTTGCCCGCAGCGCGACCGAAGGCGGTCTCAAGCTGCTGGAGGAACTGGTCGAAGGAGGAACGGAAACGCAGCGCCTGAACTTCATCGAGCGCTTCGACCTGGTGTCGCTGCCCTGTGCCTTGGGAGATCCCGAACTGATCGCCGACACGCTGCTCGCCAGCAAGGCCCGCCTGCTGGATGTCCTGATTGGTGGTGACCGTGTCAACCCGCCCACCTGGCGGGACATTTCGGAAGCCCTACCCGAGCACTCCGCCTTCGTCGATTTCTGCCGTCACCGTCCGCTGGATGCCGGCGAACCGGATCGCCTGGGAGCCGTGGTCATCGTTGCCCGGGCAAGACCGCAATGGGTTGATCTGGGCACCGTGCCCGAACTCCATCGGTGGCTGGATGTCCTCAAGAGCCGCCTTGACTGGAACGCGGCACGCCTCAGCGGCGAGAGCCCTCCAGCCCCCGCACTCACCCTCGCCGGGGCTCTCCGTTTCCTCCATCAATTGTTCTGGGAGCCGGTCGAAGACCTGATTCCGGGCGAAGTGCGGAATCTCGCGGTTTCCCTCGACGGGGCCGCCCACTTCCTCCCGCTGGCCGCGCTTCTGGATGCCGACGATGAGCTGCTTTGCCGCCGCTACGACCAACTCACCCGGGTCGCCAGCGGGAGGGATCTGCTGCGGGACCGCCCGTTGCCGGAAATCGCCTCCTCGCCGTGGTCGGTCCTCTCCTCCACCGACCACCCCCCATCCACGAAGCCCGCCGCCCGTCAGCCCCGCCCGGGCTCGCTGGTCGGCGAGCTGGCAACGCTGCCCGGTACGGCTGAAGAAGCCAGGGTCCTCGAGCGCCTGGCCCCCGCCCGATCCACGTTCCTCCGGGGCGATCAGGTCTCCGAAGCGGCCGTCACCTCGTTGCCGAAGGACCCGGCGGTTCTCCACTTCGGAGGTCACGCCTTCTTCACCGGGTCAAACAGAACCGAGACGCCCCTCGACTTCGACCTGCAGACCGACCGCCTCTTCGCCAGCGGCCTGGTGCTTCACCGCGGCATCGAACGGCTTACCGGCGTGCCTCGCGAGGATGCCTCCGACGACCTGTTGTTCCCCTTGGAGATCGCGCGGATGGAACTGGGGAACACGAGACTCGTCTCCCTCTCCTCCTGCGATTCCGGTCTCGGCACTTCGGTCGATGGCGAAGGCATTCTCGGCCTCCAGCGGGCCTTCGCCGTGGCGGGCGCCAGCGAGGTGCTCTACGCGCTGTGGCCGGTCTCCGACCAATCGACCCCCGAATTCATGGGCCGCTTCTATGAACTCGCCATCCACTCGGACCGCACCGCCCAGTCGCTCTGGCAAGCCCAGGCGGAGTTGCTGTCGGGCCCTGACGACCCCGAGTTCGAGTCGGCGGTGCTTCGCTTCGCTCCTTTCGCTCTGAATCAGAGCCACGCCCTCCGGACGGGTCCTCCGATTTCGTATTCAAAATCGCCCGGTCCGGCGTGGTGGCTCGTCATTCTCGCCGCGTTGCCATTGATCATTTTCGGGTTGGTCAGGGCCACGTCCAGAAAAGCCTCAAACTCTTGATTTTTTAGGACTTGCGAGAATTTTCGAGAGATTTTGAACGATCTGATCGAAAATCAATCTAAATTGAATGCTTGATTTTCTTTTCTTTTTAGATTTTATGGCGGCGTCCCAGCCATGTCCCCCACTGTTTGTCCCGAGCAGTTGGAGCGTTGCTGGCAGGCCTGCTGGACCCGCGCCCGCCGACCTGTCGAAGGAGTTCTGATCTCCGAAACCGAAGCCGAGCGAATCGCCGAGCAGGCGATCCGCAACGTGTCGTTTGAATTCGATTCTCTCGACGACGAAGTGGCGTTCACCGCCCGGGCGATCGAACTCGCCGGAGAAGCGACCCGCGAACTGGTGGCCTGCAAGCGTCGGAACGATGCCGACCCCCAGGTTCACCACGATCCGGAGGACCGGCGCTACGAGCGCAATCTGGATCTCGACCGGCTCCAGCACCACGATGATGATCGCGGTTTCAGCGACCGCGAGTGGAACCACCTCCCCGGCCTGCTCAAGCCTCTCGCCCTTCGCACACTCCAGCGGAAGGGTATTTCAGGTCCCGATGCCGAGGAAGTCTTCATGGACGCGCTGGTCGAACTGGCCCGGGTTCGCGGATCCGACAATCGTGCTCCGATTCTCGATCCCACCGTCTTCGAGGAACTGATCCCGCTTCATCTCCGCATTGTCGGATTCCGGGCGATCGACTGGCAACGCCGCCGGAACACTCTCAAGAATCAACCGAACTCCGGGGAGAGCTTCGACGCACTGACCGAGGATCCCGACCGGCCGCTGCAGTTCGAGGATCCTTCGGTCGATCCGGAAGCGCCCACCTTCGAACACATCTACAAGGAATGCCGCGAACTCCTGGATTCCGGCGAGTGGGACCTGATCTACACGCTGTTCGTCGCGCAGGCCGCCACCATCCAGGAAATGATCGAAGAGCCGGATTTCTGCCAGCGTCATGGCCTGAAACGCTCGGCCTCCGCCTCGACCCGGCGGCGGGTGCTCAACGAGCGGATCGAAGCGGCATTGGAAAAAATTCGAAAAGCATTGGTTAAATGAAAATCAACCCGGAATTCCTCGATTGGAAGAGTAGCCATGAACCTTGACCTTCCACCCCACCTTGAAACGGTCCGCCGGATGCTTGAAGGCAGCCTCCGTCTGCGCCCTTCGGAACCCGTGCCCGCCGTGCCCGCCGGATTGCTGGACGATCTCAATCGGAAGTTCGTCTCGCAGCGGATCGTGATCGAGCCCGAGTCCAGGGTCTCATGGAAAATGAAGCTCAAGGCCCTCGTGGCGACCCCGGCCTTCGGTCTGGCCGCCGCCGCCGTGATGGTGTTCGGAGTGGTTGCGCCGCTGGTGCATCATCAGTCCGGCCCGGGTGCGGTCGACAGCTTCCGCGGAGTCACCGGCACCGTCGAGGCGCCGGCCATGATCGTGCTGGTGGACAGCCCCGCCGATCTTGCGAACACGCTTTCGCGCTCGGGGCAGTTCGAGGCATCCAGCGTGATCGCCGTCGGTGACCTGAAGGCGGCCTCCGACATCGCCGGACCGAAGGTGATCCTCGATTTCGAGAGCGCCACCATCCGCGCGATCGACGACCAGGGGGAAACCCTTCACGAGGCCGGGTTGCCAACCCGCATTTCCGACCTGACGCTTTCCGTCGCCGACGCCTTGAGCCGTCTCTGACGGGCGGGCGGTCTTTCCCTCTTGGAAGGTCTCGCGGCATTCGTGCAAACTGCGCGCATGCCGCGAATCGCGTTACTGCAGTCACGAGCCTTCCCGACCAAGGACGAAGCCTTCGAGCACCACTGCTCCCTGATCCGATCGGCCGCCGGTTCCGGCGCCGGGATCATCGTCACCCAGGAGCTTTTCCTCACGCCGTACTTCTGCACAACGGAGGACACGGAGCGCTTCAATCTCGCGGACCCGATCCCGAACCGCTTCACCGATCGTCTCGGTCAACTCGCCGCCGAGCTCGGCGTGGTGATCGTCTCATCCCTTTTCGAGAAGCGGGGACCCGGCATCTTCCACAACACCGCCGTGGTGCATGATGCGGACGGCACCCTGCTGGGCAGCTACCGGAAGTCCCACATCCCCCAGGATCCGGGCTTCGAGGAAAAGTTCTACTTCACGCCCGGCGACTCGTCCTGGCCGGTGTGGCAGACCCGGCACGGCCCTCTGGGCGTCCTCGTTTGCTGGGACCAGTGGTATCCCGAAGCCGCCCGTCTGATGGCCCTCGGTGGCGCGCAGATCCTTGTCTACCCCACCGCCATCGGCTGGCTCCCCGATGAGAAGGCAAGTCTCGGCGATGCCCAGCACTGTGCCTGGGAGACCGTTCAGCGTGGACATGCGGTCGCCAACGGCTGCTTCGTCGCCGCCACCAATCGTGTGGGAACCGAAGCCGGAACCGAGTTCTGGGGCCGGTCCTTCATCGCCAATCCCTACGGCGAGGTGGTGGCTCGCGCCTCGACGGGCGAGGAAGAGATCCTCATCCACGACGTCGATCTCTCCGAGGTCGAGGAATTCCGCCGCATCTGGCCGTTCTTCCGCGACCGCAGGATCGACGCCTACGGCGACCTCACCCGCCGTTGGCGGGGTTGAGCCGGCCTTGGAAGACCTTCTTCACCGCGCAGAATGACTCCCGCCGAACTCGGATTCGTCATGCCGCCCGAATGGGCACCCCAGGAGGCCGTCTGGCTCTCGTGGCCGGTGAACGATCCCCGCCACTGGGGAGGATCGAAGCTTCGCCGCATCGAGGAGAAATTCGCGGAGATCGCCGCCACGATCAGTGCCTTCGAAGCGGTCCGCATCAACGCCCCGGCGTGCGATCACGCAAGGATCAGAAACCTGTGTGATTCATGCCGCGCGGTCGCCAGACAGGTCGAACTCTTCGACCACCCCCACAACGATGTCTGGTGCCGCGATCACGGTCCAGTCTTCGTTCGTCATCCGGAAACCGGAGAGGTCGCGGTCACCGACTGGGGTTTCAATGCCTGGGGAGGCAAGTTTCCACCGTGGGACGCGGACGACCGGATCCCCTCGCAGGTGGCGGAAGCCCTCGGAATGCGGTCGTTCAGCCCCGGCATGATTCTCGAGGGCGGAGCGATCGAGATCAACGGCGCCGGTCAGTTGCTCACCACCGAGGCGGTGCTTCTGAACCCCAACCGGAATCCCTCGCTCGACGTCGAGGCGATCGAGACCCGCCTGAAGGATTACCTCGGGGTTCGTGAAATCCTGTGGCTCAGACGCGGCATCGAGGGAGACGACACCGATGGTCACATCGACGATCTCGTGCGTTTCATCGACGACGACACCCTCGTCGCGTGCACCTCCGCAAGGTCGCCCGACCGCGAGACGCTCGATGAGAATCTCGACCGTCTCCGCTCGTTCCGGACGACCGCCGGACGCCCCTTCTCGATCGCGGAGATTCCCCTGCCCGATCCCTGCGAAGTGCCGGGATGGCGGTTGCCGCTGCTGCCCGCTTCCTATGTGAACTTCCTGACCGTGAACGACGGGGTGCTGGTTCCGACCTTCCGCCAGCGGAAGAACGATGACTCCGCCCTGGGGGTGCTCCGCGAACTCTTTCCCGAACGCAAGGTGGTCGGAATCGACTGCCTCGAGCTTGTCGAGGAGGGAGGATCCCTCCACTGCATCTCGCAGCAGCAGCCGGCTTGACCGCTCAGTCGAGCGGGATCAGCTCCGACTCGCCGCCGGGACGCACGATGGTGAACTGGCCGCCCGTTCGCTTTGCCAGCTCCTTCATGGCCTCCTCGGCATTCGGCTGCATCATCGCCACGGTGTTGATGATCGTGCCCTGACGCTTCGCCTTCCTCCCGAGATCCTCCGCGAGCTTCACCATGTTGCCGCCGGTGACGCCGTCGGTCATGAAGAAAATGATCTGTGGGGCGGGATCCATGCCGAGCGCCATTTCCAGCGCATCCTCCCAATCGGTCCCCCACACCAACTTGGTCTTCTTGACATGGTCGAGCGCCTTCACCACCTCGCTGCCTCCTCCCGCCAGCCATTCGGGTTGGAGTTCCTTGCCGACCGGCTCCCAGGAATGGGCTCCGCCTGTCGTCTTCCAATCGTAGCCCTTGCCCTTGTGGGTGACGGTGGCCGTCTTGTTGTTCTGCATCTTCACCTCGCTTCCGGCGACCCATGCCGGACCGGCGAAGAAGATCATCTGGAACTGAACTCCCGGCCCGATCTGCTTGACCGATTTCGTCAGTTCCTCCCGCATCAGCGGATCCCGCTTGCCGCGCATCGACTGCGAATAGTCGATCACGTAACACATCCGCTGGGCCGACACCTTCTGTCTGAAGAACGTGGTTCCTCCTCCGCCCATCCCGTCGATGGTGCCCTCGGCCCAGCCCTGCCCGAGGTCATTTCCCACCCCGAAGTCCGGCGACAGTTCGGTGACATCGATCTCCGGCACCGGGATGGCCGTCGGCGACGCGACATTGGCGGCAATCGCCTTCGCCGCTGACGAGGAAGGCGCCGACGGCTTCGCCTTCATCTGCGACATGGTCTTCTGCTGGATCTCCTCCTCCTGCGCCGGCGGACCCGCATAGGAAACGAGCGGCGTGGTGTCCTTCCTGAGCGAAGGAAGCAGGATGAAGGCGAGAATCAGCATCAGCAGCGCCAGCACCAGAAACGCGATCAGCACGCTGCTGATGCTGCTCATCCGTCGCTGATGCCGCAGCCTTGCCTCCTGGAGGCCGAGGTCGTGAAAGCTCACTCGGGACATGATGGGAAACTTCTTGAGGAACGGGTTGGATTCAAGCGGCAAGTCCGAGACAGCGAAAACCGTCGCCAATATCACGTCCACAGGCCGCCCATTATTAGGAAAAAACAGCCGCCTCGAGGAAATCCGGCGGCGACTTTCTGGTTTCTTCCGACTGGCGGCGGCGATAGTTGACCCCCGTGCAACCGATCGCCGATCTCAGAAAGCTCGCCACCGAAGCCGCCACGTTTTCGACCACCGCCGCGATGCTGTCCTGGGATCAGGAAACCCGCATGCCAGAGGAAGCCGCGGAGTGGCGCTCCATCCAGTTGGCGACTCTATCAGGTCGCGCCCACGAGATCCGGACGTCGGATGCATGGCGACAGGCGATCGATGCCGCATTGGCCTCGGAACTCGCCCCCCGCGAGCAGGCGACGGTTCTCGAGATGCGTCGTCGGTACGAGCGGGCGTCGAAGCTCCCGACAACGCTGGTCGAGGAGGAAGCCGCGCTGACCTCGCGGGCGAAGGGAATCTGGGCATCGGCACGCGAGTCGAGTGACTTTCCGCGCTTCGCGCCCGTCCTCGGGGAGCTTCTCGACCTGGCAAGGGAGAAGGCCGAGCGCTGGGGCTATCGCGACGAACCCTATGACGCCCTGCTCGAATCGTACGAACGCGGCGCCGACACCGCATCGATTGCCGAACTCTTCGGCACGCTCCGTCCCCGACTCCGGGAAATCGGCCGTGCGGCGGTCGATCGATCCGCTTCGCGAGCCCCGACGCTTCCCGAGGGTCCCTATCCCGTCGAGGCCCAGACGGCTTTCAACCGCGAGGTGGCGGAGTCCCTCGGCTTCCGGTTTTCCGCCGGACGCATCGACACCACGGCCCACCCGTTCTGCACGACCCTCGGACCGGCGGATGTGCGGCTGACCACGCGCTACGACGAACGCGACTTCACCTCTTCCCTTTTCGGCGTGATCCACGAGACCGGACACGGTCTCTACGAGCAGGGACTGTCGCCGACCGACTTCGGCACTCCGGCGGGCGAGGCGGTCTCCCTCGGCATTCACGAATCCCAATCGCGACTGTGGGAGAACCACATCGGCCGATCCCGGACGTTCTGGGCCAAGTGGTATCCCCGCGCGCGGGACTGCTTCGCATGCCTCGCCCCGGTGTCGCTCGACTCGTTCGTCAACCACGTCCAGCGAGCGAGGAATTCCTTCATCCGCGTCGAAGCCGACGAGGCGACATACGATCTGCACATCCTGCTGCGCTTCGATCTCGAGCGGCGGATGCTCAATGGTGATCTGGCGGTCGGAGACGTGCCGGATGCATGGAACGCAGCCTTCGAGGAGCTCTTCGGAATCACCCCGCCCGATGACCGGCGGGGCTGTCTTCAGGACATCCACTGGGCGATGGGCGGACTCGGCTATTTCCCCACCTACACCTTGGGGAATCTAAGCGCCGCCCAGCTCTTCGCCTCGGCACGGGAGATTCCGGAGATTGATGAAGCCATCCAGCGGGCCGAGTACGGACCGCTTCTTGGTTGGCTGCGGCGTCATGTCCACGACCACGGCGCCACCCTCGATCCGGACGAGATCGTCAGGCGGGCCACCGGGGCCGCCCCATCAGCCGCCGCCCATCTGCGGCACCTCGAGGAGCGCTACCTCACTTGATCTCCATGCCGCTCTTCGGCCAGATCCAGCGGACGATGCCGCCATCCTTGATCAAGGCCTGGGCCTGGATGGTTTTCACTCCGAAGATGGTCTCGGCCTTGTAGGCGACGAGGCCGGTCTGATAGGTCACGCCGTCGCGTTCCTCCTCCTCACCCGCCTTCCAGCCGAGCACCTGGTCGAAGGTGAACTCCTTGATCTCGCCCGCCTTGATGCTGTCCTGCATCAGCTTGACGATCGCCTCGGCATCCAGGTCGCCCGAGGGCTGGGGTGTTGGTTCGGGAGCGGGCTCGGGCTCCGGCTCTTCCATCTCTCCATCGACCCCGGCAACGGGAGGAGGCTCGGCAACCGGCGGCTCGGGCTCCGGCGGAGCGGTTCCGATCAACTCGACGAGATCCGTCTGCATCACCGCCACCCGGCCTTCGATCGGACCTCCCGGCACCAGGCTGACGACCAGTTCATCACCCTCGACACGGACGGGCGTCGCCTGCGTTCCCGCCTCCATCACCATGGCCTGGGCGGCTCCGGGCGCGGAAAATTCCACGCTCTGTTTCAGGGTGACCTTCGCCGGCAATTGCTCCGGTTTCAACGACGCCACCCAGTCCGGCGCGCTCGGCACCGGTGGGGGTGCTGGCTCGGGCTGTGGCGTCTCTTTCACCGGCGCGGGCTCTTCCTTCCCGGGTTCCGCCGGCTTTTCCGGCTCCTCCACCTCGTTCCGGGTGATCAACGCCGGGCGGATCGAGGGCTCGAGGAAATAACCGGCGGCTCCGGCGATCAGGATTCCGATGAGAGCGACAACGGGTTTCATGCAGGGCTTACGTAGAACGAACCCCGCATCTTTGCGAGAGTTTTGGACCACCTCTTCTTCACTGGACGCCCACCCCGCCGACCGCACAGGCTCCGGCATGCCCCGGCTCTACCTCCTCGACGGCATGGCGCTCGTCTATCGCGCCCATTTCGCGCTGATCCGCAACCCCATCCGCAACTCGAAGGGCGTCAACACCTCCGCCCTCTACGGCTTCACCAACACCCTGCTCACCATCCTCGACAACGAGAAGCCGACCCACCTCGGCGTCGCCTTCGACACCTCCGCCCCGACCCCGCGCCACGAGCGCTTTCCCGACTACAAGGCCCAGCGCGAGGACATGCCCGAGGAACTCGCCGCCGCCATCCCCAACGTCAAGCGCCTGTGCCGCGCCTTCCACGTGCCGGTGCTCGAAATCGACGGCTACGAGGCCGACGACATCATCGGCACGATCGCCCGGCGCGCCGAGCAGGAGGACGGTTTCGAGACCTACATGGTCACCCCGGACAAGGACTTCGCCCAGCTCATCTCGCCCACCACCTTCATGTGGCGGCCGGGAAAGAAGGGCTCCGACCACGAGGTTATCGGCCTCGATGAAATCGCCGGCGTGTGGGGCGTCGATCGACCCGAAAAGATCATCGACCTGCTCGGCCTGATGGGCGACTCGGTCGACAACATCCCCGGCATCCCCGGCATCGGCCCCAAGACCGCCCAGAAGCTCATCGAGCAGTTCGGCTCGCTCGAGGGCGTGCTCGAAAACACCGCCCAACTCAAGGGCAAGCAGAAAGAGAAGGTCGAGGAAAACGCCGACATGGCGCGGCTGTCGAAGGAGCTCGCCACCATCATCATCGACGCTCCCGTCGAGGTTTCCTGGCACGATCTCGAACTCGCCGAACCCGACCCCGAGGCGGTGCGCGAACTCTTCGAGGAGTTCGAGTTCCGCTCACTCGCCAAGCGCGTTTTCGGCAAGGACGCCGAGCTGTCGAAAACCGGCGGTGCCGACAACGGCGACGACCCCGGCGCCGCCGACACCATCCGCTCCCTCGCCGAGGTCGAGCACCGCTACACCCTCGCCGACACGCAGGCGAAGCAGCGCCAACTGCTCGAAGCCCTCAAGACCCGCAAGCGCTTCTGCTTCGACATCGAGACCACCTCGCTCGACCGCTTCGACGCCCGCCTGCTCGGCATCGCCTTTTCCTGGAACGCCCACGAAGGCTGGTACCTTCCCTACTCCGCCGACCTCCGCGACGAACTCCGCGCCATCCTCGCCGGACCCGCGGTGAAGATCGGGCACAATCTCAAATACGACCTCTCCGTCCTGCTACGTCACGAGATCCCGGTCGAGGGCCCCTTCTTCGACACCATGCTCGCCCACGCGCTCATGCACCCGGGCCTCAAGCACGGCATGGATCATCTCAGTGAGACCCTGCTCGCCTACCGCCCGGTCAAGCTCGCCGACCTCGTGCCGGAGCCCGTCGAGGACGACCTCTTCAGCCAGGCCGCGAAAAGGAACGCCGGCAAGGACCTCGACGTCACCGCCATCCCGCTCGACAAGCTCGCCGAATACGCCGCCGAGGATGCCGACGTGACCTGGCAGCTCGCCGAGCGCTTCCGCAAGGAACTCGAGGACACCGACCAGAGCCGTGTCTTCGACACCATCGAAGCCCCGCTCCTTCCTGTGCTCGTGCGCATGGAAATGGAGGGCATCCGCATGGATACCGAGGCCCTCGCCGCGATCGGCGAAAAACTCCAGCAGCGGATCGACGAACTCGCCACGAGCATCGCCGACCACGCCGGCTGTCCCTTCAACCTCAACTCGCCCAAGCAGCTCGGCGAGATCCTATTCGACGAACTGAAGCTGGTCGAAAAGCCGAAGAAGACCCGCACCGGCCAGTACAAGACCGACGAGCAGACCCTCGCCGCGCTTTCCGGACTTCACCCGGTCATCGACGGCATCCTCGAATACCGCGAGATCACCAAGCTCAAATCGACCTACATCGACGCCCTGCCGACCCACGTCCAGCCCGCCACCGGGCGCGTCCACACCCACTTCCACCAACTCGTCGCCGCCACCGGTCGGCTCGCCTCCACCGACCCCAACCTGCAGAACATCCCGGTCCGCTCGGCCAACGGCCGCGAGATCCGCCGCGCCTTCGTCCCGCGCGAGGGCTGCGTGCTGCTGAGCTGCGACTACTCGCAGATCGAGCTGCGCGTGATGGCCGCGCTGGCCGGCGACGACTCGATGATCGAGGCCTTCCGCAAGCAGAAGGACATCCACACCGCCACCGCCGCCAAGGTCTGGGGCGTCAAGGAATCCGAAGTCACCGCCGAGCAGCGCCGCGGCGCGAAGATGGTCAACTTCGGCATCATCTACGGCATCTCGGCCTTCGGCCTCTCCCAGCGCCTCGGCATCCCGCGCGGCGAGGCCGCCGAGATCATCGACAACTACTTCGAGCAGTACCCCGCGATCCGCGAGTTCATGGACCGCACCATCGAGGAGGCGCGGGAAAAGGGCTACGTCTCCACCCTGGCCGGCCGTCGCCGCGAGTTTCCCGATCTCCGTTCCTCCAACCAGACCATCCGCGGCAACGCCGAGCGCGCGGCGATCAACACCCCGATCCAGGGCAGTTCGGCCGACATGATCAAGCTCGCCATGATCCGCATCGACGCGCTGATCCGGGAAAAGAACTACCGCACCCGCATGCTGTTGCAGGTCCACGACGAACTCGTCTTCGACCTCGACCCCGCCGAGGAAGCAACCCTGCTACCGGAAATCACCGGCATCATGGAAACCGCCATGCCGCTCCCGAACAAGGTCCCCCTCCTCGTCGAGCACGGCACCGGCCCCGACTGGCTCTCCGCGCATTGACGGGCAGGAGAGATGTTCAATCCACTCCGTCACTTCTCGATGGTCCCCGGCCGACCAACGCGGGCTGCGACCCGATTGAGACCCCGGCGCCCCCGGACCACCGGCGTCTGAAGAATCCGGCCATCCACCTCAAAAGGGAAGGCCCTTCCCCCCTCCAGCAACGCCGAGCCTCCTCGAATACGAGCAAGCGTCCTGCAACAGGATCAGACCCCCGCCTCGTCGGGTGCGGGCTTGGTATCGGCGGGCTCGAAGGAAAGTTCCTCCGCACCCTCGGCGCGAACGACCCGGACCGAGTGGCCGGCCTTCACGTCGCCGCGAAGCAGGGCCTCGGCGAGCGGATCCTCGAGGTACTTCTCGACGGCGCGGCGCATCGGACGCGCGCCATAGCTCGGATCGTGACCCTTCTCGACGAGCAGGTCGCGGGCGGAAGGGGCGAGCACCATGGTGATCTCCTTCTCGAGCAACCGCTTCGAAAGCTTCTCGACCTCCAGATCGACGATCTTGTCGAGGTCGCGCTTCTCGAGCATGTGGAAGACGACGAGGTCGTCGAGGCGGTTGAGAAACTCGGGGCGGTAATGCTTCTTCGCCTCCTCCATGATCTTCTCCTTCATGCCCTCGAAGTCCGCCTCGTCCTCGGTCATCGCGCCGAAGCCGAGCGAGGTCTGGCGCTTCACGGTGGCGGCGCCGACGTTCGAGGTCATGATGATGATCGTGTTGCGGAAGTCGATCTTGCGGCCGAGTGAGTCGGTGATCATCCCTTCCTCCAGGATCTGGAGCAGCAGGTTCATCACGTCGGGGTGGGCCTTCTCGATCTCGTCGAAGAGCACCACCGAGTAGGGCCGGCGGCGCACCGCCTCGGAGAGCTGCCCGCCCTCCTCGTAGCCGACGTAGCCGGGCGGCGAACCGATCAGCCGGCTGGAGGTGAACTTCTCCATGTACTCCGACATGTCGATCTGGATGAGCGCCTCGGGGTCGCCGAACATGAACTCGGCGAGATTGCGGGCGAGGTAGGTCTTGCCGACCCCTGTTGGGCCGAGGAAGCGGAACGAGCCGATCGGACGGGGCGGATCCTTGAGGTCGGCGCGCGAGCGGCGAAGCGCCTTGGAGATCGCCACCACCGCCTCGTCCTGGCCGATCACGCGGCCCTTGAGCTCGTCCTCCATCTTGAGAAGCTTCTCGGCCTCCTTCTCCTCCATCCGCTGGAGCGGCACGCCGGTCCATTTGGAGACGACGGTCATGATCTCGTCCTCGCCCACGTCGACGACGGTCTCCTCGGAATTCGAACGCCACTCGCTGATGGTCTCCTCGAGTTCCTTCTTGGCGGTCTTCTCCTGGTCGCGCAGCGCGGCGGCCTTCTCGAAATCCTGCTCGCCGATGGCGGCGATCTTGTCGCGGTTGATCTCCTCGATCTTCCCCTCGAGTTCCTTGATCGACGGCGGACGGGTCATCTGCCCGATGCGGGCGCGCGCGCCGGCCTCGTCGAGCACGTCGATCGCCTTGTCCGGCAGATAGCGTCCGGTGAGGTAGCGGGCGGTGAGACGAACGGAGGATTCGACCGCCGCGGGAGAATACTTCGCCTTGTGGTGGCTCTCGTACTTCTCCTGAAGCCCCTTCATGATCTCGATCGCATCGTCGACCGAGGGTTCCTCGACCTTGACCTGCTGGAAGCGGCGCTCGAGCGCGGCGTCCTTCTCGATGTACTTGCGGTACTCGTTGAGCGTGGTGGCGCCGACGACCTGGAGTTCGGCGCGGGAAAGCGCGGGCTTGATGATGTTCGAGGCGTCCATCGCGCCCTCGGCCGATCCGGCGCCGACGATGGTGTGCAGCTCATCGATGAAGAGGATGACGTTCTTGACCTTCTTGATCTCGTCCATCACCGCCTTGATCCGCTCCTCGAACTGGCCGCGGTATTTGGTGCCGGCGACCATCAGCGCGAGGTCGAGCGTGATCACGCGCTTGTCACGCAGGATCTCCGGCACGTTGCCGTTGGCGATCTCCTGGGCGAGGCCCTCGACGATGGCGGTCTTGCCGACGCCGGCCTCGCCGATGAGCACGGGATTGTTCTTGGTGCGGCGGCAGAGGATCTGGATGACCCGCTCGATCTCGCCCTCGCGGCCGATCACCGGGTCGAGTTCGTTGTCCGCGGCGAGTTTGGTCAGGTCGCGACCGAAGGCCTTGAGCGCCGGCGTCTTGGTCTTGCCCTCCGGAGCGCCGGGACCGGCCTCGCCCTCCATCCCGTCGTCGTCGAAGACGTCCAGATCGTCATCATCCTCGTCGTCGCCGTCGGGACTGAAGTTCGGATCGATCTCGGCGAGGATCTCGTTGCGCGTGCGCTGGATGTCGACCTCCATGCGCCGCAGCACGCGGGCCGCGACGCCCTCGCCCTCGCGCAGCAGGCCGAGCAGGATGTGCTCGGTGCCGACGTAGCTGTGGTTAAGCGCCTTGGCCTCCTTGTTGGCGAGCGCCAGCACCTTCTTCACGCGCGGCGTGTAGGGGATGCTGCCGGAAACCTTCTGGCCGTTGCCGGTGCCGACCTCCTTCTCCACCTCCATGCGCACCGTTTCGAGATCAAGCCCCATGCGCTCGAGCACGTTGACCGCCACCCCCTGCCCGAGCTTGATCAGGCCGAGCAGCAGGTGCTCGGTGCCGACGTAGCTGTGGTTGAAACGGTCCGCCTCCTTGCGGGCGAGAGCCAGGACCTGCTGTGCTCTGGGAGTGAAATTGTTCATGCGATTCCGAGGTCAGGAGAGTCATCGTCGTCACCCTCCGATTTGTTGATCCTACCAATATCAGGGGGTTCAAGGGTTTGCAACCGGGAGCGGATGATTTCCGCACGGATGCCGTCTCGCTCCTCCGGCGAGAGCTTCCTGCCGCCCTGGATCTGGAGGTGAGCCGGCTGGATCTCCATCAGCAGTTCGTCGCAGGTCGCGACCGTTTCCTCCGGGAAAAAACCGAGGTCGCCGCCGAGGCGGATCAGCGACAGGTGGTTCAGCGCCTCCTTCGACTCGATGATCCACGCATGGCGCAGCACCCCGTAGGCGCGGCCGATCTTGTCGCAGACCATGTCGGGATCGTCCTCGAGCAGCTTGCCGCGGGCGTTGCGCTCGTGCTTGGCGACCTGACCGATCACGCGCTCGAGCCGCCGCAGGATGGTGGCCTCGCTCTCGCCGAGCGTCGACTGATTGGAGATCTGGAAGAGGTTTCCGAGCGACTCGGTCCCCTCGCCGAAGATGCCGCGGACCGCGAGGCCGATCTTTCCGACCGCCTGGAGCACCTGCCCGATCTGGTCGCTGAGGACCAGGGCCGGCAGGTGCAGCATCGCCGACGCCCGCATGCCGGTGCCGAGGTTGGTCGGGCAGGTGGTGAGGTAGCCGAGTTCCGGATCGAAGGCATACTCGACGGCGTCCGCGACCTCGTCGTCGAAGGCGTCGATCATCTCATGGGCGGCGGCGAGGTCGAGACCGGGCCGGATCGCCTGCATGCGCAGGTGGTCCTCCTCGTTCATCATCACGGCGAAGGCCTGGCCGCGATCGATGACCACGCCGCTGCCCTCGCCACGGGCGGCGTGTTCGCGGCTGATGAGGTGACGCTCGACCATCACCTGCTTCTGCACCGAACTGAGCGAATCGAGGGACTTCGAAAAACCGTCCTTCATGCAGGCGAAGCCCTCGATGACGGGGCACAGCTCCTCGAGCACCTGCTGGCGCTGATCCTTCTTCGCCCATCCGGGAAACGGAATGCCGGCGAGATTGCGGGCGAGCCGGATGCGCGAGGTCAGCACGATCGCGTTGTCGGCCCCCTTCCCGATCATCCAGTCGGCCGGGTGCTTCAGCAGTGTGGAGAAGCGCATCATGACGGCGTCTCCGATTTCGCCATCGAATCCTCGATCTGGCGGATTTCGTCACGCAGGCCGGCGGCCTCCTCGTAGTTCTCCGCAGTGATGGCCTGGTCCAACCTCTCACGCAGTTCCTCGAGCCGGAGTTTCCTCTGGCGGATCTCCATCAGGCCGTCCGGCACCTTGCCACAGTGGCTCTCCCCCTTGTGCATGCCGCGGACCATGTCCTTCACCTCTTCGCGGAAAGCTTCGTAGCAGGTCCCGCAGCCGAAGCGGCGCACGCGCTTGAGGTCGTCGAGCGTGAAGCCGCATTCCGGACACGCGCGGCTCCTCCCCGGAGGACGGGGCACCACGGAGGTGACGCCCTGGTCGCCGCCGCCGAGCAAAAGGTCGGCAAGCGCGAAGCCGGTCGGATCGGTGACCCCGCTGTCCGCCGCGCACTCATTGCAGAGCGCGACTTTCTTGACCTTCCCGCCGACCAACTGGGTCAAGTGGACCTTGGCCGGCTTGCCGCATTTGTCGCAATCCATGGACGCTTGAGCCTAGTTCGGGGCCACCCGATTGCGAAAGGAAAAGCACGATCCGGGCCGAAAATCAGTCAACCGGAGTGCCCGTCGTCTGCGTTTCATGATGGAAGGCCTCGATCAGTTTCGCGGTCATCGGACCCGGGCAGCCGTCGCCGATCGGCCGTGTGTCGAGCGTGCGCACCGGGATCACCTCCGCCGCCGAGCCGGTGAGGAAGCATTCGTCGGCCGTGTAGATGTCGTAGCGGGTCACCGAGACCTCGCGCACCGGGATGCCCTCGCGGCGGGCAAGCTCGAGGACCACCCCCCGGGTGATCCCGTCGAGCGCACCGTCGGAAACCGGCGGCGTCCGCAGTTCGCCGTCCTTCACCAGAAACAGGTTGTCGCCGGTGCATTCGGCCACGTAGCCCTGCTCGTTGAGCATGACCCCCTCCATCGCCCCTGCCTGGATCGCCTCGACCTTGGCCATGACGTTGTTGAGGTAGTTCAGCGACTTCACCTGCGGCATCAGCGCCGCCGGCGCCGGGCGCCGGGTCGCGCAGGTCGCCACCGCCATCCCCTCCCGATAGCACTCGTCGGGATAAAGGCTGATCGTCGAGGCGATGACGAACATGCTCGGCCGCTCGCAGTTGTACGGGTTCAGCCCGAGACAACCCGGTCCGCGGGTCACGACGAGGCGCACGTAGCCGTCGTCGAGTTCGTTGGCGCGGATCGTTTCCAGCACGTAGCCGATGACCTCCCCGGGCGTCCACGGCATCGGCAGCAGGATGGCCCGCGCCGAATCGAAGAGGCGCCTGACATGCTCCTCGAGCCGGAACACACGGCGGCCGTAGAAGCGCACTCCCTCGAACACCCCGTCCCCATAAAGCAGCCCGTGGTCGAAAACCGAGATGCGCGCCTCGGCCTCGTCGACCAGCTTTCCGTCCAACCAGACTTTCATCGTGCGCGCAGCCTAGAAGGGGCGCGGGCACTGGCAAGCATCCGCTTCACCGTCACGGCAAATCCCCCTCCTCCGGCGCCTTCGGACCGCGCGCGTCCTTGACGTCGGTCAGCATCTTCCAGTCCGGCCTGCCGTGGTCGAGCCGCTGCAGTTCGCTGGCGTAGACCGCGTCCTCGTTGCGCGGATCGAGTTCGGCGGCGAGTTCGACGAAATAGCGGGCCAGCATGGTGTTCTCCGCCCCGCCCTGCTGCTTGAGCACCTGGGCCCGCGTGAAAAGCAGCCGCGCGAGCACTTCCGCACTGTAGTCACTGTCGATCGGCTCGGGGACAATGCCGCGGGAGAGCTGGTAATTCGCGACCAGGGCCCGGCGGTTTCGAGGAGCCAGGTGCAGCGACAGCGCCAGGTAGCGCCGGGCGAGCTCCAGCGAGGCAGCCGATGCCTCCGCGGCCGCCACCTTGTTCACCGCGTGGATCGCCAGGTTGTTCGCGTATTCCTCGCGCTCGCGGTCGAGCATCCCGAGGTCGTCGGAAAAGGCACCGGCCCCGATGCGCGGTTCCATCCACACGAACGGCGTCTTCTCCGCCGCCATGCCGCAGCCGATCAAGATCGCGAGCCCAATCGCCGCTTGTCCGAAGCGAAACACGAGGGCTATCTGTCCCCCCGGAAACCGACCAATGCAAGCCGCAACTCCACCCGACGACGGCGACAAGAAGGCGTGGCGACGCCGGCTGCGCGAGCGCCTGCGCAGCGTGCCGGATGCCGGTTCGCAGGCCGCCTCCATCCTGCGTCACCTCGAGCTGCATCTCGCCGCACTGCCCGACTCCCGCCTCGCCGCCTTCGCCGCGATGCCGGGCGAGGTCGATCTCCGCCCGCTCGTCCGGGCGTCCCGGCACGCCTGGCATTTCCCGCGCATCGACGGCGACCACCTCGTCTTCCACCGCGTCTCCGATCCGGATGACCTCGAACCCGACGCCTACGGCATCGACGCCCCGCGCCAGGACCACCCTCGGATCGACGTGGAGGATTTTGATGTCTTTCTCGTCCCCGGCCTCGGATTCACCCGCGACGGATCCCGGCTCGGCCGGGGAAAGGGCTACTACGACCGCGTGCTTGCCCGCGCGCGACCCGGAGCACCCCTCATCGGCATCGCCTTTCGCGAGCAGCTCGCCGACCACCTCCCCACCGATGCCCACGACATCCCGGTGAACCACCTCCTCACCGCCGACGGCCTCGAACTGGTCGCGCCCGGCACTTGAGTGCGCTCAGGCCCAGCCGGGCACCTGCAGACGGAACTCGGGAATGCGAGTGAAGATCCAGCGCCCGTTCCCGGTCCGCCCGAAGAAGGCCCCCTCCACCACCGCGTCGGCCGCGGTCACGTGGTAGCTGTTGTAGGAAAAGTGCTCGCCGGGATCGAGCGTCGGCGTCTGGCCCACCACGCCGTCGCCCTCGACAACCGTCATTTCCTCGCCCTCCTGCACCACCCACTTCCGTCCCTCGATCTTCACCCGGTCGTCGGAATCATTGTGGATCGAGATGAAATAGACGAAGGGATGGGGCTTGTCCGACGGCGCATCCAGCGTCGGCATGTAGATCACGTCGTCCACGGTCACCCTGAGCCCCTTCAGTTCCTCCATCGCGGGAAGTCTCACGACACCGGCCGCCCTTTGCCAAACCGAAACCGCGGGCCCGACGGGAACGATCCGTTCTTTGCGTTCCGGCGTCTTTGCGGTTCATTCCCTTCTGGAACGAATGAATGCGCCACCCGTCGCCCTCACCATCGCCGGCTCCGACTGCTCGGCAGGCGCGGGCCTGCAGGCCGACCTCAAGACCTTCCACCACTTCGGTGTCCACGGACTTACCGCCGCCACCTGCGTCGTCGCCGAGACCCCGAACGAGGTCCGCTCGATCCACGCGATCCCCCCGGCCATTCTTCAGGATCAGATCGAGATCCTGCTCGCGAGCTATCCGGTCGCCGCAATCAAGACCGGCATGCTCTTCTCGAAGCCCCATGTCGTCGCCGTCACCGAGATCCTCGCCCGGCATCCGGACATCCCGCTGGTCGTCGATCCCGTGATGATCGCATCCACCGGCGATCCGCTGCTGGAAAGGGACGCGATCGACGCCTACCGGGATCGGCTGCTGCCGCTGGCCGACCTGATCACGCCGAACCTCGACGAGGCCGCCGAACTCGATGGGGCGTCGCTCGCCTCCGAAGCGGACATCGAGGCCGCGGCCGCCCGCCTTGCGGAGCGCTTCGCAACTTCCGTCCTGCTCAAGGGCGGCCACCTGCCGGGACCCGCATGCGGCGACTGTCTGTTCGACGGCAAGGACGGCCGATGGTTCCGCAGCCCGCGCATCGACACCCCGGCGAGCCACGGCACCGGCTGCACCCTCTCCGCCGCCATCACCTCCGGACTCGCGATGGGAAGCCCGATGCCTGAGGCGGTAGGAAAGGCGAAGGATTTCCTGAACCTTGCCCTTTTCCGTTCACTCGAATGGGGCGAGATCGCGATGCTCAACCAAGGCCTCGATCTTCACTGAGCCGCAAGCCCCAACCGCTCCGCCTCGGCCATCGGCATCGGCCTTGCCTCGCATACCTTGCGCCAACCGGGGAAGTTCCACTTGTTGGGAAAGCCGGCGCACTGCACGGGCTTGACCTCGTGGATGCGGCAGCCGCCATCCTTGAGCATGATGCAGGAATGGTCGGGGCGCTCGACCAGCGACAGGCCCTGGCGATCGGTGCGCAGGCGGGTGTAGCGCCCGATGAAGCGCTCCTCGCTCATGCCGAGGAAGCCGGCGATGCGCGGGATCTCCTCCTCTTCCAGCCGCACGTCGCCGGGCCAGCGGCAGCAGGCGGTGCACCTCTGGCAGACGTAGTAGGTGTCGGGATCGAGGAACACGTCCCGGTTCGACGGCGTGCCGTGGTTCATCAGCGGCTCGCCATCTGCTGCGCCTGTGCGGCCTTGTAGTAGCCGTTCACCTTCGCCTGAAAGGCCCGCCATTTCCGGCCGGGCCGGCCGTTGTCGAGGAGGAAGTGCGGGCAGTTCTTGTGCGGCTTGCTGAGTCCCCGGCGCGGCCAGTGGTAGTGCGGGACCACCCGGCTCAGGGGGATGCCGTGCTTGTGCATCAGGTAGGCGGTCAGGCGCGCGGTGCGGTCGATGGTCGCGTTGAGATCCGCGCCGCGGTTCTCGCACATCTCGACGCCGATCGAGTAGCGGTTGCCGGGGCCGTCGAAGTCGGCGTGCTCGCCCTGCTCGTTGGTCGGCAGGTGCTGGATCGCCGCGTGCTCGTCGACGGTGAAATGCCAGATCAGGTAACCGATCCGGTTACCGCCGGAGCGTTTCGGCGCCCGCAGGGCCCCCCGTTTCAGCGCCAGCGAGTGCCGCTCGGCATCGGCCGAATAGTTCTGGGTCGAGTGGATCGTGATGTAGCGCGGCGTCATCCGGCGGACGACTTTCCGGCCGTGGGTCCCGCGCGGCACCAGATCCTGCTTGAGGTTCACCGAGCGCAGCAATCCTGCCGTGCCCGTCACGCTCCCGCCTCCAGCCGCCGGCCGACTGGAACCCGTGGAGCCCGAGGCGGCCACCTCGGTCTGGCGATGGCTGCCCCACACCGGCACGCTTTCATCACTGTAGCCGGCGACCGGCCCGAGCTTGGTGCAATGCGAGCCGAGCAACACCACCGCCAGCAGCAGCGTCGGAAGGAGAAGGACTTTCAACAGGAACGAGAGTAACACCTGAGTAGCGGAGTGAAAGGCGGGAATCGTCTCACGCCGGGGAGCCGCCGCTTGCCATCCGCGGAGGCTCCGCCCACGGTTCCGCCGTGCCCGCCCAGGCGCATGCCAACGACCGCTGGCTGGCCGACGCCGCCGCGGTCCCCGAGTTCCGTCAACGCCTCGACCAATTGCTACGCGGCGAAGGAGGCGTCGTGTTCGATCACATCGACCCGGCCGCCGACGCCTGGCTGGTCGCCCTGCTCGGCCATGCGTGTCGCCGGCGACGCACCTGGCTGCTGGTCCCCTCCCCGAAGCACCGCGAACGGCTGGCCGCCGAGCTGGCCCTGTGGGGCCTGAAGGCCTCGGTGCTGCCCGACCCGTCGATCGAGATCGGCGACAACGAGGTCGGAGATCCCGAGGGAGAAGCCGCCCGGCTGGAGCTGCTGACCCGCGCCTCGCAGGACTCCGGTTTCCTCATTCTCGCCGCGCCCGACGTCTTCGAAACCCCGGCACCGGATCCGGAGGGACTGCGTCGGCGCCGGATCGCCCTCAGCCCGGGAGACGAGCGCGACCCGGCCGAGCTGACGGCCCTGCTGGCGGAGCAGGGCTACGAGAAGAACGTGCTCGTGCAGGACCGCGGACAATTCGCCGTGCGCGGTGGCATAGTCGACATCTTCCCCTTGCAGAGCGGCCGCCCGCTGCGCCTTGAGTTCTTCGACAACGAGATCGAGTCGATCCGCGAGTTCGAGATCGATTCCCAGGCCTCGGTCCGCAAGCTCGGAAAGGCCGAGCTGCTGCTCGGAGACACCGAGAACGACAGCCGGGTGGAGGCCTACCGGCTCCCGGACGACCAGGTGATCGTCCTCGGGCAGACGACCGGAGCCTGCGATGTCGCCATCCTCGAGGGGCCCGCCGACCCGGAGGTCGAGGAGGATTTCTCGACCGCCTGCTTCGGCAAGCCCTTCGGCTCGTTCGAGGCGGGCGACTTCGTCGTCGAGGACATGCTGCGCGAGCGTTTCTTCGGCCAACTCGCCGAGTGGCACCGCGACGGCTGGCGGATCGGCATCGTGTTCTCGAACCGCGGCGAGCAGGAACGCTTCGAGGAACTCATCCCCGGCGGCCTCGGCTTCACGCCGGAGTTCCTGCGCGGCGAGCTGATGGAGAGCTTCACCGTTCCGGCCGCCAGGCTCGCGCTGCTTTCCTCGAGTGAGATCTTCGGCCGCTACCGGACGCCCGGGACCTTCGGGGGTTCGCGCGGCACCACCCGGCGGGCCACCACCGCCCGGGCCTCGATCGACGACATCGCCGAGGGCGACCTGGTCGTCCACAGCGAGTATGGCGTCGGCCGCTTCCTCGGCATCCCCGAAGGCGAGGAGGAGATCACGATCGAGTATCGCGACGGCGCTCTGCTCGCCGTGCCCGTCGATCAGGCCCACCTCGTCAGCCGCTACGTCGGCATCGGCGGACGCGCACCGCAGCTCTCGAAGCTCGGCGGCACCGGCTGGCGCAACACCCGCAAGGGCGCCGAGAAGGCGATCCTCGACTACGCCGCCCGACTGCTCCGCATCCAGGCGGAACGGGAGGCAGCGCCGGGCTTCGCGCACCCGCCCGACTCGCGCTGGATGTGGGAGTTCGAGAACTCGTTCCATTTCACCGAGACCCCCGACCAGCGCCGCGCGATCGAGGAAACCAAGCGCGACATGGAGTCGCCGCAGCCGATGGACCGGCTGATCTGCGGCGATGTCGGCTTTGGAAAAACCGAGGTCGCCATCCGCGCGGCCTTCAAGGCCGTGACCGGCGGCAAGCAGGTCGCGCTGCTGTGCCCCACCACGGTCCTCGCCGAGCAGCACTGGCGGACCTTCCGCGAGCGGATGAGCGACTACCCGATCCGCATCGACCTGCTCAACCGCTTCCGCAGCCCGGCGGAAGCGAGGGAAACCGTCCGCGGCGTCGCCGACGGCACGGTGGACATCGTCATCGGCACCCACCGCCTGCTCTCCGCCGACATCCGCTTCAAGGACCTCGGCCTGGTGGTGGTCGATGAGGAACAGCGCTTCGGCGTGAAGCACAAGGAGCGCTTCAAGGACCTGTTCCGGCAGATCGACGTGCTCACGCTTTCCGCCACCCCCATCCCCCGCACTCTCTACATGGCGCTCATGGGCGCGCGCGACATGTCGACGATCGACACCCCGCCGCCGAACCGGGTCCCGGTTCACACCACGGTGACGCCGTACGACGAGCGCATGATCCGCGACGCGATCCGCCGCGAGCTTCACCGCGACGGCCAGGTCTTCTTCCTGCACAACCGGGTGAAGTCGATCGACATGATGCGCAAAAAGCTCGCCGAGCTCATCCCCGAGGCACGCATCCTCGTCGGCCACGGCCAGATGGAGAAGGACGAGCTGGAGGTCGTCATGCGCGGCTTCGTCCGCGGCGAGGCCGACATCCTGCTGGCGACCACGATCATCGAGACCGGCATCGACATCCCCAACGCCAACACGATCCTGATCGACCGCGCCGACCGTTTCGGGCTCGCCGATCTCTATCAGCTCCGCGGTCGCGTCGGACGCGCCGGCGAGCAGGCCTACGCCATCCTGCTGCTACCCCGCGAGCTGGTCACCCAGGGCGACGCCCGCAAGCGCATCCACGCCATCAAGCAGTACACGGCGCTCGGTTCCGGCTTCAAGATCGCCATGCGCGACCTCGAGATCCGCGGCGCCGGCAACCTGCTCGGCACGAAGCAGTCGGGCCAGATCGCCGCGGTCGGCTTCGGACTCTACTGCCAGCTCCTTCGCCAGTCGATCGACCGCCTCCAGGGCAAGGCCCCGAAGGGCGCGGTCGACACCGCCTTCCGCAGCGACTTCGTCGCCTTCTCCGACAACGAGTTCCAGCGCGGCTCGGCCGACCACGAGATGCTGCCGGCCTATCTTCCCCACCGTTGGCTCGCCGAGACCCGGCTGCGGGTCGGCGCCTACCGGGAAATGGCCGAGTGCCTCGACGAGGACGAGCTGAACCGGCTGTCCGCGCGCTGGGCGGATCGCTTCGGCCGGCTGCCCGATGAAACCCGGCACCTGCTCGACATCACGCGCCTGCGGCTGCTCGGGGCCGAGCGCGGCGTCGAGGCGATCGAGATCAAGGGCCAGCGCCTGATGCTCCAGCGCAACGGCGAATACATCGTGCTCGAAGGAGGCCGTTTCCCGCGCCTGAAAGCCACGCGGCCCGAGGCCAAGCTCAACGAGGCGATCAAGATGCTGCGGTCCCTTTGAAGAGACCCGCCCTCGCGGCCTACTCCACGTCCTTTAGCCGATCCTTCAGATCGGCGAGGCTCTTGCGCCAGTCCTCGAACTCGCCGGCCTCCTCCCAGGCCTCCCGCAGTTCGCTCGGCTCGTTGAAGACGCGGTCGACCGCCTTGCGGGCCCGGCGGAGCCTGCCGTCGTCCTCGTCGAGTTCCTGGTCGTCAATCCAGTCCTCGAGCGCCTCGGTGTCCTCGGCGGACTTGCCGGGCCTTCCGTAGAGCCACGCCGTGACCTCCGCCGCCGCGATGCCTTCCTCGCCCGTCGTCTCCTCGACCGGGTCGTCCCCGCATCCGAGCACGGCGTCGATCGCCTCGTCCACCATCGCGATCGTGCCGCCCGCAACCAGCTCGTCGAGCCAGTCGCTGGCCGAATCATTCGCGAAAGGTGTCGTGTCCCAAGCGTCCATGCCCGATGTTTGATCGACTCGAATTGCCCCTGTCAACCCCCTCATTCATCGATCGTGATCTTGGCCGGATCGAAGTCCACCGCGGGAAATTCGAGATCGAGGCTTTCGAGCACGTTCGCGAACAGCTTCGCCACGCACAGGTTGCGGTACCACTTGCGGTCCGCCGGGATGATGAACCAGGGCGCGAAGGAGGTGCTGGTCTTCTCCATGACGTCCTCGTAGGCCCGCTGGAAGTCGTCCCAGCGCTTCCGGTCCTGGAGGTCGTCGGGGTTGAACTTCCAGTGCTTCCTCGGGTTCTCGAGACGCTTCTCGAGGCGCTCCTTCTGCTCCTTCTTCGAGATGTGCAGGAACAGCTTCAGGATCGTCGTCCCCTCCTCCGCCAGCATCCGCTCGAACTCGACGACGTGCCGGTAGCGGCGCTTCCACACCTCGTCGGGCATCAGCTTCTTCACCCGCACCGCGATGATGTCCTCGTAGTGGCTGCGGTTGAAGATCATGATCTCCCCCTTGCGCGGCACGTGCCGGTGGATCCGCCACAGGAAATCGTGCGCCAGCTCGTTCTCACTGGGCTTCTTGAAGCTGCGAACGTGGATCCCCTGCGGATCGACCCGGGAGAAGACATGCTTCACGCAGCCGTCCTTGCCGCCGGTGTCCATCGCCTGGAGGACCACCAGCACCTTGTGCCGGCCCTGGGCGTAGAGGACCTTCTGGAGCGCCTGGATCTCGTCGCGCAGACCGTCGAACAGCTCCTGGGTGTTGGTCTTCCCGCCATCGGGGCAGAGGCTCACGTCACCGGCCGCCTCCTCCTTCAGCTTCACCTTCGACCCCTCCGGGACCATGTAGGTTTTGAAAGGATCTCCATCCAACTTCATCCTCCGCATGGTTCCGCCCGCGCCACCGGTTGAAAAGCCTCAAGTGCCCGAAATTCCGGTGTCACACATTCGGCGTTGCATGGCCCGCCCGCATCGGCACCCTAGCAGCCGATGACGAGTCCCGACGAGCAGCCGAATTTCCCGACCGCACCGGTCACGGCGGTGCATATCGGGGCGAGTTCGGTCTCGATGCTCGTCGCGCAGCGGACCGCCGACGGGCGCTTCACGCCGGTCGATTTCCTCGAGCAGCCCGCCCCGCTGGCGCGCGACATCTTCCGCTACGGCCGGATCGGCGGCGACACCACCGAGCGCATCGTCGAGATCCTCAACGGCTTCATCGAGACCGCCCGCGAGTACGGCGCGCGGATCGACCTCCACTCGCGCGCCGTGGCGACCAACATCCTCGTCGAGGCCGACAACCACGAGCGCTTCCTCAACCGCGTGCGCATCGCCTGCGGACTGGGCATCAACCCGATCGACGACGGAGAGATGACGCGCTTGATCTACCTCAAGACGCGCCGCCGCCTGCTCGACACCCCGCCGATGAAGCGCAAGAGCGCGATGGTGCTCCACGTCGGCCCCGGCAACACCCGGGCGCTGCTCTTCGAGGAGGGAGCGATCCGGCGCTACACCAGCTACCGCCTCGGCGCGCACCGGACCCGCGAGGCCATCGAGGGTTCCCACAACGGCGGCGAGGCGATGCTGCGGGTGATCCGTGAGAACGCCTCGGGCAACCTCGCGCAGCTCAAGTTCGACTACCACGACGTGAAGATCGGCGCGCTGGTGCTCATCGGCTACGAGATCCAGCAGATCAGCCGCTTCCTCACCGAGAAGTCCGGTTCGTGCAGCCCGCGCACGCTGCGGCGGCTCTCCGCCACCGCCGCGGACATGAGCGACCTCGAACTCGTCCAGCACTTCCAGACCGACTACCAGTCCGCCGAGGCGCTGGTGCCCGCCATCGAAACCAACCTCGCCATCGCCGAGGCCCTGGGCGTCGAGGAACTCCACATCCCCTCCAGCGACTACGAGCAGGGGTTGCTCCAGGACATCCTCGTCTCGAACCAGCTCACCGACTCGCTCGACCGCGAGGTCCTCCGCTCGGCCCGCATCCTCGCGTCACGCTTCCTCTCCGATCCGAACCACGGCGAACACGTCGCCCGGATCTCGCTGCATCTCTTCGACCAGCTCGAGGACCTCCACCACCTCGGTCCGCACGAAAGGATGCTGCTCGAGGTCGCCGCCATCCTCCACGAGGTCGGCACCTTCATCAGCCCGCGGGCCCACCACAAGCACTCGGAGTACATCATCCTCAACAGCGAGATCTTCGGGCTCGACCGACGCGACGTGACCGTGATCGGCCTCGTCGCCCGCTACCACCGCCACTCCGGCCCGCGCCTCGATCATCCGATTTACCGCGAACTCAGCCCCGGCGACCGCATCCTCGTCTCCAAGCTCGCCGCCATCCTCCGCGTGGCCGACGCGCTGGAACGCACCCACGACCAGCGGGTCCACGAGATCCACACCCGCCGCAACCGGCACCGCCTCCACCTCACCCTGCCGGGCGTTTCCGACGTCGCGGTCGAACGCCTCGCCATGGTGTCGAAGGGCGACCTGTTCGAGGAGGTCTTCGGCCTCGAGGTGGTCATCGCCGATCCGGCATAGCACAAGTTCCAAGTGAGAAGTTCCAGATTCCAATCCCAGCTTTTCAGCGTTTCAGTTTTTCAGCGTTTATGAGCATCCCCTACGTGAATCGCGAGCTGTCCTGGCTGGAATTCAACCAGCGCGTCCTCTCCGAGGGCGAACGCGCGGACCTTCCCCTGCTCGAACGACTCAAGTTCCTCGCCATCACCGCGTCGAACCTCGACGAGTTCTTCCAGGTCCGGGTCGGAGGGCTGATGCTGATGCGCCGCAGCGGACGCACCCGGCCCGATCCTTCGGGGCTGACGCCGCTCCAGCAGATCCAGGCGATCCGACGCCGCGTCCAGCGGATGATCGCCGACCAGTACAGGCTTCTCTCCGAGGAACTCCTTCCCGCCCTCGATAAGGAGGGCATCCGGCTCGTGCGGGTCGGCGACCTCGAATCCGCCCAGACGGATCAGGTGGCGGCCTACTTCCACGCATCCATCGCCCCCCTGCTCACCCCGCTGGCGATCGATCCGGACGGCGACCCGCCCCACGTGCCCGGCCTCCAGCTCACCCTCGCCTGCAAGCTGCGCGACGAGGAAGGCGAATCGACCCGCTACGCCCTGGTGCCCCTGCCCGACAGCCTCGGCCGACGCGTCCCCGCCGACGTTCCCGGAGCCGGCCACGCCTTCGTGCTCATCGAGGACCTGGTCGCCACCCATCTCGGCTCCCTGTTTCCCGGCGAGAAGGTGGTCGCCACCGCCTGCTTCCGCGTGACCCGCAACGGCGACATCGCCGTGCAGGAAGAAGACGCGATCGATCTCGCGGGGGAAATGGAAGACGTGCTGGCCGCGCGCAAGATCGCCGACACGGTGCGCCTCGAACTCCCCGTCCCGATCTCCCGCGACCTCGCGGGCATCATCCGCCAGGTCTGCCGCGCCGACTCGGGCGAGGTCTACCGCGTCCACGGACCGCTGGGACTCGCCTCCTTCATGGAGCTTTCCTTCGTCAGTGGCTTCGACCACCTGAGGGACCGCGACTGGGCGCCGCAACCGTCGCCGGACATCCCGCCGAACGAGCCGGTCTTCGACGCCATTGCGCAGCGCGACATCCTCCTCCACCACCCCTACGAAAGCTTCGAGCCGGTGCTGCGCCTGCTCGACGAGGCAGCCCGCGATCCCGATGTGCTGTCGATCAAGCAGGTGCTCTACCGCACCGCCCGCAACTCGCGCATCATCGACGCGCTGATCCGCGCCGCCGACAACGGCAAACAGGTCACCGTGCTGGTCGAGCTCAAGGCCCGCTTCGACGAGGCCCGCAACCTCGACCGCGCCGAGGAACTCCAACGGGCAGGCGCCCAGATCGTCTACGGCGTGAAGGGGCTCAAGACCCACGCCAAGATCTGCATGATCGTCCGCCGCGAGGCCGGCGTGCTCCGCCGCTACGTCCACCTCGGCACCGGGAACTACAACGAATCGACCGCCCGGCTCTACACCGACATCTCCTTCCTCACCTGCCGGCCCGAGTATGGAGCCGATGCCTCGCTGTTCTTCAACGCGGTGACCGGACGGTCGAAGCTGCTGCGCTTCCAGCGCATCATCCCGGCACCGACGGCGATGAAGCCGCGACTGCTGTCACTGATCGCCGACGAGGCCGAGCGCGCGCGCCAGGGAGAGCCCGCACGCATCCTCGCCAAGGTGAACTCGCTGCAGGATCCCGAAATCATCGCCGCGCTTTACGACGCCTCCCGGGCCGGTGTGGAGATCAAGCTCAACGTCCGCGGCATCTGCTGCCTCAAGACCGGCGGCTCGAAACGCGCGAAGAACATCGAGGTCGTCTCCATCATCGACCGCTACCTCGAGCACTCGCGGATCTTCTATTTCCACCAGGGAGGCGACTCGCAGATGCTGATCTCCTCCGCCGACTGGATGGGCCGCAACCTCGACCGCCGCGTCGAGCTGATGATCCCCATCGAGGACGCCCGGCTGCGGGGACGGCTGCTGAAGATCCTCGAGACCTTCTTCCGCGACAACACCCAGGCGTGGCGCATCCGCTCCGACGGCACCTCGGAACGACTGAGCCCGGAGAAGGGGGAAAAGCCCTTCCGCGCCCAGGAATACTTCCACCGCCGCGCGCGCCGCACCGCCAAGGCCCGCGAGCACGAGCGGGCGATGCGCTTCGAACCCCACCTCCCACCCGACGACCAATGACCATCGAACCCGTAGGAACCATCCGCAGCCAGTGGGGCGAAGGCCCGATCTGGTGGAAGGACTCGCTCTACTACGTCGATATCGAAGGCCGGAAGGTCATCCGCTACCAGCCCGCCACCGGCGAGGAGATCCAGTGGGACGTCGGCGAACGGGTCGGCACCGTGGTCCCCCGCGAGTCGGGCGGCCTGGTCATCGCCGGCGACCGCGGATTTCATCTCCTCGATGAAACCGACGGCCGCCTGAAGGCCATCGGCGATCCCGAGTCCGACAAGCCGGACAACCGCTTCAACGACGGCAAGTGCTCGCCGGACGGGCGATTCTTCGCCGGCACCATCAGCCTGGTGAAGAAGACCGGCGACGCCCGGCTCTACCGGCTCGACCACGACCTCTCGATCCACGAGGTCTTCGGCCCGGTCACCAACTCCAACGGCATCGTCTGGAGCAGCGACGGCGGGACCTGCTGGTACATCGACACGCCCCGCCGCGAGGTGCTCGCCTTCGACTACGCCGACGGCCACCTCACCAACCTGCGCAGCGCGTTCTCGACCGAGGCCGTCGATGCCTCGCCGGACGGCATGACCATCGACGCCGACGGAAAGCTCTGGATCGCCTTCTGCCACGGAGCCTGCGTCGTCTGCTACGATCCGGCCACCGGTGAGGAGCTCCGCCGCGTCGAGCTGCCCTGCCTGGAAACCACCGCCTGCGCCTTCGGCGGGCCCGAGCTCGCCGATCTCTACGTCACCACCGGCGTCCACAAGACCGAGGTCGAGGAACACGCCGGTCGCCTCTTCGTCGTTCGCGACCTCGGTGTCCGGGGAGTGCCCGCCAACGCCTTCGGCGGATAGGAGTGGCTCGCTCCCGAGAGCCATGCGCCGGGAAGACGGCTTTCCAGCCGTCTTGCGGAGGCTGGGAAGCCACCGCCCCAGCTCATGGCGCTTTCAAAGCGCCACTCCCCAGAAATCCATCACATGCGGCGTCTCTTCAAGGTCGCCGACTTCCCGCCAGTCGAACACCGCCTCGACACCGGGCATCGGTTCGAAACCCAGCTTTCTCCAGAACGGATCGAGGGGGCGGTAACCGGCGGGACGGCGCGGATCGTCCCCATCCCTCCGCACCGCGCAGAAACAGCAGAAGCCGATCCCGCCGTGCGAACGCGCCGCCGCGAGACGCTCCTCCATGAACCTTCGCCCGATTCCCCGGCCGCGATATTCGGGCAGCAGGATCGACTCGCCGAAATAGAATCCCTTCGCCACCTCGCATCCCGCTTCCTCGAGCGGCTTCCGGAATTCCTCGACCTCGTCGACCAGCGGCAGGCAGGTCGAGATGCCGACCAGCTCTCCTCCCTCCTCCGCCGTCACGATCCGGGCCCGTGGATTCCCGAGATAGGTCGCCAGGTAGTTGCGCTCGTACTCGAGCGTCCCGTCATAGAGATACGGCCACTCGCGGAAGACCGTGATCCGCAGCGAGGCCAACTCGTCCAGGCGGCCCGCCAACTCGCTCGCGACCCGGGTCTCGATTCTCATGCCCCCACCGCGTGCAACCCGATCCCTTTTTCCCGGCAGAGCCGCTCCACTTCCTCGCGCTCGATGAGGAGGGTCTTTCCCGCCTCGACCGCGATCGCCCCCACCCCGGCCTCGGCACAGACCTCGATCGTCTGCGGCCCCACCACCGGCACGTCGAAACGCAGGTCCTGATCCGGCTTCGAGACTTTCACCAGCATCACGTTCCTGCCACGGCCCAGCTCGCCCCCGCGGCGAATGCAGGCGTTGGTCCCCTCGAAGGCCTCGACCGCCAGCACCGTGCCGTGGCGCACGACCACCGTCTGGCCGATGTCGAGACGGCTGGTTTCCTTCGCAATCCGGTAGCCGAAGGCCGCGTCGTCGAGCTGCCGGTCCTTGAAGCGTGGCCCGAAGACATGCCCGGGCGCCGGCAGCAGATCCTCGAGGAAGGTGGTCGCCGGCAGCAACTCGATGCCGTCCTTGGAAAGCTCCTCCGCGATGCCGCCGAAAAGCGACTCGGCGTTGCGTTCCTTCACCCGCGCCAGCAACTTCAGCGTCCGCAGGTCCGGCCGCAGGTTGAAGAGGTTCTTCGGCGCGATCTGGCCGACCATCACCGCCTCGTGCGCGCCCTGCCGGCGGAAGTAGCGGATCGGCTTGCCGAGCTGGCCGACCCGCATCCACTCCACCGCATCGACCATTTCCGCCACCTCCGGACGGGTCTCGCCCTCGAAGGCCGCCATCACCAGCCTCGCCTCCGGCGCCTTGCGCCTCGCGGCCTCGATGAACACCCGCGGATAGGCGCCGTTGCCCGCGATGATGCCGATGGTTCGCGTCGCCTCCATGCTTGATCGTGAGAGAAAATAGCGGCTGTGGGACTCGAACCCACACTCCGAAGAACTCGATTTTGAGTCGAGCGCGTCTACCAATTCCACCACAGGGGCACAGCACTTGAAGCTACAGCTGACGTTATAGCGCCGAAGGCAGATTTCGCAATTGTTTATTTTAAGTCGCTTACGATTCCTGATCTGGGTCGGTCTTTGAGGACTTCCGTGGTTTTGACTTACGCACGTTGATCGCCGCCGCATCGATACTGGTCTTGATATGGGAAGCGTAGTATTTCTCGATCATTTCGACGCTGGTG
>ERZ869936.579-NODE-579-length-33278-cov-6.370015_pt1 | contig 33278 bp, 26 predicted proteins | sample MGYA00520876_ERZ869936 | MGnify/ENA primary metagenome ERZ869936 (study PRJEB32218, sample SAMN09650985) | biofilter metagenome | isolation source: enrty point of leading RO module | place: Saudi Arabia: Thuwal, RO plant located on Red Sea | collected 2016-02-17 ... | reverse complement strand
TTGAACCCTCATCTCTTCGATTTCCTGTTCAGTTACAGAAAGGGATGGTTTTTGTATTCGCCCGTTTGCCTGGTGGGTATGATAGCGCTGCTCTTTCTCTTTTGGTCAAAAAAAAACCCGGTTTACGGCCTGGTTTTTTCTTTTGTTCTCTTTGCCGCCTTTTTGTTTTCCAGCTGGTGGTCCTGGTGGTATGGGGGCTCTTTTGGTCAAAGAGTAATGATCGATTTTTACGCCTTAATTGCGCTCTCTCTTGCCGCAGCTTTATATAACATTCGACATAGCTTGTGGCGACGAACTTTTCTCGTGGCGCTTATAGCTTTTTCCCTGTTGAACATATTCCAGACCTGGCAATACCGCCACGGAATTATTCACTGGAGCGATATGAACAAAGCAAAATATTGGAATAGCTTTTTTTTGACTCCCTGGTAAAAAACGGACTCCCCGTAATTTTTTTCTTGACAAAATACCGCAAATGCATTAGATTAGCATATTAGTTTAAAATATGAAACCATTCTACCTCCTTTTGGTTTTTTGCTCTTTCGCAGGAATCCTTCAATCCCAAAACACAAAAGTTAAATCCGGAAATCCCGATAACACCACTTTTGTTCCGCCCAACCGTACCTGCGGCACCCCGGCCGTGTCGGAGGATTGTGACTGGATTACCAAAATTATCCTCGACAGGGCTGCTTCTAAAGTTCCTGTTCAAAACCAAAGTGCGATTTATGATATTCCTGTAATCGTGCACATCATTCATAACGGCGAATCTGTTGGTTCAGGCACCAACCTTTCCGTAAACCAGATTAACTCCCAGTTTGATGTGCTGAACGAAGACTTCCGAAAAACAAATGCCGATTTCAATACAGCCGTTCCCTCAGTTTTTCAACCCTCCGGTGCCGATTGCGAAATTAACTGGTGCAAAGCCATGTATGATCCCAATGGGAACCCCTTAGCAGAACCCGGAATTAACCGGATAAACCGGAACTCCATGGGATGGAATGCCCCGCCGTATTCAGCAGGATATGTCGACGGAACAATTAAACCTAACTCTATTTGGGACCCATCCCGGTATTGTAACATTTGGGTCTGTAATTTGAGTGGAGGACTTTTGGGATATGCCACGTTTCCCGCCAGCTCAGGTCTTACCTGCCTCAGTGCCCCTTATGGAACCGCAACCAGTGATGGGATAGTGGTTTTATACAATGCCTTTGGAAGGGTTGGAAATGTTGCTTCTCCATACAACAGAGGTCGAACCACCACACATGAACTTGGCCACTGGCTCGGGCTCAGGCACATCTGGGGCGATGCTAATTGCGGAAATGATTGTTGCAACGATACTCCCACTCAACAAAGTTCTTATTTCGGTTGCCCAACTTTTCCTCAGGTTTCATGCTCCAACGGTCCTAATGGAGCCATGTTCTGCAATTACATGGATTACACCGATGATGCCTGTATGGCAATGTTTACCAACGACCAAAAAACACGCATGCAAACCTGTATGCAGAACGGTACATTTCGGGCTCCTCTGGCAACTTCAACCGCCTGCAGCCCCCCACAAGCCCTGGATGCGGGAATTTTCCTGATAAATGTCCCCAATGGAACCGTGTGCTCGACCTCATTTTCACCTGTAGTGGTCCTTAAAAATTTTGGAACCAATACTCTTACTTCAGTAACCATCTCCTATCAGGTGGATGCCAACCCGGCTGCCACATTTAATTGGTCAGGTTCCTTGTCTTATAATCAAACCGCCACCATAACACTTCCTGCGGTAACTACCACCGCCGGGGCACATACTTTTACCGCCTGTACCTCAGCACCTAATGCCGGGACTGACTTAAACATCAATAATGATTGCCGGACCTCGAATTTTACGGTACTGACGGGAGGACAGGCCCTTCCGTTTTTCCAGGGTTTTGAATCTGCAACCTTTCCGCCTTCAGGTTGGATCCTCGATAATCCCGATGCCGGTATGACATGGGTAAGAACCACAGCAGCGGCCAAAACCGGTACCGCATCTGCTATGATTGATAATTATAACTATAACGCCAATAACGAAAACGATGACCTGATCACCATGCCCATTGACCTTACCACACAAGCAAATCCTGCCTTGTTTTTTCATGTGGCCTACAGGATGTATACAAACCCAACCGCTAACCCAAACTATTCCGATACCCTTTCCGTCCACGCCTCAACCGATTGCGGAACTACATGGACCCTCCTTTATAAAAAGTTCGGAAATGCACTGGCCACAGCCACACCCACATACTCTACCCAGGCTTTTGTCCCCACCGCAACTCAATGGAGGCAGGAGATAATAACGCTTTCTTCGCTGGCAAGCTCTCCAAATGTCATGTTCCGCTTTAGGAATACAACCGATTATGAAAATAATCTATACCTCGACGATATTAATATAACCAGCAATACAAGTATTGAGGATATCTCTGGTAGTGGGCTGATTAACCTGTTTCCTAACCCAACCCATGACAAAATCTTCCTGAATTTGGATTCACAGCTCGGAAAATTGATTAATTTGCAGATAATCAATGTGTTAGGGCAGGAGATGGGCTCTGTTGAATTTGTACACAATAACCCTGATTTGGTCGAAATGAACTTGCATTTGTTAGAATCGGGTATTTACTTTGTAAAGGCCCGGTTTGATACCGGGAAAGAGTTCTCAAAGAAATTGATTTTAGAGAAGTAACAATTAAACCAAACCAATAAACCCCCAAAAAACCAACCCATGAAAAAAACACTACTTGTTATTTGCGGGATTGCGCTGTTTGCTGCACTTCCTGTAGTGGCTCAAAACGTAGTTCGTTGTGCCTCGCAACCCCCATGTGCTGAATTTGAAGACTGGCTTCAGCCTCTTATTGATGCCCGGATGGCCGACCCTGAAATCCACCCTAACGCCATTTACACCATCCCTACAGTAATGCATGTTATTCATAACGGAGAGAATGTAGGTTCGGGAACCAACCTGAGCGTAGCGCAGCTAAACTCTCAGTTTGACGTTCTGAATGAAGATTTCAGAAAGACCAACGCTGATTTTAATACCGTAGTTCCTGCTGCTTTTCAATCCGTAGCCGCCGACTGCGAAATTAACTTTTGCAAAGCTATGCGCACCCCACAGGGAAATGCCATGCCAACCCCGGGTGTAAACAGAATCAATCGGAATACGATGGGATGGACTGCTCCTCCCTATAGCACCAGCTACATTGATAATACGATTAAGCCCGCCACTATTTGGGATCCTACCAAATACTTTAACGTTTGGGTTGTAAATATTTCGGGCGGTATCCTCGGGTATGCCACTTTCCCTGTGGGATCTGGTCTTACCACCTGTATGAATGTTACGCTTGAAACGGCAACCCGCACAGGTGTTGTAATTCTGTATAATGCAACCGGAAGAGTGGGAAACCTGATGGCGACCTATAACAAAGGCAGAACAGCCACTCATGAAGTTGGTCACTGGCTTGGGCTTCGCCACATTTGGGGTGATGCTAATTGCGGTAATGATTGTTGTAACGATACCCCAACCCAGGCATCCTCAAATTTCAATTGCCCAACATTCCCAAAAATCAGCTGTAACAACGGTCCTAACGGGGAAATGTATTGCAATTACATGGATTATGTTCCTGATGCCTGCATGGCCATGTTCACCCAGAACCAAAAAGCCAGAATGCAAACCTGTATGGCAAATGGAACGTATCGCGCACCCTTAAATACTTCCAATGCCTGTACTCCCGTGGGAATTGATGATCCCTATTTTGCCAATGCCTTTACCCTGTTCCCGAATCCTACAACCGGTACCCTGAACATCAGGGCTGCATTTCCTGAAAACAACCTTCAGGTACGGGTTTACAACAGCCTGGGTGAAAAGGTGGCCGACCTGGGAAGAGTGGTTGATAAAGAATTCTCTATCGACCTTTCCTCTCAACCCAATGGAATTTATATGGTTGAGTTTAATAATGGAAACATTGTTCAAACCATGAGAGCTAACCTTCAGCGGTAAACCAAACCATGTTTTGTTAAGTACTTTAGGGCCCGGATTTTCCGGGCCCTTTGTTTTATTGGCTAATTTTACAGCATGGATGAGTTGACAAATAGCCTGATTTCCATCACAACCGATGCCTCCCTGAAAGCTATCGCCCTTAAAGTATTAAGAGCAGAAAGAATTGCTATTGATGAAGCCCTGCTTTTGGGTACCAAAGCTCCTCTGGGCCTCTTGGCCGGCCTGGCCGACGCCGTAAAAATGCGGATGTACGGCAAAAAAGTGTTTTTCAATAAAAACTTTCATATCGAACCCACCAACATCTGTGTTTACGATTGTAAGTTTTGTTCATACAGCCGGCTAGTCAGGCAAAAGGAAGAAGGCTGGGAAATATTTGAAGAGGACATTTTGAAGATTGTGCGTTCCTATGATGGAAAACCTGTTACAGAGGTTCATATTGTAGGGGGTGTTCACCCGAAAATGGGCCTGGAATATTTTGGGAATATCCTCTCGGAAATTAAAAAAATCAGGCCGGAACTTCATATAAAAGCCTTTACCGCTGTAGAATTGTACTACATGTTTAAAAAGGCCGGAAAAACCTATTCCGAAGGACTTGAATATTTGAAACACTGTGGGCTGAATTCAATTCCCGGCGGAGGTGCAGAAATTTTTGATGCCGAAATAAGAAAGCGGATTTGTGAAGACAAGTGTACATCGGAAGAGTGGCTTGAAATCCATAAAACAGCTCACTTGCTCGGCATCCCTTCAAATGCAACCATGCTTTACGGCCATTACGAAACGTGGGAGCACCGAATTGATCACATGAATCGACTTCGGATACTTCAGGACGAAACAAAAGGGTTCAACACCTTTATTCCCCTGAAGTTCCGGAATAAGGATAATCAGATGTCTGATGTTCCTGAATGTACCACCATGGAAGATATGCGGGTTTATGCATTGGCAAGGGTTTTCCTCGACAATTTTCCTCACCTTAAATCATATTGGCCCATGCTGGGAAGGGATAATGCAGCCCTTTCGCTGGGGTTTGGGGTGGATGATATTGATGGAACCATCGACGATTCAACCAAAATTTATTCAATGGCCGGTTCCCAGGAACAATCGCCCGTTATGACCACCTCCGAAATTGTTGCCCTGATCAGAAATGCAGGCAAAATCCCGGTAGAAAGGGATACACTGTATAAAGAACTGGCTGTTTTTGATGCGGATTCTGCCCTGGCATAAAGGCAACAGAAACCTTTTTTCTCCGCAGTCGTTGAACTCTTTAAAAACTTGTAATTGGAACGGATTAAGGAGTTTGAGTCTTATCTAAAAAATGAGCGGCGGCTTTCACCCCACACATTAAGGGCTTACCTGGATGATTTGGCCCAGGCTTCCTCTTTTTTTCTGGAGAATGCCGGTACATCATTCCTGGACAAACTGAACCACCTGCAAATTCGCTCCTGGATGGCTGATTTATCAGAAAGGGGAGTTAGCGCAAGAAGTATAAACCGGAAGCTGAGCTCTCTGAATGCTTATTTCAGGTATTTGCAAAAACAGGGGCTGCTGGAGATAAATCCGATGAAAAAGGTTACCGGCCCGAAAACAAGTAAGAAACTGCCCGTTTTTATAGAGGAAAAGTCTATTGAACACCTGTTTACAGGAGATTTTTTTCCTGATAATTTTATGGGACTCCGTGATAAAACCCTTCTCGAATTATTTTATGCTACAGGAATCAGAAGATCCGAATTGATTAATCTTAAAGTTGATGATTTTGACCCCTCAGGAAAGACCCTTAAAGTGGTGGGAAAAAGGAAAAAGGAAAGGATTGTTCCTCTGGCAGAATTAACCACCCGGCAGCTTGAATTTTATTTGGAGCAACGGAACACCACCTTCCCGAAAATTGCATCAAATGAACTTTTTGTGTCGAAAAATGGAAAAAGATTAAATCCGGGGGTTGTATATTCCATCGTAAGATGTTACCTTAGTAAAGTAACAACCGTTGCCAGGAAAAGTCCACACATTTTGAGACACTCCTTCGCAACTCACCTGTTAAACCATGGAGCCGAACTAAATGCAATTAAGGAATTACTGGGTCATGCAAACCTTTCGGCAACACAGGTTTATACCCATAATACCATAGATAAATTAAAAGAAACCTACCGCAACGCGCATCCGCGTTCGAATAAAAAATAAAAAAGGAGGATTTATGAAAGTAACCATTCAAAGTGTGCATTTTGATGCAGACAAAAAACTGATCCAGTTCATCGAAGAGAAAATTGGCAAACTCGGTACATTTTTTTCAGATATTATAGGAGCTGAGGTAACCCTTAAACTTGAAAAATCGGTCGGACTTGACGACAAAGCAGCCGAAGTGCGGCTAATTGTGCCCGGAAACGACCTGTTTGCCAAGAAAACCTGCAAAACCTTCGAGGAAGCCATCGATACCACCGTCGCAGCCCTTAAGAATCAAATAATTAAGCATAAAGAGAAGCTCCGCAGGGTCTAAGCACCTCCAAATCCCGGGCAAATAAAAATCTTAAAGATTTTTTTTGCTGATAATCAAATACTTTGTAAGTTTGCAGTCCTTTTTTCGGAAGGGGCTGCTTTTTTATTCCGTCAGAGGGAAAAGTTCTGTGAAATACGGCAAAAAATTGAGTTGGCCGGAGTAGCTCAGCTGGTAGAGCAGCTGATTTGTAATCAGCTGGTCGGGGGTTCGAGTCCCTTCTCCGGCTCAGTTTTGGGAAATTTGGGGGGATACCAAAGTGGCCAACTGGGACAGACTGTAAATCTGTTGTCTTATGACTTCGAAGGTTCGAATCCTTCTCTCCCCACATAAGCGGAAGTAGCTCATTTGGTAGAGCATCAGCCTTCCAAGCTGAGGGTGGCGGGTTCGAGCCCCGTCTTCCGCTCCAGAAAAAGTTAACCGGCTAATCCCCGGAACTTTTAGGAATAGATGGTTTCCCGAAGATTTTGCCGATCGGGGGAAACGGAAGTAGAAAGGGGAGCTGATTTAAGCCGGTGTAGCTCAGTTGGTTAGAGTGCGTCCTTGGTAAGGACGAGGTCACGGGTTCAACTCCCGTCACTGGCTCAAAAATGAATGTGAATTTAAATTAAATAAAAACCAATAATTAAATTAAACAAAGTAGATAGCAATGGCAAAAGAACAATTCCAGCGTACCAAACCACACGTTAACATTGGTACAATCGGTCACGTCGACCACGGGAAAACAACCCTCACCGCAGCCATCACCACCGTGTTGGCAAAGCAGGGTTTGGCTGAAGTAAGAGACTTCTCTTCAATCGACAACGCTCCTGAAGAAAAGGAAAGAGGTATTACAATCAATACTTCTCACGTAGAGTATCAGACCGAAAAGCGTCACTATGCGCACGTGGATTGTCCTGGCCACGCCGACTATGTAAAGAACATGGTTACCGGTGCCGCCCAGATGGACGGAGCTATCCTTGTGGTTGCTGCTACAGACGGACCTATGCCACAAACCCGTGAACACATTCTGCTTGCCCGTCAGGTAGGTGTACCCCGTATTGTGGTTTTTATGAATAAAGTGGATATGGTTGACGATCCGGAACTTCTTGACCTTGTGGAAATGGAAATCCGTGACCTTCTTTCATTCTATGAATTTGATGGATCCAACACACCCATCATCCGTGGTTCTGCATTAGGTGGTCTTAATAACGACCCAAAATGGGTTGAAACCATTATGAGCCTGATGAACTCCGTTGATGAGTGGATTCCTGTTCCTCCCCGTCAGGTTGACAAACCCTTCCTCATGCCTGTGGAAGACGTGTTTTCAATTACCGGTCGTGGAACCGTTGCTACCGGAAGAATTGAAACCGGAGTTATCAATATCAACGAAGAAGTTGAAATTGTTGGAATGCGTGAAGAGCGTGTTAAATCAGTTGTTACAGGTGTGGAAATTTTCGTGAAACTGCTCTATCGTTGAGAAGCCGGTGACAACGTAGGATTGCTGCTCCGCGGTGTAGATAAAAAAGATATCTGGAGAGGTATGGTTATCGCAAAACCCGGTTCCATTACCCCTCATACTGAATTTAAAGCTGAAGTGTACGTATTGAAGAAGGAAGAAGGTGGCCGTCATACCCCCTTCCACAACAAATACCGTCCTCAGTTTTACCTGCGTACCACCGATGTAACCGGAGAAATTGATCTTCCGGAAGGACGTGAAATGGTAATGCCCGGCGATAACGTAACCATCACCGTAAAGTTGATTGTGCCTGTTGCTATGGACAAAGGACTTCGCTTTGCGATCCGTGAGGGTGGCCGTACCGTAGGTGCCGGACAGGTAATTGAAATTGTGAAGTAAGGTTTTCGGAATCCGGAACCGGTTAAATGCCGGTTCCGGAAATTCCCGGATGCCTGTGTATAACGACCGGAAAAACGGGTGTAGTTCAAGGGTAGAATAGCGGTCTCCAAAACCGTTGATCTTGGTTCGAATCCAGGCACCCGTGCAAAAATTAAACCCGCACCGGGCAAAAAAGGGATGCAATGAGTAAGATAAAAGCCTATTTGGAAGATACCAGAAACGAACTTTTAAATAAGGTTTCCTGGCCTACCTGGAAAGAACTTCAGGATAGTGCCATTGTGGTAATGATCGCTTCCTTGATCATTGCGATGGTAATTTGGGTTATTGACTTCGGGTTCAGGAACCTGTTGAGTTTTGTTTACGATTTTTTGAAATAATTTACTGTGCCTGTTTCCATGAGCGAGAAAAAACCAGCTACACCCGTAAAAAAATGGTACGTGGTGCGTGCTATCAGTGGTAAGGAGAAAAAGGTAAAACAACACCTGGAAGTGGAAATTAATCACCACCGGATTCAGGATTTTGTTTCCCAAATCCTTATCCCAACTGAGAAAATCATTCAGATAAGAAATGGAAAAAAGGTAAGTAAAGAACGCCCTTTTTATGGCGGATACCTTTTGGTTGAGGCCGCCCTGGTAGGTGAAGTGCCTCATATCATTCGCAACACACCAGGAGTTCTCGGATTCCTGGGCGAAACAAAAGGCGGAGATCCGGTTCCCATGAGACCTTCAGAAATTAATCGAATTCTCGGCAAGGTTGATGAACTGGCCGAATCGGAAGGAACTCTGGTTAACCGCTTTATGGTAGGAGAGTCAGTTAAAGTAATTAACGGCCCCTTCAACAGCTTTACCGGAGTGGTTGAGGAAATTAATGAAGAGAAGAAGAAACTGAAGGTTATGGTGAAAATCTTCGGTCGTAAACAACCCCTTGAATTAGGGTTTATGGAAGTTGAAAAGGAATAATCTGTTCGGGCGATTGCTTCCACACCCCGAAACGGATTATCAGAATTAGAAAACAGAAAAAAAACAAAAAATGGCTAAAGAAGTCAGCGCAATAATAAAACTCCAGATCAAAGGCGGAGCCGCTAATCCCGCTCCCCCCATTGGTCCAGCCCTGGGTGCAAAAGGGGTAAATATCATGGAGTTTTGCAAACAGTTTAATGCACGAACCCAGCAAATGGGCGGCAAGGTTGTTCCTGTTATCATTACCGTTTATTCCGATAAATCGTTTGAGTTTATTCTGAAAAAACCACCGGTGGCGGTGTCTATCATCGAAGCCGCGAAAATTCAGAAAGGCTCAGGAGAATCAAACCGGAAAAAAGTCGGTAGTATCACATGGGAACAGGTAAAGAAAATTGCAGAAGATAAAATGTCTGACCTCAATTGCTTTACCATCGAATCAGCCATGAGTATGGTTGCCGGTACCGCCCGTAGCCTTGGAGTGACTGTTGAAGGGCAGTCTCCCCTCAGCAAATAATTTTGTTAAACCGGTGGAGTTTTCCCTGAAAGAAAACGCCTGCACACCGAAAAAACCGTTCAATGAAAAAGCTCAGCAAAAACAGAAAGAAAGCCCTCGAGAAATTCGATGCTGCTAAGGCCTATAACCTTACCGAAGCATCGAAGATTTTAAAAGACATCACCTTTACCAAATTCGACGCATCCGTTGACCTTGCTATCCGGCTTGGCGTTGATCCCAAAAAATCGAATCAAATGGTGCGCGGATCCGTGGCCCTGCCCCATGGGCTGGGTAAGCAGGTTCGGGTACTTGTTTTGTGTACGCCCGATAAAGAGGCGGAAGCAAAAGCCGCAGGCGCCGAATACGTTGGCCTTGACGAGTACGTTGAGAAAATAAAAGGTGGATGGACCGATGTTGATGTAATTATCACTATGCCCAGCGTAATGGGGAAAGTGGGAGCCCTTGGAAAAATTCTGGGTCCCCGCGGATTAATGCCAAACCCCAAAACCGGCACCGTTACCATGGAAGTGGGAAAAGCAGTTACCGAGAAAAAAGCCGGTAACATTGATTTCAAAGTTGACAAACAGGGAATCATTACCTGCTCCATCGGAAAGGTATCTTTCGAAGGCGATAAAATCGCTGATAATGCTAAAGAATTGTTACAATCCATAATAAAGCTAAAGCCTGCTTCCGCTAAGGGCACGTATCTGAAAAGCGTTTATCTCTCGAGCACTATGAGCCCGGGAGTGCAAATCGATACTCGTTCCTTAGAGGCTTAGTTGTAACTTTTAATTAAATAATCCATGAAAAAAGAGGAAAAAGACCAGGTCATTGAAGATCTGAAGGTAAAACTGGCTAATACCAGCCATTTCTACCTCGCCGATACCGCAACCCTCACAGCCGACAAAACTACCAAGCTGAGAAGGATGTGCTTCGATCGGAAGATCAAAATGCTCGTGGTTAAGAACACCCTTCTGAAAAAGGCAATGGAAAGGACCGAAGGACGGGATTACAAAGAAATGATTCCTGCCCTGAAAGGTACAACGGCGATTTTTTTCAGCGAGAGCGGGAGTGAGCCCGCCAAGCTGTTTAAAGAATTCCGCGGACCCGACGGCACCGTTCCCGGATTGAAAGCCGCTTATGTGGAGGAGTCCATTTATTTCGGGCCTGAAAGCCTCGATGTATTGGCCGCCATTAAAAGCAAAAATGAACTTATTGGCGATGTTATTGCCTTGTTGCAATCTCCCTCTAAGAACGTTATTTCCGCACTTCTTTCCGGTAAAAACAAATTGGCAGGTGTTGTTAAAACACTCTCCGAACGTCCTGAGTAATTAATTTTTTCTAATTGTTAAATTTTAAAATCAAATAAAAATGGCCGACGTAAAAGCTCTCGCAGACCAATTAGTAAACCTCACTGTAAAAGAGGTAAATGAACTTGCAAAAGTTCTTAAAGATGAATACGGTATCGAACCCGCTGCTGCTGCTGTTGCAGTTGCTGCTGCCGGTGGTGCCGGAGGTGGCGCTGCTGCTGCTGAAAAAACATCTTTCGATGTAGTTCTTAAAAGCGGTGGAAACGCTAAGCTTGGTGTGGTGAAAATCGTAAAAGATATCACCGGACTGGGACTTAAAGAAGCAAAAGACCTTGTTGACGGTGCTCCAAAACCCGTTAAGGAAGGTGTAGATAAAGCTACTGCTGAACAAATTAAAAAACAACTGGAAGAAGCAGGAGCAGAGGTTGAACTTAAATAATCTGCTCGTTGAATTCCCGGAATCAGCCCTTCACCCCTGAAAAGGTGAAGGGCCATTCCCGTTTACCTGCGGAACGTAAAACCGCATTTGGAGAATTGGAAAATTGTGTAACCCGTTTAACCTCCAGTAACCTTGGCTCAGAGCAAGAAAACCCAGCGAATTAATTTCGCAAAAACTAAAGTTCATACCGAATATCCCGACTTTCTGGATATTCAGTTGAAATCTTTCAAAGACTTTTTTCAACTGGAAACCACTCCTGAAAACAGACAAAATGAAGGTCTGTTTAAAGTGTTTAGTGAGAATTTCCCAATTTCAGATTCCAGAAACAACTTTGTTCTGGAGTTTTTAGACTACTTCATCGACCCTCCCCGGTATACCATCGATGAATGTCTGGAACGGGGTCTTACCCATAGCGTTCCCCTTAAAGCAAAACTGAAACTTTATTGCACCGACCCCGAGCACGAAGATTTTGAAACCATTGTGCAGGATGTTTACCTGGGAACAATTCCTTATATGACCCCCAAGGGAACTTTCGTTATAAACGGTGCAGAAAGGGTAGTGGTGTCTCAGCTTCACCGCTCTCCCGGTGTGTTCTTCGGCCAAAGCCGTCACGCCAACGGAACCAAACTTTATTCAGCCCGAATCATCCCTTTTAAAGGATCCTGGATTGAATTTGCTACCGATATTAATCAGGTGATGTATGCTTACATCGACCGGAAAAAGAAATTACCCGTTACCACTTTGCTGCGCTCCATAGGATTCGAAAGCGACAAACAAATTCTTGAAATTTTCGGCCTCGCTGATGAAGTGAAAGTTTCAAAAGCAGGATTGAAGAAATATGTGGGACGAAAACTTGCCGCCAGAGTACTCAAAACCTGGACTGAGGATTTCGTGGATGAAGATACTGGTGAAGTTGTTTCTATCCAGCGTAATGAAGTAATCATTGAAAGGGAATCAATCCTCGAAGATCAACACATCGATCTTATCGTTGAAGCCGGAGTTCCGGCCATCATCCTTCATAAGGAAGATGTGGATTCCAATGACTATGCAATTATTTACAACACCCTGCAAAAGGATCCCACCAACAGCGAAAAAGAAGCTGTTGAGCATATCTACCGCCTGCTTCGGAATGCCGAACCTCACGATGAAGAAACCGCCCGTGGTATCATCGAGAAATTGTTCTTCTCCGACAAGCGTTATGACCTCGGTGAGGTTGGAAGATACCGTATCAATAAAAAACTAGGCCTGAACCTTCCTGAAGATGTTAAGGTTCTTACCAAAGAAGATATCATTGCCATTATTAAATACCTCATTGAGCTTATTAACTCAAAAGCCGATGTGGATGATATCGATCACCTTTCCAACCGCCGCGTTCGGACCGTAGGTGAGCAACTTTATTCTCAATTCGGTGTGGGACTTGCCCGTATGGCAAGAACCATTCGCGAAAGAATGAACGTAAGGGATAATGAGGTGTTTACACCTACCGACCTTATTAACGCTAAAACACTCTCGTCCGTTATTAATTCCTTTTTCGGAACCAACCAGCTCAGCCAGTTCATGGATCAAACCAATCCGCTGTCTGAAATTACCCACAAGCGCCGTTTGTCGGCACTTGGCCCCGGAGGTCTCTCCCGGGAAAGAGCCGGTTTCGAAGTTCGTGACGTACACTATACCCACTACGGAAGATTGTGTACAATCGAAACGCCGGAAGGACCTAATATCGGTCTTATTTCTTCGCTTTGCGTTTATGCTAAAATCAACAAACTCGGATTTATTGAAACTCCTTACCGCACAGTTACACAGGGTAAAGTGGATGTAGATAAAGGTGTTGTTTATTTAAGTGCAGAGGAGGAAGATCAGCGTATTATTGCCCAGGCTAATGAAGGTATCGACGAGAAAGGCCGCTTCCAGAATAATAAAATCAAAACCCGTTATGAGGGCGATTTCCCGGTAGTTGAACCCGGAAAGGTGAATTTTATGGATGTGGCTCCGAATCAGATTGCCTCTATTGCCGCTTCACTTATTCCTTTCCTTGAGCACGACGATGCGAACAGGGCCCTTATGGGATCTAACATGCAGCGTCAGGCAGTTCCCCTCTTACAGCCTCAGTCGCCTATTGTGGGAACCGGACTTGAATACCTTGTGGCCCGTGACTCACGCGTTCTCATTAATGCCGAAGGCGATGGTGTTGTTGAATATGTTGATGCCAACGAAATCACTATCCGGTATAATCGTTCTGATGAGGAAAAACTGATCAGTTTCGATGATGATATTAAAACCTATAAGCTTACCAAATTCCGCAAGACAAACCAGAATACCTGTCTGAACCTTCGTCCTGTTGTTAAAAAAGGCGAAAAGGTAAAGCGTGGACAGGTCCTTTGCGAGGGTTATGCTACCCAGGCCGGGGAACTGGCACTTGGAAGAAACCTTAAAGTGGCGTTCATGCCCTGGAAAGGTTATAACTTCGAGGATGCCATCGTGATCTCTGAAAAAGTTGTTCGCGACGATATTTTTACCTCCCTGCATATCGACGAATATATTCTCGAGGTTCGTGAAACCAAGCGTGGACTGGAAGAACTTACCGCCGACATTCCGAACGTAAGTGAAGATGCTACCAAAGATCTTGACGAAAACGGAATGATCAGGGTAGGAGCCGAAGTGAAAGAGGGTGATATCCTGATAGGTAAAATTACACCTAAGGGAGAAACCGATCCTTCACCCGAAGAAAAACTTCTCCGCGCCATTTTCGGTGATAAAGCCGGAGACGTAAAAGACGCATCACTTAAAGTGCCACCTTCTATTCGTGGTGTGGTAATTGACAAGCGACTTTTCTCAAGAGCTATTAAGGATAAAAAAGCAAAAGCCGACGAGAAAACCATTCTCGATAAACTCGATAAGGAATTCAATGATGAATCCAATTCATTAAAGAAAGCCTTGGTTGAAAAACTGTTTACTCTTGTTAACGGTAAATCTTCTCAGGGGGTTTACAATAACCTCAAAGAAGAAGTGATTCCAAAAGGAACCAAGTTTACCCAGAAAATGCTGGAAAAACTGGATATGCTTTCTTTGAATCCTACCAAGTGGACAACGGATAAGGATGTAAATGACAAAATCAAGACCCTGCTCCACAACTACAGCATTAAGTATAATGATGTTTACGGATTATTTAAACGTAAAAAGTTCGCAGCTACCGTAGGTGATGAGCTTCCTCAGGGAATTGTTCAGCTGGCGAAAGTTTATGTGGCTAAAAAACGTAAACTGAAAGTGGGTGATAAAATGGCGGGTCGCCACGGAAATAAGGGTATTGTTGCCCGTATCGTTCGTGAAGAGGATATGCCATTCCTTGAAGACGGAACCACTGTTGACATTGTACTTAACCCTCTGGGTGTACCTTCCCGTATGAACCTCGGACAGATTTACGAAACCGTTCTGGGTTGGGCAGGTCAGAAACTGGGATTAAAGTTTGCAACGCCCATTTTTGATGGAGCTACACTTGATGAAATCAATAAGTACACCGATGAGGCTGGAGTGCCAAGATATGGCCAAACCTTCCTTTTTGATGGTGGAACCGGAGAGCGTTTTGATCAACCGGCTACCGTGGGTGTAATTTATATGATGAAACTCGGACACATGGTTGACGACAAGATGCACGCAAGGTCTATCGGTCCATACTCTCTTATTACGCAGCAGCCCCTGGGAGGAAAAGCCCAGTTTGGAGGTCAGCGATTTGGAGAAATGGAAGTTTGGGCACTCGAAGCATTTGGTGCAGCCAATATCCTTCAGGAAATTCTTACTGTTAAATCCGACGATGTGGTTGGAAGAGCAAAGGCCTATGAGTCTATTGTAAAAGGCGAAAACCTGCCAACCCCCGGAATTCCCGAATCTTTCAACGTATTGTTGCATGAATTGCGGGGATTAGGTTTGAATGTATCGATGGACTGATTTTTCCGAAACCAATTATTGATTATTTAACACAAAATAAAACATGGCGCTAAAAAGGGATCAAAAGCTAAAAAGTAATTTTACGAAGATCACCATCAGCCTCGCTTCACCTGAACACATTCTTGAAAGGTCGAGTGGAGAGGTTTTAAAGCCCGAAACAATCAACTACCGGACCTACAAGCCCGAGCGTGACGGATTGTTTTGTGAGCGTATTTTCGGTCCTGTAAAAGACTGGGAATGTCATTGCGGGAAATATAAGCGCATTCGTTACAAAGGAATCGTTTGCGATCGTTGCGGTGTTGAGGTTACTGAAAAGAAAGTACGAAGAGAAAGAATGGGCCACATCAATCTTGTGGTTCCTGTTGTTCATATCTGGTACTTCCGCTCTCTTCCTAACAAAATCGGGTACCTGTTGGGCTTCCCCACCAAGAAGCTCGACATGATTATTTATTATGAAAGGTATGTGGTTATTCAACCCGGTGTTAAAGAAGGTGAGGGACTTAAAGTAAATGATTTTCTTACCGAAGAAGAATACCTGAACCACCTGGAAACTCTTCCGAAGGAAAATCAATACCTTGACGACTCCGACCCAAGTAAGTTTATTGCCAAAATGGGTGCCGAGGCATTGGAAATGCTCTTGAAGAGGGTAAATCTTGATGAGCTTTCTTATGATCTTCGCCACCGTGCAAGTACAGAAACTTCCCAGCAAAGAAAAAATGAAGCCCTTAAGCGTCTGCAGGTTGTAGAGGCTTTCCGTTCGGCTAATCATAATGTTGAAAATCGTCCCGAGTGGATGATTGTGAAAGTGGTTCCCGTAATTCCACCCGAACTGCGCCCGCTTGTTCCATTGGATGGCGGTCGTTTTGCTACTTCCGATTTGAATGATCTATACCGCCGGGTAATTATCCGGAATAACCGTCTGAAGCGCCTTATTGAAATTAAAGCACCGGATGTAATTCTTCGTAACGAGAAACGGATGTTACAGGAATCGGTGGATTCATTATTTGATAACTCAAGAAAATCCAATGCGGTTAAGACCGAAGCAAATCGTGCACTTAAATCCCTGTCAGATTCTCTGAAAGGAAAACAAGGGCGCTTCCGTCAGAACCTGCTCGGAAAAAGGGTTGACTATTCTGCCCGTTCCGTAATTGTTGTAGGTCCTGAACTCAAACTTCACGAATGTGGTTTGCCTAAGGACATGGCGGCAGAATTGTTTAAGCCGTTTATCATTCGTAAGCTGATTGAAAGAGGAATAGTAAAGACCGTAAAGTCAGCGAAAAAGATTGTGGATCGCAAAGAACCCGTTGTTTGGGATATCCTTGAAAATGTACTTAAAGGTCATCCGGTTCTTTTGAACCGTGCTCCCACACTTCACCGACTGGGTATTCAGGCTTTCCAGCCTAAACTTATTGAAGGAAAAGCTATTCAGCTGCACCCACTTGTTTGTACGGCTTTCAACGCCGACTTCGACGGTGACCAGATGGCTGTCCATGTACCCCTGGGTAATGCCGCTATTTTGGAAGCAAAACTTCTGATGCTTGCTTCTCATAATGTATTGAACCCTGCCAACGGAGCGCCCATCACGGTTCCTTCTCAGGACATGGTTCTCGGACTTTATTATCTGACCAAAGCCAGACTTACCGATAAGGAGAAAGTGGTAAAAGGTCAGGGTAAAGTTTTTTATAACGAGGAGGAAGTTGTTATTGCCCTTAACGAAGGAAGAATTGACCTCCATGCGGTAATCAAGGTTAAAATCGATAACAATAAAGAAGCCGATGGTTCTTTATCAACGAAATTGATCGAAACCACTGCCGGCCGGGTGCTTTTCAATAAAGTGGTTCCCAAAAAGGTTGGCTTTATTAATGAACTGCTGACCAAGAAATCTCTTCGCGATATCATTGGAGATATCATGAAGAAGACGGATATGGTTCAGACCGCCAAATTCCTTGATGATATTAAGGATCTGGGATTCCGGACCGCTTTCCGCGGAGGGCTTTCCTTTAACCTGGCGGATATTGTTATTCCCAAGGAAAAAGAAGACCTCATTGGTCAGGCTTATGGTTTGGTTGAGGATGTATTGAATAACTATAACATGGGATTCATTACCAATAATGAAAGATACAACCAGATTATCGACATCTGGACCCATACCAATTCCCGTGTTACTAAAAAGGTTCTTGACGAATTGAGTACCGACCGGCAGGGCTTTAACCCTGTTTATATGATGCTCGATTCCGGAGCCCGGGGATCAAAAGAACAGATTAAGCAGTTGAGCGGAATGCGTGGCCTTATGGCAAAGCCTTCCAAAGCCGGTGCTTCCGGAGGTGAGATTATTGAAAATCCGATTATCTCAAACTTCCGTGAGGGACTTTCGATTCTTGAGTATTTCATCTCTACCCACGGTGCGCGTAAAGGTCTTGCCGATACGGCACTTAAAACAGCCGACGCCGGTTACCTTACCCGTCGTTTGGTTGACGTGGCCCAGGATGTTATTATTACCATGGACGATTGCGGAACTCTTCGAGGAATTCAGGCAACAGCTCTTAAAAACAATGATGAAATTGTGGAGTCGCTGTTTGACCGAATCCTGGGTAGAACCGCGGTGCATGATGTTGTTCATCCGCTTACCGGAGAATTACTTATTTCCGGAGGCAGTGAAATAAAAGAAGAAGGTGCCAATAAGATTGGTGAATCTCCCATTGAATTTGTTGAAATCAGATCCGTGCTTACCTGCGAGGCAAGAATGGGCGTTTGCGCCAAATGTTATGGCCGAAACCTGGCAACCGGCAGAATGGTTCAAAAAGGAGAAGCGGTTGGTGTAATTGCCGCCCAGTCTATCGGAGAACCCGGAACCCAGCTTACACTGCGTACTTTCCACGTGGGTGGAACAGCAAGTAATATTGCGGCCTCTTCAAAAGTTGAAGCCAAGTACGATGGAATTGTTGAAATTGATGAGCTTCGTACCGTTGACCGCAAACAGGGGAACGACAAGGTAAAAGTGGTTATCGGAAGATCTGCCGAAATGCGGATTATCGACCCCAATACCAAGAGCCTGCTTACAACGGCGAACATTCCTTACGGAGCCCAATTATATGTTAAGCCCGGTCAAAAGGTTTCCAAAGGTGATTTGATTTGCGATTGGGATCCATATAATGCGGTAATTATTTCTGAGTTCCCAGGAAAAATCGAGTTTGAGAATATTCATGAAGGTTTAACCTTCCGCGAAGAATCAGATGAACAAACCGGATTCCGTGAGAAAGTAATCATTGAATCTAAAGATAAGACCCGGAGCCCCGGTATTCGGATTTTGAGCGGAAAAGAGGTTCTCAAAACCTATAATATTCCCGTTGGAGCTCACATTATTGTAAACGATGGTGATAAAATCGAAGCGGGTAACATCCTGGTTAAGATTCCAAGAACTACTGGAAAAACTGGTGACATCACCGGAGGTTTGCCTCGTGTTACTGAATTGTTCGAGGCCAGAAACCCCAGCAATCTTGCTGTAGTTTCTGAAATCGACGGAGTTGTTTCCTTCGGAAAAGTGAAACGCGGAAACAGAGAAGTTGTGGTTGAGTCGAAAACCGGTGAGCAGCGGAAGTATCTTGTACCACTTTCCAAACATATCCTGGTTCAGGAAAATGACTTTATTAAAGCAGGTGAACCCCTGTCGGATGGAGCCATTTCTCCCGGTGATATTTTGGGAATCAAAGGACCTACTGCTGTTCAGGAATATCTGGTGAATGAAATTCAGGAAGTTTACCGCCTTCAGGGTGTGAAAATTAACGACAAACACTTTGAGGTTATCGTTCGTCAGATGATGCGTAAAGTTGAAATTGATGATCCCGGAGATACCATGTTGCTTGAAAGGCAATTGGTAAACAAATCGGAATTTATGGATCAGAACGACAAGATCTTCGGAATGAAGGTTGTGGTTGCTGCCGGTGATTCTGATTTGAAACCCGGAATGATTATTTCCAGCCGTACTTTAAGAGATGTTAATTCTCAGTTGAAGCGTAAGGATAAGAGCCTGATTGAGGCAAGAGACGCCCGTCCTGCTACTGCAAATCAGATTTTGCAGGGTATTACCAGGGCTTCCTTACAAACCAATTCATGGATTTCTGCCGCGTCCTTCCAGGAAACCACCAAGGTTCTGAATGAGGCTGCCGTAGGTGGAAAAGTTGATGATTTGAGCGGATTGAAAGAGAACGTAATTGTAGGACATTTGATTCCTGCCGGAACGGGATTGCGTGATTACGAGAAAATCATCGTTGGTTCCAAAGAAGAATACGAGCAACTTATGGCCTCTAAAAAAGAAGCCGAGGAGTTGGAAGAAGAATCGCGTTAAATTCAGGAAGCCCTCGCAAGGGCTTCCTTTTTTTTAAAAAAAGTAAACTCATGGAAGCAGAAAATCAGGATCCCAATCAAATGAATATTGAACTCCCCGAAGATGTGGCGGAAGGGATATATTCAAACCTGGCTATCATTACACATTCTCCCACTGAGTTTGTAATTGATTTTGTTAAAATAATGCCCGGTGTTCCCAAAGCACGGGTAAAGTCAAGAATTGTGCTGACCCCTCAGCATGCAAAGCGCTTAATGCGTGCATTAAAGGATAATATTTCCAAATACGAATCGGTTCATGGAACTATTCGGGAAACCGAAGCCCAGGGTCCGATACCGATGAACTTTGGAGGTCCAACCGGTCAGGCCTAGGTTATCCCTGAGTCCAAACAACATTTGGAATCCCTTAGTAGTAGTTGTCAGGAAGCTTTTTCAGGAAATATGTAATTTAATAAGATGACTTCAAGGGAGTCCTCCAAAATATTTCCTGACCCCAAATTTTCAGATCCCGATGGACTTATTTGCGCCGGACTTGACCTGAGCCCCGATATACTCCTGGAAGCATACCATAACGGTATTTTCCCCTGGTATTCACGGGGCGATCCCATACTCTGGTGGTGCCCTGATCCCCGTTTTGTTCTTTTTCCCGATCGACTAAAAGTTTCGAAGAGCATGGAAGCACTGATCCGTTCCGGGAAATTTAGTTTTTCATTAAATACAGATTTTGAGGGAGTAATTCGTGAGTGCTCCGTGGTTGACCGAAAGGGGCAAGATGGCACCTGGATACACTCTGAAATGATTGAAGCTTACACAACCTTGCATAAAATGGGATTTGCCATTTGCGGAGAAGCAAGGCTGGAAGGAGAACTGGTGGGTGGATTTTATGGAGTAAAGCTCGGAAAGGTATTGTTTGGGGAATCTATGTTTTCAAAAGTATCCAATGCCAGTAAATTTGCCTTTATTTCCTATGTCAGGAAATACAGGGATGACCTGGCTTTAATTGACTGTCAGGTTCCCACTGAACATCTGCGCACGCTTGGTGCGGAGTTTATTTCACGGCCGGAATTTTTAAATTTTATAAAGAAATATACCGGCAGTCAATCCGGATAGGGGATTGGTTATTTTTCCAAAATAAGTTTGGTGAATGCCGACCCGGCATCTCCCCTGGCCTCGATCAGATATATTCCGGTGGGAAGGGATGAAAAATCTGCTTCCCAATTTTTTCCGGATGGTGAATGACGAGCGTATTCTTTCCCTAACAAGTCAAAAACTATGAATTCGTTTACCTCAAAATTTGCATTTAGGGTTGTTTTGTTTTGAGTTGGGTTGGGGAAAAGACTGAGAACAAAAGAAGTTGATAAGGTATTTTCATTAAGGCCTACGTTGCTAAAGCAAATCGTAGAATCAGTAAACCCATTAGGCAACAAGGAAAAGGCAGGGGCAGATTCACTGCCTCTGTTGCCGGATGATAAAATAGGTGTAAACATTATCGGGGTTGGAATTCCCGGTAATAGAACGGGGATTACATCACTGCACCAGCTATTTCCTGTAGGATCGGTTCTCACTAAAAATACATCCATGTTTCCCTGACTGAATGAGCTGGTGTTCCCTGAGGCGATATATCCTCCGTCGGAAGTAGTCTTAACGCACAACAATTCGCCATTTCCATTGGGACCATAAGCCTTTTGCCAGGTAGGGTTGCCTAATATGTCTGTTTTTAGTAATACACCAAAGGAAGAGGAACTATTGTTGTCGGTGAAACCTGAAAAAATAAAACCCCCATCAATAGTTTTTGTACAATAATTTAGGGCATCAATTCCAAAATTTCCATAGGATTTATTCCAGATCAGGGAGCCTGTTTTGCTAACTTTAATTACATAGCCATCGGCTCCACCCATGCCAAAACTTCCGGAAAACCCGGCAATTACAAAGCCACTGTCTGAGGTTGCTACTATTGATTGACCCAGATCATATCCGGTTCCTCCATATGAAACCGTATTAAGAAGATTACCCGAATTGTCTGTTTTCAGGAAGAGTAAATCCCACAAACCTGCACCAGAACCTTCAATATATCCGCAAATTCCAAAACCTCCCTCTGGCGATTCGGCAACAGAGAAACCACCCAGAGATCCCATTCCTCCGCCATAATACTTGCTCCATAATTGGTTTCCGGAACTGTCGGTACGAACCAAAAACACATCAAATAGGGCTGCAGATGGTAGAACGGAAACACCAGTCATAATATAGCCCCCATCGGAGGTTTTGGCTCCCGAATAAAAAGCCTCTGAACCCGGAGTGCCGTAATTCTTAGCCCAATTTAAATTTCCGCTTGAACTAATATTAAACAGTAATCCTTTGTTATACCCATTTGGCATGGAAGAATATCCGGATACTGTAAAATCTCCCCCGGTATTTTCTACAGCCCAATTTGCGTTATCATAACCGGTAGAGCCGAAGGTTCTTTGCCAAATAATATTTCCTGAGCTGTTAGTTTTGATAATCACTATATCCCAATCATTTTGGGAAGTCCTTTTTTCGCTCAAAATCAAAAAACCTCCGTCGGACACGGGAAGGACAAATTTTCCCTGATCTAAGGTTGTATCCCCAAATGTTCTCTGGAAAGTTTGGGCCAACCCTATTGTAATGGCCAATTGGAAAATGCCAATGGTAAATAGTGCTTTCATTTGCGGGTGTTGGTTTAACTAAAATAGTAAATTCCAGGAACCCGGAAAGCCGGATAATAAGAACGGGGTGGATAAAAATTCTCCGAAGGGGCCTGTAATTAAGGCAAACAATCTGAATTTTTCGACGAAGGGATATGATTACCTATTTGCGGATTGAAAACATTGCTTAAATTTAGGTTCATTCCTATGGTAAGAGTCTGTTTTTTCTTGTTGTTTTTTAGTGTTTTATTTTCCCCGGTAGTTTCCTTTTCCCAGGGGTGTTCCGATGCCGGGGTTTGTACCATGGGAACCCTGAGCCTTGTGCAGTTCCGGTTTGAAATGTTGCCCCCTGAAAAGGTTACGCTAAATAAAATTGACGAACAGGACGCAGACCTTGCCCCTAAATTCAAAAAGAACAAAGGCGATTCTTCCGGAACGAGAAAGACGGTTGTTATTCCGGACTCTACACCCATTATTGGAAAAAGCGGAAAGAATGCGGCAATGGATACGTTGCGGAAAACCATCGATTCTACAGGTATTGATTTTAAGTCGTCCACCTCTGTCAGGTTTGTTTTGCGATATCCCAAAGTACAGTTACATACCACCTTCAACTATGGAGTAGGTGACAGGGGTACGACTATTTTTTCACCTCAGGTGGAAGGTGTGGTCAGATTAGTAAACCGTAAACTTTTCGGCAGCCTGAAAATTCCCTATCATTTTATTTCAGGTGAATTGGGTAATGTTTCAGGAGTCGGCGATCCCATTGCTTCTCTTTCTTACATTGCCTTTCGAAAGGAACAAACAAATTTGGTTTTTAGCCTGGGTGGAAAGTTTGCCTGCAATGATGCTTCCCGAAAACTAAACGACTCCCTGCCACTGCCTATGGTTTATCAAACCAGCCTCGGTTCTCATGATTTGCTTTTTGGGTTTAAATACACCTGGCGAAAACTGGATTTTGTTTTTGGGTACCAGCATGCATTTAACCGGAATAACAATGGTTACCTTAACAGACCTGATTACTCAGGTGATTTGCCCTATAATGCTTATTTCCAGTCCCGTCGCTTGAAGAGGAATGACGATCTTGTTTTCCGTGTAAATTACAATCAAAAAATTAAGAAAGCTTCGGGCAATCTTGGAGTTTTGTTTATTTATCATACGGGTAATGATATTATAGAATTGGAAAACGGAAGCAGGGTTGAAGTGGCCGGGTCGGCCGGACTTACAATAAATTTGAATGTGGCTCTATTGGTTCCTTTGAAGAACAACTGGGAGCTTACCCTTGTTGGGGGTGCTCCGGTTCAAATCCGGGAATCAAGACCTGACGGTTTAACCCGCCAGTTTGTTTTCAGTCCCGGAATTCGTTACAATTTGTTTTAATATGCGAATTCAACCGCCTTTTTTCTCCCTGTATTTTCTATTTGCCTTACTTTCTGCTTTCCCACAAATCCAAAGAGCAGGAAGTGAATCAGATTCCTTAATCAAAGTACTCACGGGGAATATTCATGACACGGTTCGGATAAAAGCCCTGAATGACCTTTCCTGGATTTATTATCTGGATGGAAAATATCCCCAGGGGGAGGAGCGCGCAAAAGAGGCTATGGCTTTATGTAACCAATCCGGCAAAATTGGGGTTAAGTTCCGCGATGTTTCATTGGGCCAGGCTTACAATAATCTGGGTGTGATTTATGAATCTATGGGTCGGTTTTCCGATGCCGTTGAGCAATATGAGTTCTCCCTTGCTGTCCGGAAAAGGGTAGGTGACAAGAAAGGAATGGCGGCCTCCTATAACAACCTGGGTGGTATTTACAGACTGAAAGGTGATTTTGACAAGGCCCTTGATTTTCATTTGTCCTCACTTAAGATTAAAGAAGAGTTAGGCGATAAGAAAGGGATGGGAACCTCCTATAATAATATCGGTAACATTTATCATCAGATGCATGATTTTTCAAAGGCCTTACAGTTTCATCTTAAGTCACTGGCCATTAAGGAAGAGTTAGGAAATAGGAAGGGAATGGCGGATTCATATATAAGTTTGGGCTTGATACAAAAGGAACGAGGGGAGTTAGATAAGGCCCTTGAATTTTACCTGAAAGGGGTTTTGATTTATGAGGAATCCGGCAATCTTCAACGAATGGCCATCGCCTATAACAATATCGGGAATCTGTTATATTCCAAGGCCGATTACCCGGGTAGCATGGAATACCATTTTAAAAGTATGGAGATCCGTAAAAAACTCGAAGACCTGAATGGAATTTCGGCCTCATGTTTTAATATTGGGAACACCTATTTTAAGTTGGGAAACATAATCAAAAGCAAAGAACTGCATATAGAAGCAATGGGATATGCCCGGCGTTCAAATTCCAAAACCGACCTGATGGCAATATTTAAGGCCCTGGCTTCGTGTGATTCGGCTTTGGGAAATTACAGGAGTGCATTTGAGTATATTAAGCTTTTCAGCCGGACGAAGGACAGTGTGTTTAATGAAGAGTCGGCCCGGAAGACAGCGGAGTTGCAAACCTTGTTCGAATCGGAAAAAAAGGACAAAGAGCTGATTTTAAAGGATACTCAGATTTTAAAACAGAACTCCGAAGCTGAAAAACGAGACGTACAAAGGAATATTCTTATCGGAGGGTTGGTTTTTTCACTTATTTCCGGATTGCTCATTACCCGGGAGTATCGGTCTAAATCGAAAGCCAATGCAGTCATCAAAAAACAGAAGGAAGAGGTTGAGAAGCAGAATCAGATTATTGAAGAGAAAACAAAAGGTATTACCGATAGCATAAATTATGCGCTGAAAATACAGAAAGCCATTTTACCTGACGAAACGGAATTTAAATCTTTATTCCCTGATTCTTTTGTGTTGTTTATGCCTAAAGACATTGTAAGCGGAGATTTTTATTGGGTTTCCCAAAAAGGTAATTATCGATTTTGGGTAACAGCCGATTGTACCGGTCATGGTGTTCCCGGTGGTTTCATGAGCATGCTTGGCAATTCATTGTTGAATGAAATTGTAAATGAGAAAGGTCTTGATGATCCGGCCGACATTATGGATTTGTTGCGTCTGAAAATTATTTATTCGCTGAAGCAAAGGGGAGAGGCCGGTGAGACTCGTGATGGGGTGGACATGTCGGTCCGTAGCTATGATACCTCTTGCGGAACATTAACGTTCGCTTCGGCCAATAGCCAGGTTTGGCTATACCGAAAGGGGGTAATTCAAAAACTGCCTTTCAATCGTCAACCGGTAGGGATTTCGGCAGGAGAAGTAATACAGTTTTCAGGAAATGGTATTAATATCAGTAGGGGAGATATTATATATACCTTTTCTGATGGTTTTCAGGATCAATTTGGTGGGCCTAAGGGTAAGAAGTTTAAACAAAAGAGCCTTGAGCGGGTTTTCTCAGAGATTGCCACCTTGTCTATGACTGACCAGGAAAGGAGATTGAAGAAGATATTTTTTGAATGGAAGGGGGAACTCGAGCAAATAGATGATGTGCTGGTAATAGGAAACAGATTTTCCTGAGCTTAGCCCTATAATAGCAAATCAGATAATTCATTTCTTTTTCTGCGGCTTACCTCAGCAGTATGTCCTTCCGAGAGGTTTACCATCATGGTTTGGCCTGAGCTTATTTTTATGATGTGTTTCAAATTGATGATATATGATTTGTGAATTCTGAAAAACAAGTCTTTAGGGAGCTCCATTTCCCAATCTTTTATGTTCTTTCCAATAGTCTCGATTTTCCCTCCTTTTAAATGCAAGGCAGATGATCGACCATTTGCCTTGATCATAATAATATCGGATTGTGGGATAAAATGCCCGACTCCTTTTTTTTTGATTTTTACGAATTGACTTTTTTGATTTGATTTCTTTTGGGTTGCTGAAGAAACAGCAGCTACGAGCTCATCAGGGTCAATGGGCTTCAACAAATAGTCTACCGCATTGTTTCGAAGGGCTTTAATGGCAAATTCAGAATAAGCCGTTGTGAAAATCACATCAAATGTTTTGTCATTAAAGTAATCGATTACCTCAAACCCGTTTCCACCAGGCATTTCTATGTCAAGGAAAACCAGTTCAGGTTGAAATTTTTCAATCATTTGAATTCCTTCATGGGCTGATTTTGCAGTGGCGCAAACAATCACCTCCGGACAATAGTCAAATAACAATAGCTGCAGTCCTTCTCTGGCCAGGGGCTCATCGTCAATTATTATTGAACGAATACTCATTATTGAATTTTGGAAGGTTAAAGGTAATGGTTGTTCCCGGGAAATCGGGGTTATTTTGGTTTTGTAGGCTAATATTAAAGAAAAAGGGAATGCCGGCCTGAGAAGAAAGTATTTTTATCCTTTGAGCTGTTATTTTAAGTGCAGATTGGCGTTCAGGCCTCTTTTCAGACCCGGGTTTTTCTGAATTATGAATCCCAATACCATTGTCCTTGATTGAAATTTCAAGAAATCTATTGTGGTCGTTAAATTCAATAATAATAATTCCATTCCCTTCTTTCCTTTTAGATATTCCATGTCGGATGGCATTTTCAAGAAGAGGTTGAATTATAAGGGGGGGAATAAAAGTTGAACCAGGATTAATTTCCGGGTCAATATTTAGATTAAACTCAAAAGGTCTCGTTTGTCTTAATAGCTCCAACTCTACGTAAAGCTTGATAGCCTCGAGTTCCCTTGCAAGGGGCACTGCCGTTTTTCCGCTATCTTCAAAAATCAAGCGAATTAATTTTGAAAAACGGTTAAGGTACTTTACGGCCAGATTTTTTTCATTGGAAAGGATATACGCCTGGATAGAATTCAATGAGTTAAACACAAAATGTGGGTTCATCTGCAGGGAAAGCGACTTTTCACGATACTGATTAAGTTCCGTTACCAGTCGGTTCTTTTTTCGTAAAGCGCTTATTTTTAATTGAAATATTAAAAGGATAATTGCGGAAAGAAAAATAATGAGAAATAGAATAAACCACAGGCTTTTCCAGAAGGGTGGCGGAATAAATATCCCCAGGGCTAACACGTTCGGATTCCATACCCCGTCATTACCCTCGGCCTGAATTTCAAGTAAATACTCACCGGGCACTAAATTTTGAAAATCAATTTTGGTGGATCGCGTGTAGGTCCAGGGGTTGTTGGGTCCATTTAACCTGTAACGATAATTAATGTTCCCGAGTTGTGGGAAGCAAAGACCTACAAATGAAACTGAAACATGACTCCGGTAATCCCGGCCTTCAATACGGTTATTTATCAGGGCGCTTTCTATCCCATCTACAAATATCGAATTCAGGTATAATGGAAAATCAGATAGTTTTCCAGCGCTGAAATTCTTTGGAATTTTAAACACGCCGGAACGGGTAAGGGTCCATATATCGGTTTTTGTTATTAATATTTTTCGGGCATCCCTTGCAGGAAAACCTTGTTTGAATGAAATAGGCTCTGTGTCAAATGTTTTGCCACCGTGGTGTTTTAACCTGAGAAGGCCTGCTTCGGTAGATACCCATATCGTATCATCATCTTTTTCAATTTCATTGATTAAATCGCTGGGAAATCCATTGGATTTATTTAAATGGCTTATGGTTCCATCTTTTTGAACGATAACCAAACCCTTTCCAAGGGTTCCGAAAAGCTTAGTGGTGTCTTTGAGTACCAGGTAACCTGTAATCCGGTAATTTAAATATTCAATTTCCTTAAATTGCTTAGTGAGTTTCCCGTTAACCAATTCATAAATTCCATTGGAAGAAAAACCAACCGGGTTTTCATGATTTTTAAAGTCCCATTTATTGAGTCGCATTTTGGTGTAAATCATTTTTTCCCTGCTTTCCATATCCGATAAATCAAAAACATTTATGGAGTGGTTCGTTCCCATGAGAAGATTTCCACCCTTTATATGAAGGGTGTTGGAAAATTTGTTTATGAACCTGACAGGAAGTTTATCCGGCTTTGTGAATGTAATGTTTTCGTTTTTTTCTGATGTTACCCAAAGAATGTGACGGGTGGAATCGTATGCCATATTCCATATCATTGCCGTTGAGTCAGTTCCCAGTTTTGGAATTACCTTTTCAATAAATGCCCCATCTATATATCGGTGTATGGCCCCGTTTGCAAAGGCAATAAAAACTTCATTTTTTCTTCCTTTGGTAAATGAGATGGCATTTTGGCCCATAGTTCCAGGATTGTCACAATAATATTCGAAGTTTAGAGCGGGGAGGTAAAAAATGCCATTATTAAGGGTGCTAAACCAAACCCCACCGGTATTATCGAAAAAGGAATGCGTGATAAGCTGATCGTGGAGAAATAGTTTGGACTGACCCTTAAAAATACCCTCGTTAGGCTTGAATTTACTGATTCCGCCCTTCCTCCAGGAAATCCATAAGCAGGAGTCTTTGTCTTCTGATATGCTGATCAGGGGGTTTGATTTCAGAAATGTGTCGCGCACAATGCCATCCTTTATTCTTAACAGCGTCCCTCCGGTATATATATTGATTACCCCGCTTTTCCGCTTCAACCAGCAATACCTTTCTTCTATGGCACGGTATTCATTTTCGAATAAAATTTTTTTGGTTTCGCCTCCTTCCCGGAAATATCCGGTAACCCTTTTGGGCCTGCTAAGGGAATTGGAGACCGTGGTGCCAAAAACTACGCCCGCTGAAGTTACCGCAAAGAGGCAGTCGGAGGGATCTTCCCTGTTGTTGTTTTGGAAGGAAATTTTTCCGGTTTTTGTTATGGAAATAATTCCTCCCCGGATAAAGCCTATGTAGAGCGTTTGGTTTTCGTCGAAAAAGAATCCGGATGGTATTTTTGACTTCTCAAGTGAATCCAGCAGGTGGTTATAGACATAAGGAAGAATAGTGTCGCCTGAATAATAGCACATCCTTCCATTCAGCCCGATAAACCAGATTTTTCCTTCACGGTCTTCATAAGCCCTGAAAATGGTGTTATCAGTTAGGCCGTGAGAGGTTGAAAAGGATTTAAAGGAATAACCATCAAAGCGACAAACCCCTCGGTCGGTGGCAAACCATAGATACCCCTTTTTGTCCTGAATGGTATAATACACCTCGTTTGAGGGGAGTCCTGATTCCTGGGTATAATGCTTAAAAATATGGGTCTGGCCCAATCCGGAAAGGGATGGAAATAAAAGCACCAAAGCCAGAACCCTGCACAATTTCCTTGCTATTCCCAATATTGCTTTTTGAATGAACAGGTAAATTAAAAAAAAAATTTGGAGCCAATTATAAATTTCATACATTTGCTTCATGAAGCGTTCAAATGCTGTAAAGATTTCTCTCCTTTGGTGGCGCAGTACCGATAATCATTGGGGCTGAACTAATCCGTTTTTATTATAACCGGGCCTGCTGTTCAGCAGGCCCTTTTTTTTTAACCAAATATGAAGCTTAATATTACCTGCCATTCAAGGCAATTTCTTTTTGATACCATTAGTCCGACTTCGGCTTATCTCGCAGTCCGAAATCTTTTTCCTGGTTCGGTACTGCTTGAATCTACTGAGTTTTCAAGCAGCAGGGAAGGGAAGTCCATTATAGGGTTTGACCTTATTTCAAGGCTCTCTGTTAAAGAAAACGCAATGAGGATTTTATTCCCCGGAAAGCCCGAGATATTAACCCCGATTCATGATGAGTTTCCCCTGAATTGTGTTTCCAATTACCTGGAATCCTTCAAAACCATTAATTCGGATGGGGTTACCAATGGGTTTTTTGTTTTTCATTCTTTCGAAACGTTCGCGGCTTATGAATCGCCCGATGCGGGTTTGAACCGGTTTTCCGATCCGCATATTCCTTTGCTGGAATACCGGCTTTTCCGTTATGTGTTAACCTTTAACCATTACAACGGAAAAGCCGTCCTGGTACAAAATTGCCTTTCGGGGGAAGAGCCTGATCTGGATTCGGTTTGCACCACTATTTTTTCAGAAAAGGGAAGCGACTTTCCTGTTTTTGTTTCATCAGAGGAGCAACCTGATTGTCTGAAAGAGGAATTTTTGGAAAAAGTAAAGACTTGTCAACAAATGATCCGAAAAGGAGAAATATTTCAGGCCGTAATTTCCCGAGGATTTTCCCGAAAATTCCGGGGCGACGATTTTCGGCTCTACAGAGCCCTTAGGGTTGTTAATCCTTCTCCCTATATGTTTTATTTTGATTTCGACTCCTTTAAGATTTTTGGATCCTCTCCGGAGGCTCAGATCCGGGTCGATGGGAGGGAAGCCACCTTAAGGCCTATTGCCGGGACCATTGCAAGAACACACAATGCGGAAACTGATACCCTCCTCGAGAAAGGCCTGCTGTCCGATCCTAAAGAAAATGCTGAACATGCAATGCTCGTTGACCTGGCCCGGAATGATCTAAACAGGAATTGCAGGAATGTTTCGGTTAAAGAATTAAAAAAAGTAGTGAGGTTCTCACATGTTTCCCATTTGGAATCGGAAGTTGCCGGAACAATTCCTGGCTCAATGAACGGAATAAATATTTTTCTGGATACTTTCCCGGCAGGAACTTTAAGCGGGGCTCCGAAAATCAGAGCCGTTCAGATTATTAATGAACTGGAGGGAAAACCCCGGGGCTATTTTGGTGGAAGTATCGGTTATTTAAGTTTTTCGGGAGAGCTTAATCTTGCCATAATTATCCGCTCTTTTTACAGCAATATGGGTGTCCTTAACTACCGGGCCGGAGCCGGAATTGTTCTAGACTCAAAACCCGAAGCGGAATTCCAGGAAATTGAAAATAAAATCTCCGCTTTGAGAAAAGCCATTGAGATGACACAAAATCAAAAATTGCATTATGAAAAAAGTTTTGTTGATTGATAATTTCGATTCCTTCACCTTTAACCTGAAGGCATTGACGGAAGCCTCGGGAAATGTTACGGTGGATGTTGTTCGGAATAACCGGGTTACAAATGAACTGGTAGAAAATTACAACTACCTGATGCTGTCTCCCGGTCCGGGTTTGCCGGCTCAGGCTGGAAGAATGCCTGAAATTCTAAATTATATTATCGGGAAAAAACCTGTTTTGGGCATTTGTCTCGGTCATCAGGCTATCGTGGAAGCCCTGGGAGGAAAATTGTTGAATTTAACCCGGCCCCTGCATGGAATAGCTACTGAGATTCATTTGTCCGATTCACCCGTTTTTGAAGGAATTAATAAAACCATTCAGGGTGGACGATACCATAGCTGGGTGGCAGACCACACCCGCCTCCCAGGGAACCTTAGGGTTATCGCGCACGATTCCGATGGTTTTATTATGGGAGTTGAAGATTTATCAAGGCTGACTTTCGGACTGCAATTTCATCCTGAAAGTATTTTGAGTAATTCCGGTAGTGAAATAATTAAAAATTTTCTGAACCTATGAAACCTGTTTTTAAAGATTTAGTGGCTCCGGTTTTCAATAAGTCGGTTAATCGTGCCGATGCTGCATTGCTCATGGAAAAAATTTGTTACGGCGAGCCTGAATCAGATACGCTTCAGCTTGTGATGGGATATTTCGCCGGTTGTGAAATTTCTCTTGACTTGTTAGGTGGCTTCAGGGATGCCCTGTTGAAATTTTCTCCCCGGCTTCCCGGGGAACTTAAAAACGGAATGGATGTTTGTGGAACCGGTGGTGATGGGAAAAATACCCTTAACATTTCAACTCTCTCTGCATTTGTTATTGCCGGAGCAGGAGTTCATGTTGTAAAGCATGGCAATTTTGGATCCGGTTCTGTTTCCGGATCAAGTAATGTAATGGCTGCGGCAGGTTATTTTTTCTCCGGTGATCCCTCAAAACTCTCCACTGAATATGAAGAAGCAGGGATTACATTTCTTCATGCCCCCTGTTTTTTTCCCTGCCTCAAACCCCTGGCTCCGATCCGTCGGCAAATTGGCCTTCGAACTGTTTTTAATGCCCTGGGTCCTCTGGTAAATCCTGCAAAACCTTCTTTTCAGTTTACCGGAGTCTTCAGTCTGAAACTGGCCCGGATTTACCATCAATTGCTCCAGGAAACGGAGGATAAAAAATACGCCGTGGTTTTTTCCCGGGATGGATATGATGAAGTATCGCTTACGGATGACGCTGTAATCTTTGGAAACAGGCTGGAAGGTGTTTTTCCACCCGAATTTTTCGGAAGCTCCAAAATTAATCCCACCCTCCTGAAGTGCCGGGATGAAAAATCGGCGTTTGAAATTTTTTGTAAAGCCCTTAAAGGAAAAGCCGAAAAGGAAATATTGAATGTTATTATCGCAAATGCAGCTCTTGGCATATACCTCCGTTTTCCGGGAAAGTCCTTTGAAGAATGTCGTTTTATGGCGGAATCTTCAGTTTTTTCAGGTGCTGCAGTACGAACTTTTAATAAACTAATCCAACTTCAAAAACATGCTAACTGAAATTATTGCTTCGCGCAGAAAACGGGTTGCCCTGAATAAGGAATTGTATCCCGTTAAGCTTCTTGAAAGGAGTCCTTACTTTGAAACCCCCTGTGTTTCCCTTGGTAAATACCTCCGCAGACCCGGAAGCCGGGGAATTATTGCAGAGTTTAAAAGGGCTTCTCCATCCGAAGGGTATCTCAATAAATTTGCAGCAGTTCAGGAGGTGTCCGTTGGGTATATGAAAGCGGGGGCAAGTGCCTTGTCCATCCTTACCGAACCCGATTTTTTTAAAGGAAGTGATGAGGATCTGAAAATTGCCCGTAAGTGCAATTTTTGCCCTATCCTTAGAAAGGATTTTATTTTTGATGAATATTAGGTGCTGGAGGCGAGGTCCATCGGAGCCGATGTTATATTACTCATTGCCTCACTACTAAATGCCCGGGAAATAAAGCATCTTTCCTCCC
>ERZ869936.578-NODE-578-length-33284-cov-5.867465_pt1 | contig 33284 bp, 35 predicted proteins | sample MGYA00520876_ERZ869936 | MGnify/ENA primary metagenome ERZ869936 (study PRJEB32218, sample SAMN09650985) | biofilter metagenome | isolation source: enrty point of leading RO module | place: Saudi Arabia: Thuwal, RO plant located on Red Sea | collected 2016-02-17 ... | reverse complement strand
CGTCCGCCACTGCCGCCCACTCCGGCCGTACCATCAGGTGCTCGGGCACGGAGATCTCGGTCACCTCGGCGCCGAGCCGAGCGAGTAACTTGATGGCTTCGCGCACCGCACCGTCGACTTCCGGCATTGCCATCGGCGATCCGAAGCCCTCGCGCACTACCGCAATCTTCAATCCCTTGAGGTCGCCGGTCAGCCCCTTTACGTAGTCTTCGGACTTGACCTTGTCGGGCTGGCGCGGGTCGGCGTTGTCATCGTCCTTGCCGGCGATCACGGACAGCAAGAGAGCCGCGTCCTCGACGCTGTTTGCCATCGGGCCGATGTGATCGATGGTCAGGTCGAATCCGACGATACCGGTGTAGGGCACAAGCCCATGCGTTGGCTTGTGCCCGACGATTCCCGACCAGGCCGAGGGAATCCGTATCGATCCGCCCTGGTCGCCGCCGAGCGCAATGTCCACCAGCTTGGCGGCAACCGCGCCAGCGGAGCCGCAGGACGACCCGCCGGCGGTGTGCGCCGGATTGGCGGGGTTGAAGCCGACACCGTATGCGCTGGTATGGCCACCGCCCGAGAAGGCGAAGTCGTCCGTATTGAGCATCGCGTTGATGTGTCCGCCCGCCTTGAGAATGCGGGTGACGACAGTGGCATCGATATCCGGAGTGAAGTCGTACAGCAGCCTCGATGCGCAAGACATCGGAATGCCGGCGACGCACACCGTGTCCTTCACGCCGATGTTCCGCCCGGCAAGCTTTCCCTTGGCGCCCGGCAGCTTTACCGAGCAGCTCCGCACGATGGCATTTAGCGGGTCTTCCGCCGGCGTCAGCCGCCGCCCCGGCACCCGCACGGCCGGCACCACCTCGCGCACCGGGTCGGGGTACTGCTCCAGCAGGTCGTACGCGGCCATGGTTTCATTGACCAACGCGTGGAAATCGTCGACTTCGGCCTCGGTCAGTTTCAGATGATGGGAAGCGCTGATCTGCATCAGGTCAGCCTTCGACGGTCTGCGCAACGGCATGGGCTTCTCCTTGTCTTCTTTTGACGGGTTCTCCCGAGGTGTCGGATTTCAACGGCGCCGCGGTTGCGGCGCGACGCCGGTGAGCAGCGTTCTTGCGGCGACCCAGGCCGCCTGCCAGCCGGCGCGCAAGGCGACGGCGTCGGCCGCCAGCAGGCGCGTCCATACGCCACAGCCGTTCGGCAGCCGGCTGGCTCCGGCATACAGGCCCGGCACATCGAGCGCGGCACGGACCGCCTCGAGCAGCGGCTCGATGCGGCTGCCGCGCAGCGCGAACAGCAGGGTGCCCTGCGCGCGCCAGCGCCCCAGCACGCCCGGCAGCGGCCGCGCGAAATCGGCGCCGGTCAGGCGCTGTCGGTCGCGCGCGAGCAGTGCCCCCCCGCTGTCACGCACCTCCATTGCGGCGTCCATCCAGTCGAAGTACGCATCGGCGCCAAGCGGGTCGTGCGGCAGCAGCGCCTCGCCGGTGATGCACACCGCGTCGTCGCCCAGGTCGATCGACAGCCGGTTGGTAAGCCGCGCACCGGGGAAAAGGATCGTCGGCTCTGGCAGGTATTCAAGCAACGCGCCGGGCTTCACCGTCAAGCGTATGCATTGCTGCGCCTCGCCCGTGGGCATCGTGTGAACGATGGTAGAGGCGCCGGTCGCGACGTGGGCCATCGCGCCGGGCTCGGCGGTGAAGCGGGCGCCGATTCGCTCGTGCTCGAACAGCCCGCCCGAACACGACTGCAGGTACACGCTTGCCATTCCCGCGGGGTCGCCGGGCAGGTCGAGCTGGCGGCCAAGGTGGAAGGGATAGCCGACGCGGCTGCGCGCCACATGGCTGCGTCCGTCGGGCGCGCGGCCAAACGCGATGTCTGCCTGCGCGATCGTCGGCGCCGCATCGACCGGCAGGGAGGACAGGTCTTCGACTTTCACCGGTCGAACAGCACCGCGCGCGCCAGCGTATCGACCACCGCGTCGACGCCCTCGCCGGTGGCGCAGTTGGTCACCAGCACCGGGCGCCCCTCGCGCACGGCGACCGCCTCGCGGATCATGCGTTCCAGGTCGACGTTCACGTAAGGCGCAAGATCGGCCTTGTTGATGACCAGCAGGTCACTGGTGAGAATGCCCAGTCCGCGCTTTCGCGGAATGTCGTCCCCGCCGGCAACGTCGATCACGAACATCCAGTAGTCAACCAGGTCGAGCGAGAAGGTCGACGCCAGATTGTCACCGCCGGATTCGATCAGGATCAGTTCCAACCCTTCGTATTTCGCGTCCAGCTCGTCGGCTGCCTGAATGTTCATGGTTGGATCTTCGCGAATGGCGGTGTGCGGGCAGGCGCCGGTCTCCACCGCCAGCACTCGCGCCGGATCGATGAGGCCGCTGCGCCGCACCCGCTCGGCGTCCTCCTTTGTCACCAGGTCGTTGGTGATCACGGCGAGGTTGGTACCCCGGGCCAGAAAGCGCGGGATCAGCTGCTCGACCATGCGCGTCTTGCCCGAGCCAACCGGCCCGCCGATGCCGACGCGGGCGGCGCCGGGCGAGCGTTGGTCGCCGGTTGCGGGATTGAATTCAGGATTGGCTGTATTCATGCTCTTCCGTTTCGAGTCTGACGCAGCACCGCAGGACACGCTGCTGCTGATGAATAGCGAGTCGCACCACCAAGTTCACCAAGGGCACCAAAAAAGGCGGGACTCAGGTCTTGCCCGATGACCTTGGTGTCCTTGGTGTCCCTGGTTATCTTTGTGACCTTGGTGGTACGCATTGTCTTTTTCGCCTGTGCCGCGATCGGGCAGAGATTCACCGCAGCAGGTAGCGCTGCGCCAGTGGCACGACCTTGGCTGGCTCGCAGGTGATCAGTTCGCCGTCCACTTTCACTTCGAAGGTCTGCGCGTCGACGGTGATGTTCGGGCAGGCATCGTTGTGGAGCATGTGACGCTTGGTGAGCTTGCGCGTGCCCCTGGCGGCCACCAGCGGTTTGGCGATGCCGAGCTTCTCTCCGACGTTCGCCTCCACCGCGAGCTGATTCACGAAGTTGAGCGACAAGCCCTGCTTGGCGCGGCCGAATGCGCCCCACTGCGGACGCATCGCCAACGGTTCGCAAGTCATCAGGCTGGCGGCGGAATCGCCCATGGCGCCCCAGGCGATGAAGCCGCCCTTCACCACCAGCTCCGGCTTGACGCCAAAGAAGCCCGGTCGCCACAGCACGATGTCGGCAAGCTTGCCCTTTTCCAGCGAGCCGATTTCGGCATCGATACCGAACACTCGGGCCGCGTTGATCGTGTACTTGGCGATGAAGCGCTTGATACGTTCGTTGTCGCCGATGCGGGTCTTCTCCTGCGGCAGCCGGCCGCGCTGGTCTTTCATCTTCGAGGCCAGCTGCCAGGTGCGGCTGATCACCTCGTTGATCCGCCCCATGCCCTGGCTGTCGGACCCGAGCATCGAGATGGCGCCCATGTCGTGCAGCACGTCTTCCGCGGCGATGGTCTGCGCCCGCACCCGCGACTCAGCGAAGGCGACATCTTCCGGCACCTTCGGATTCAGGTGATGACACACCATGATCATGTCGAGGTGCTCGTCGAAGGTGTTGACGGTGTAGGGGTTGGTCGGGTTGGTCGAGGACGGCAGGCAGTTCAGGTGCCCGCAGCAGGCGATGATGTCCGGGGCGTGGCCGCCGCCGGCGCCTTCGGCGTGATACATGTGAATAGTGCGGCCGTTGATCGCGGCGAGCGTATCTTCCAGGAAGCCGGACTCGTTCAGCGTGTCGGTGTGCAGCTGCACCTGAAAGTCCAGCTCGTCGGCCACCGCGAGGCAGGTGTCGATCACCGACGGCATCGCACCCCAGTCCTCGTGAATCTTCAGCCCCAGCGCGCCGCCAGCGAGCTGGTCAATCAGCGAGCGCGGCTTGGAGGAGTTGCCGCGCCCGAGAAACCCGAAGTTGATCGGCCACTGCTCCGAGGCCTGAAGCATCTTGCCGACGTTCCAGGCGCCGCCGCAGTCGATGCCGACGGTAATCGGCCCGAGCGAGCCGCCGATCATGGTGGTTATACCGGCGCCGATCGCGTGCTCGCACAGCTGCGCCGAGTCGAAGTGCACATGCACGTCGATGCCGCCGGGCGTGGCGATCAGGCCTTCGGCGTCGCGCACGGTGGTGGCCGCGCCGCAGATCAGCTCCGGATGCACGCCGTCCATCACCGCCGGGTTGCCGGCCTTGCCGATTGCGACGATACGTCCATCCTTGATTCCGATATCGCCCTTCACCACGCCCAGCACCGGGTCGATGATCACCGCGTTGGAGATGAGCATGTCGAGCGCGCCCTGGGCGCTATCGTAGCCGGGGGTCAGCCCCAGCCCGTCGCGCAGCGTCTTGCCGCCGCCGTGCAGGCACTCGTCGCCCGGCACGGCGTAGTCGTGCTCGATCTCGGCGATCAGGGAGGTGTCGCCCAGCCGCAGCGCATCGCCCTTGGTCGGGCCATAGAGCGTCGCGTACTCCTTGCGTGAAATTCTGGCCATCTTATCCTTGCTCCCACAATTGGCTGGACAGGGGCGTGCACTCTCTCTCTCCGCTAACCCATGAGAGGGCTGGCGCCACAGTCCAATGTCCTGTTTTTTTCATGCGCCTTTAAAGCCCTTCGCCCGCGCGCGCGCCAGCGCCTCCGCCTTTGGTGCGTCGCCGTGGGTGGTGCCGTTGGTCAGGCCGTTGAGGCCATAGACCTCGCCGGTGCCGCCGAACGCGCACAAGGTGACTTCCTTGGCTTCGCCCGGCTCGAAGCGCACCGCGGTGCCGGCAGGAATGTCGAGGTGCATGCCAAAGGCCTTTTCGCGTTCGAAATCGAGCGCCTTGTTCGCCTCGAAGAAATGAAAGTGCGAGCCGACCTGCACCGGCCTGTCCCCGGTGTTGACCACCTTGAGCCGCTGGCTGCGGCGACCGGCATTGATCTCGATGTCACCCTCGGCGGCGATGATCTCGCCGGGCATGACGGCGTCGACTTTCTTCTTGCCCGGCCGGATCGGGTCGTGCACGGTGACCAGCTTGGTGCCGTCGGGGAACGTCGCTTCCACCTGCAGCACCGGCATGAGCTGGGCGACGCCGGGCATCACGTCGTCGGTGGTCAGCAACGTCGCGCCGAAGGCGATCAGGTCGGCCACCGAGCGGCCCTCGCGCGCCCCCTCGAGAATCTCGTCGGCGATAATCGCGGTAGCTTCCGGATGGTTGAGCTTGAGACCCTTGGCGCGGCGCTTGCGCGCCAGCTCGGCCGCGGTATAGATGGTCAGTCGTTCGTATTCGGTTGGTGTGAGCAGCATGGGAAAGCAAGCGTTGCGTATCGGGTTGAGTCGAAGACGGGGCTGATTGCAGCGCGCTGCCGCGCCGCGTCGGCACCGTCGTTGAGGCTCATGTCACGAACATGCGTGCATCGGCGGTTTCATGGCGCATCGAGGCCACATCGGTGGCGGGCGCCAGTGCACACAGGTCCTCCAGCGGCGGCGATGGTCGCTGCAACACTTCCGCGATCAGGGGCCGTAGTCCGGTGAGCGCGGCCTGGGCCTGCAGATGACCGGTAAGACCCAATCTCAGGGCCGCGCTGATCAGGCCGGTCGTCAGAAGATGGGCTGATACTGCACGGGCGGCCTCCTCCGGCAGCCCGCTTTCGCGCCACGCCACGCCTTGCGCCACGCTCAGATGCCCCGGCGTACCGCCCTCAAGCACCAGCGCCCGGAAGCGCGTTACCGTTTCGCCGCCCAGCTTCGCGTGCACGCTGAGCAGCGCCGCGCCGGCGCGCCGCGAACCGTCGCGCAGTTCCTGCGCCAGGGTCATTGCCTCGACCCATGCATCAATTTCGCGCAGGCGGGCAAAGTCGCCGTCTGCCTGCCAGGCAGCTACCAGCGCGGGCGCATCGAAGCACGCCCAGCGCTGGCGCAGCTGTCCCTCGACGAAAGCGACCAGCTCATTGGCGGAAGACACTTCGCGGTCGGCGCGCAGCTGCTCCAGGCCCCAGGACATCGACACCCCGCCGCCCGGAAAGAAGCTGTCTCCGTACTGCAGCGCCTGCAGCAGGGCAAGGCCGTCAGTCGCGCTCATCGATTCGCCGCACGCGGCCGTCCGCCAGCAGTGGCGATAGCCGGTCGAGATAGTCTTGCTCCGGTCCGGACAGCGCAATGCGCAGCACCTCGTCCTCGAAGCGCACGCTCCAGTGCATATTTCCGGCGAAGTAGCCAAGCTCCAGGGCCGCGGCCGCGTCGCGCGGGGCAAGGTCCAGCCACAGCGTCTCGCGCATCCGCACTACTACCGCGCGCTCGGCGTCGAGCATGAGCACCGCGCCATTGTAGAGCTGGGCAGAGCGGTCGAGAACCACCGCGCACTCGGTGCCGCAGTCGGTCATTGCCCGCAGCCGCCGGCGGCGAGTGTCCTCCGGCGAGAGTGTGATGTACTCGACGCGCCCCCGGTGCTCGAGATGATGAAGGCGATGCGAGATGGCCGGGTCCGTCGCAGCGCCGACGATATTTTCCAGTCGCAGCATGATTCAGGCGAAAGAAGCGCGGGCCGCGCAGATAACGGCCCGCGCGGTTTCGGTCAGCGATGCACCGCCGTCTTCTTGTTGGGAATCCCGGGAATCGGCGCTTCCTCGGTGCCCACCGTACTGCGGGTGAGCGCTTCGACCATCTCGCGGGTTGCGTCGGGATCGGTGATCCACTTCTTGTAGAAGTCGTACGGGCAGGCGGCCACGCCACGATCGCCCTCGCGGGAGTTGATCAGCCCGGTGTAGCCGCGGTGCAGGAGCTTGAACAGGTGATTCTCGGACTGCATGTTCTTGCGGGCGTCGCGGATCAGGCTCTTCGACAGCGCGGCGTACTGGATGCCGTTCTCCTCTTCACCGCACTCGCCGAGCGTACGCCCATCGAAGCCGATGATCGCTGAGTGGCCGAAATAGGAGTACACGCCGTCGAAGCCGGACGCGTTCGCCACCGCGACGTAGCTGTTGTTCGCCCAGGCCATGGCCTTGGCCATGATCACCTGCTGCTCCTTCGCCGGATACATGTAGCCCTGGCAGCGCACGATGAGTTCGGCGCCCTTCATGGCGCAGTCGCGCCAGATCTCCGGGTAATTGCCGTCGTCGCAGATGATTAGGCTGATCTTCAGCCCCTTCGGGCCTTCGGAGACGTAGGTGCAGTTGCCCGGATACCAGCCCTCGATCGGCACCCAGGGCATGATCTTGCGGTACTTCTGCACCACCTCGCCCTTGTCGTTCATCAAAATGAGTGTGTTGTAGGGCGCCTTGTTCGGGTGCTCTTCGTGCCTTTCGCCGGTAAGCGAGAAGACTCCCCAGACCTTTGCCTCGCGGCAGGCGGCGGCAAATATCTCGGTTTCCTCACCGGGCACGCTGGCGGCGGTGTCGTACATTTCCTTCTGGTCATACATGATTCCGTGGGTGCTGTACTCGGGAAAAATCACCAGGTCCATTCCCGGCAGGCCGAGTTTCATGCCCTTGATCATCTCGCCGATCTTCTTTGCGTTCTCCAGCACCTCTTTCTTGGTGTGGAGGCGCGGCATCTTGTAGTTGACGACCGCGACGCCGACGGTATCGTTGCTGCTAGAAATATCTCCATGAAGCATTTCAAGTCTCCTTTGCTATACGCTCACTCCACACGCTCGCCCTTGAGCGCACCATCTGCACCCCTGTTTCCGCTCGCGGCTATACTCGTTTTCAAGCTCCCGTTGCCACATGCGGGCCCTCTTTCTCGTCAGAGAGCAAGAGGAACCTCCATTCGATCCAAGCTCAGATCGTTAGGTAGGCGTGAATCTTTGATGCATCCACCTTGTCTCGCGTCTCCTCATAGACAAATTCTCCTTTTTCGATGATCAGGAATCGATCAGCGACCTCCATGGCAAAGCTCAAAACCTGCTCTGACACCAGCAGCGCAAAGTTTCTCTGCGATTTCAGTCGGCCCAAAGCTCGCGCGATCTCCTTAATAATCGACGGCTGGATACCTTCGGTGGGCTCGTCGAGAATGAGCAGCTTCGGATTGCTGACCAGCGCGCGCGCAATAGCCAGTTGTTGTTGCTGCCCCCCGGAAAGGTTACCACCTCGTCTCGCGCGCATTTCCTTCAACACCGGAAACACTTCGTAGATGTACGAAGGGACTTCAGTCTCGGCCACGGTTTCCATGCCGGCGAGGATATTCTCTTCGACAGTAAGGTAAGGGAAAATCATGCGCCCTTGAGGGACGTATCCCATTCCCGCAGCGACGCGTTGGTAGCTATGTGCACGGGAAAGATCCGTTGCACCTAGCGTTATGTTGCCCCGGCGAGCAGGCAAGGTTCCTATAAGCGACTTGAACAGTGTGGTCTTGCCCATGCCGTTGCGGCCCATTATTGCGACCGTCTCACGGGTACCAACCGCAAAGGAAATGTCGCGTACGACATGGCTGTCCCCGTAGTAAACGTCAAGATTTCTGACGCTCAGCACTGTCTGGCTCCTCCGTACTTAATGGCCAAGGTAGACATCCTGAACCCGCTCATCGTTTTGCACATCCTCCATACTTCCCTCGGCAAGCAATTTGCCCTGGTGAAGCACGGTAACCTTGTGTGCAATCAACCTGACGAAAGCCATGTCATGCTCGATCACTACGATCGAACGCCCCCTCGAAATTTGCTTGAGCAGCTCCGCGGTTTGCTCACGCTCCTTCGGACTCATTCCCGCAACCGGCTCGTCAAGCAACAGAAGAACGGGGTCTTGCATTAGCAGCATGCCGATCTCCAGCCACTGCTTCTGACCATGGCTCAAGAGACCGGCCTTGCTATGCAGCCCAGTATCGAGAAAGATTGCGCGCGCCACAGCATCAATCTTCTCCATAAGCTCCTGGTCACGTCTAAAGAATAGGGAACCGACAATCCCCCGCCTCTTCGGATAGGAGATTTCCAGGTTCTCCAGCACCGTCAGATCCTCGTATACAGTAGGGTTCTGAAATTTCCTGCCGATTCCCATGCGAGTGATCTGGTATTCGAGCATTCCACCCAGTTCCCGACGTCGAAACCGGATGGCGCCCGCTGTCGGTTTTGTCTTTCCACAAATGATGTCCAGAAGTGTCGTCTTCCCTGCTCCGTTTGGTCCTATTACGCAGCGAAGCTCATCCTGCTCGACGGAGAGGCTCAATTCATCTACCGCCTTAAAGCCATCGAATGACACGCTGAGGTTGTCCACCTCCAAGATGACCTGGCTCATCTTTAGGATTCCTTGTCCGTCGCAGGGTTAAGCGTAGCAACAGACCTACGCATGCGCATTACCTCGCGCGCGCGGTCGAACAGGCCGGCAAGCCCATGTGGCAGGAACATGACAATTACGACAAAAAGCCCCCCGATAAAATACATCCAATACTCAACAAAGTTCTCAGAGAAGAATGTCTTTGCGGCGCCGACAATAAACGTCCCGTAAACAGCCCCAATTACGGACAGCCTTCCACCCACCGCTGCATAAATGACCATCTCTATCGACGGCACGATACCTACTAGCGACGGCGAGGCCAGGCCAGTTTGAATGCTATACAGAGCACCGCCGATTGAAGAGAAGGTCGCGGCGACCGCAAACACAAACGCCTTAAACAGAGCCGTGTCGTAGCCCGAGAAGCGCACGCGATCCTCTCGGTCTCGAATAGCGACCAATATCTTGCCAAGGCGACTAAGCGCAATGAAACGACCTATGAACACGCAAAGCAGAAGCAGCACCGCCGTAGCTAGGTACATCGCGACCTTCACCTTGTCTTCGTTTAGGTCGATGCCCATAAAGGTTCGGAAATCAGTGATTCCGTTCACGCCGCCGGTCACACCCTGCTGACCTATGATGACGATAGACATGATCGCGGAGAGCGAAAGCGTAACGATCGCAAAGTACACACCCCCAACGCGCCGTCGGAATACCAGGTAAGCGAAGACAAAAGCAATCACTGGAGGTACTAGCACGATTGCTGGCAACGTAAACCAGACGTGATGAAATGGTTCCCACCACCATGGAAGCTCCTCAACACTATTCCAAACCATAAAATCTGGTAGGTTCGATCCGAAGAATTCGGACAGGGCTTGCGCCGAGCTAGCGCTTTGTGTCGCCTCGAGTTTGAGGAACATTGCGATCATGTAACTGCCCATGCCAAAGAAAACCCCTTGGCCGAGACTGAGGATCCCACCGTAGCCCCAGACAAGCACTATGCCTACCGCGCAAAAGGCCAAGGAGAGATACTTGGCAGCAAGCCCCAGCCGGAAGATATCTAACAACAGTGGGGCCGCGATCAGAAGCAACAGCGCGAGCACTATGAAACCCGTCGTTTCCTTCAAGACGGAACTGAATCGACCGATCGCAGGCTTCTCCGGCGCCGTCTTGCCACGAACATAATCTGTCGCCGTCATCGTCTCACCTTAGTCGTGAACAATCCGTTTGGCCGGAAGTAAATGACGGCTATCACAAGAAGGAGGATGCTGGCTCGCGCCATCGATCCACTCATGAAGTACTCAAACCATGACTGCATCTGACCAATGATGAATGCGGATGCAATCGTGCCGAGAAGACTCTCTACACCGCCAAACACGACCACAATGAACGTGTCCACGATGTACTGTTGCCCGGTCGTAGGTCCGGTCGAGGCCAGCATCGTAAACGAGCTACCCGCAATGCCTGCGAGCCCACACCCCAAAGCAAAGGTCAGAGCGTCAACTCGTTCGGTATTAATTCCCGTGGCGCCAGCCATTGAGCGATTCTGGGTGACCGCACGAATGCGAAGTCCCGTCCTGGTCTTGAACAACAAGAGGTAGACGAGTATTGCCGTCACCAACGCAAGACAGATTATGAATATCCTCGATAGGGGCAAGGAAATCCCTTCGGTTGCCTGCCAGGCACCTTGGAGCCATGAAACCGTGGGCACTTCTACTTCGCGAGGGTTAATGAACTGTCGGTAACACTGCTGGAGAATCAGACTGACGCCCCAAGTGGCCAACAGCGTGTCCAAGGGACGTTGGTAAAGGAACCGTATCAGGCCGCGTTCCAGGAGATACCCGAATAAACTGGTCACCACAAACGCCACAACGATGCCCACGAACACATAGCTGTCCATCAGCCCCGGTAGAAAGCGTTCGAAGAAAAGGGCCGTGGCATAGCTGCAGTAAGCTCCCATTGCCATCAGCTCACCGTGGGCCATGTTGATAACGCCCATGAGCCCGAACACAATCGCGAGCCCGAGCGCCATTAACATAAGAATTGTAAATATGCTCAGCCCTGTGAACGCCTGCATGGCGAGCATGTCGATGTTCATCCGACGTCAGCCTCCCTGCATTGCACTGCCTTGGCAATGCGCATCGTCGTTGCGGGCGCAACCCGGAAGTACGGACTGCGCCCGCGCTTGTCTTCTCTTGCTAGATCAGAGTTTCGGGAACGGATTGGGCTCGATGAGCGGCGATTCGAACAGCATGTCGACCTGGCCGTCCTTCCGAAAGCGCCCAATTCTCGCGTGCTTCCACAAATGGTGATTGGATTGGTGGAACTTGACCTTGCCTTCCGGAGCGTCAATTTCGAGGTTCGATGAAGCGGCCACCACCTTTTCGACGTCAAAGCTTTTCGCCTTTTCCGCCGCAAGCTTCCAAAGATAGACGGAGTTGTAGCCGCACTCGAGGGTATCTCCGACGACACGGTTGGCCCCGTATTTCGCTTTGAATGCCTTCACGAATCGGTCATTGGCCGGATTCTTGAGGCTCTGGAAGTACCCCATGCAAGTCAGGGTGTCTACTGTATTGTCAGCACCGATTCCAGAAACCTCTTCCTCCGATACTGCGAGCGAAAGCACGGTCTGATTCTTCCCGGTGATGCCGGCAGCAGTTAACTGCTTGAAGAACGCAACGTTCGAGCCGCCCACGACGCAGTTCAGGATTACGTCCGGCTTCGCGGCCTTAATCTTATTTATGGCGGAGGAGAACTCGATGTGACCGAGCGGGTAGTAGTCTTCGCCTGACACTTTTCCGCCGAGGCGCTGCAGAGTCGCCTTCGCAATCTTGATCGTTGTACGCGGCCAGATATAGTCAGAGCCGATCATGTAAAAGCTCTTCCCTCGATTCTTGTGCAGCCACTCCATCGCCGCGATGACCGATTGCGTGGCCTCCTGCGCCGTGTACATGATGTTGGGAGACATCTCCAGGCCTTCGTAGTACGTCGGGTAGTAGAGAAGCCCCTTGGACTTCTCGAACACAGGAAGCACCGCCTTTCTCGAGGCCGATGTGTAGCAGCCCATGACCGACGCGACTTTATCGCGGTCAAGAAGCTTGCGCGCCTTCTCCGCAAACGTCGGCCAGTCGCTGGCGCCGTCTTCGATCACCGCTTGGATCTTCTGACCCATCACGCCGCCGGCGGCATTGATTTCCTCAATCGCCAGCAGCTCCGCGTCGACCACCGATTTCTCTGCAATGGCGATCGTTCCGGTCAATGAGTGCAGGATGCCAACCTTGACTGTATTAGCCGCCTGCGCACCCTTCGGCCAGATAAACGGTGCCGGCAATACTCCCGCCGCCGCAGTTACCGCCCCCGCCTTAAGAAAATCACGTCTATTGATTTTGCTCATTTGGATCCTCTCCCGTCTAAACGACTCACCGCAGCTGCGGCGCACCACAAAAAAAACCCACAGAACGTCCTTGGCCGTTCCGTGGGCTTCCTTGCCTCTATCCGCTGCGACGCCGTTGTCGCAGCAGCGAATGTGCTTTAGTACAAAGAAACGCGTCCCTGCGTTTCCATCACAATTTCGTGCTGTACCGCAAAATCAATACCACGGTGTGTTTGTTTTTTGTACTTTTATTCGGGCCGGGATCCCAACAACACTTAAGTCGCTGAATCAAAAGCCGGCAGACAACCTGCACGCAGCGATTGCAGTGCTTCGCTTTGCGCCATGCACGCCCTAACCGCAGCTCACCAGGTTTTGCCGAGCCTGCGGCAGCGCACCATCAATGCCCCCGCGCTTCACTAATCGCACAAGCATGGTGCGAAGCACGCTGCTTAAGCGACCGCGGACACGTAACCCAGAGTCTTTATAATCCTCAGGCGAAACACATTCAAGCGTTAAGACGTGCAGCCATTATTGTCCGACAATTGGACCGAAAGTTACGTCCGTCGGGTCAGCGGGTGCACGACTTGGTTAACTGAACAATCCGGCGCAGCGCTCGGTAAACCCGGTACGAACGGTGAACCTTCGAGCAACTCACCGGGCTGGCTGCAAGAGAATAAGAAATGAGCAAGACTTCCAACGAACCCATCCGAGTAGGCATGCTGTTTTCCCAAACAGGTGTGACCTCAAATATCGAAAACTCGGAACGGTTGGGTACGCTCTTGGCCGTCGACGAGGTAAACGCCGCGGGAGGCATCAACGGTCGCGAATTGCAGCTGGTCTCCTACGACCCGCAGTCGCGCCCGAGCACCTACTCGGCGCTGGCCTCAGAACTGATCCTCGAAGACAGGGTGAAGATCATCCTCGGCTGCTACATGTCAAGCACCCGGAAAGCGGTGATCCCCCTCGTGGAGCGCTGGAACGGCCTGCTGCTTTACCCGACGTTGTATGAAGGCTTCGAGTTTTCGAAGAACGTCATTTATACCGGCGCCGCGCCAAACCAGAACAGCGTACAACTCGCGCAGTTCATGATGCGAGAGTACGGCTCACGCGTATTCATGGTCGGCTCAGAGTACGTCTATCCTTATGAATCGAACCGCATCATGACCGACCTTTTGGTCGAACATGGCGGCGAGCGCGTCGCCGAGATTTATCTTCCGCTGGATGCCTCCTGGGAGTCCTACATCACGGTGGCCAAAAAGATAAAGGCCGCCAATCCGGATTTCGTGTTCTCGACGGTAGTTGGCGACGGCACTGCGCTGCTGCATCGCGCATACGCCCAGGTAAAGCTGGACCCCTCCACTACACCGATTGCGAGCCTAACTACTTGCGAGGCGGAAGTGCGGCAGATGGGAGTCGACATTGCCGAGGGCCACATCACTTCGGCACCCTATTTCCAGAGTGTGGACAACGACACCAACCGGCGCTGCGTGCAGAACTTCAAGGCGCGTTTCGGAGACGACCAGGTCACCAATATGTGCTGGGAAGCCGCTTACTTCCAGACACACCTCTTGGCGAACGCAATGCGGCAGACCAACACCGACAACGTTTCTGCCCTGCTTGAGGTGCTCCCCGGGCTCGAGTTTCCGGCCCCGCAAGGCCGCGTGAAAATCGACGAACACAACCACCACACCTACCTGACGCCGCGCATCGGACGCGTCAACTCCAAGGGTCAGTTCGACATTCTGGAAGAAGCAGACCGATGGGTACGGCCCGACCCTTATCTAGTGTCGCACACGCTGCAGGACTGGTCTGCGAAGCCACAGCTCAAGTCACCCGAAGAACCATAAACGGAGACACAGATATGACTCCCAGAGAAGGCACCTCCCGGCTGCTGCGCGAGATTCGTTCTTTGCAGGTGGTGGTTTTTCACCCAGAGGATCACGATGGGCAGGAACTGCTCGCGCAGCTGCAGCGTATTGGCTGCCAAGCAAAGGCATTCTGGCCGCCACTGGAGAAACTTCCCCCCGACACAGATTTGGTGTTCTTCTCTATTCAGCCCGAGATACTTTCGATCGATCTCCCATGGCTGTCGCGCGCGGATTCGCCACCGGTCGTCCCGGTAGTGGCCTACGAGAATCCGGTGATCGTGGAGGCAGTCCTCAAGCTCAATGCTTTCGCGGTTATCACTTCGCCAGTAAAGTCCTTCGGTGTACTGACTTCGATACTTGTCGCGGTAAATCAGGCCGAACGTGCGAGGGATCGCGAAAACTATATTGGCCGGCTGGAGAGGCGCTTGGCAGCGCTGCGCAAGGTCAACAAGGCGAAGGCGATCCTGATGAACACCCGCGGGCTCAGCGAGGAAGAAGCCTACAAGGCGATTCGCGATCAGGCGATGAGCAAGCGCGTAACCGCCGAAGAGATTGCCGACGCAGTCATCCGCGCCAACGAACTGCTAGGCCTGGACTCCAAGGCCTGAGCGAAGGCCGGGCTCTCCCGGGCCCGCGGCCCCGGCCCAGGCCCGGGAGAGCCCAGCTCAGAACAGGAAGTAGCGCTGCGACATCGGCAGCACCGCAGCCGGCTCGCAGGTCAGCAGTTCCCCGTCGGCGCGCACTTCGTAGGTTTCCGGATTCACTTCCATCTTCGGTGCGTAATCGTTAAGCACCATGTCCTTCTTGCCGATGTTGCGGCACTCGCGCACAGCCACAACACCCCGGCGCAGGCCGAGTTCGTGTGCGATGCTGCGTTCCAGGCTAAGTGCCGAGACGAAGGTCAGCGACGTTTTGAAACCAGCGGAGCCGAACGATCCGAACATTGGACGATAGTGCACCGGCTGCGGCGTCGGAATCGAAGCATTGGGATCGCCCATCGCCGCCGCGGCGATCATGCCACCCTTCAGGATCAGCGAGGGCTTGACGCCGAAGAACGCAGGCCGCCACAGCACGATGTCGGCCAGTTTCCCAACTTCGAGCGAACCGACTTCGTGCGCGATGCCGTGGGCGATCGCCGGGTTGATCGTATATTTCGCAATATAGCGCTTGACGCGGAAATTGTCGGTGTCGCCCGTGTCCTGCGGCAGCAGGCCGCGTTGTACGCGCATCTTGTGCGCCGTCTGCCAAGTGCGCAAGATTACCTCACCCACCCTGCCCATCGCCTGCGAATCGGAGGACATCATGCTGATTGCACCCAGGTCGTGCAGTATGTCCTCGGCAGCGATCGTCTGCATACGGATGCGCGATTCCGCAAAAGCGACATCCTCGGGAATCGCCGGATCGAGGTGATGGCAGACCATCAGCATGTCGAGATGCTCGTCGAGCGTGTTGACGGTGCAGGGCCGCGTGGGATTGGTCGACGACGGAAGCACATTGGCCTCGCCGCACAGACGGATGATATCCGGTGCATGCCCACCACCGGCGCCTTCGGTGTGGTATGTGTGTATCGTGCGGCCCTTGAACGCGGCGATCGTGGTCTCGACAAAGCCGGCCTCGTTGAGCGTGTCGGTATGGATTGCTACCTGCACATCGGTCTCGTCGGCGACAGCCAGGCAGTTGTCGATGGCCGCGGGCGTGGTACCCCAGTCCTCGTGCAGCTTCAGTCCCATCGCGCCCGCGGCGACCTGCTCGCGCAGGGGCTCGGGAAGGCTGGCGTTACCCTTGCCAAGGAAGCCGAGGTTCATGGAAAAGCCTTCGGCCGCCTGGAGCATGCGGTGGATGTGCCACGGCCCCGGCGTACAAGTGGTGGCGTTGGTGCCAGTGGCGGGGCCGGTGCCTCCGCCGATCATCGTAGTTACGCCCGACATCATCGCCTCCTCGATCTGCTGCGGACAAATGAAGTGGATGTGCGCGTCGATGCCGCCGGCGGTGACAATCGAACCTTCTCCAGCGATGATCTCGGTCGCTGCGCCAATCACGATCGTAACGCCGGGCTGCATATCGGGATTGCCCGCCTTACCGATGCCGCTGATGCGGCCCATTTTGATGCCAATGTCGGCTTTGACGATGCCCCAGTGATCGACGATCAGCGCGTTCGTAATCACCGTATCGGCCACCTCGGCAGAGCGGCGCTGGCTCTGTCCCATGCCGTCGCGGATCACCTTGCCGCCGCCGAATTTCACTTCCTCGCCGTAGATGGTGTAGTCCTTTTCGACACGGATCCAGAGTTCGGTGTCGGCCAGCCTGACACGATCACCGGTTGTCGGGCCAAACATGTCCGCATATGCGGCCCTGCTTTGCTTCAATGTCATTTCAGGCCACCCATCACCTTTCCGAGGAATCCATACACGGCGCGCCCGCCGCCCAGTTCGACGAGTTCGACCCGCCGACTCTGGCCCGGCTCGAAACGGACCGCTGTCCCGGCCGGGATGTTCAGCCGATAACCGTAGGCCGCCTTGCGTTCGAACTGGAGCGCCTCGTTCGCTTCAAAAAAATGATAGTGCGAGCCGACCTGCACTGGCCGATCGCCACTGTTCACCACCGTCAAGCTGACGGTCTTTCGGCCGGCATTGAGGTCAACGTCGCCGGACTGGGTTCTGACTTCGCCTGGAATCATGCTTGCCTTCTCCCTGCCGTGTATGGCGTCATACGATTGGGTCATGAACCGTGACCAGCTTGGTTCCATCCGGGAACGTAGCCTCGATCTGGATGTCGGGAATCATTTCCGGCACCCCTTCCATGACGTCGTCACGTTTCAACAAGGTTCTGCCGAGACTCATGAGCTCGGAGACGCTCTTGCCGTCGCGGGCACCCTCGAGAATCGCGCAGCTGATGAAGGCCACCGACTCCGGGTAGTTGAGCTTGACCCCGCGCGCTTTTCGCCGCTCCGCCAACAGCCCGGCGGTAAAAATCAGCAACTTGTCCTTTTCCCTGGGTGTCAGATCCATTTCCCTTGTCCTCGATGGTTTAACACTTCCGTTCCGTCCATCCGCGCAACGAGTTCACATCTGCTTCCACGCCGATCCGGATCCACGGCCCGGAAACTCGCTTAACATGCCGAAGTTGCCGGCAGATCTCAATCGGGCAATCTGGGGAGGCACAACCGTGCGCCTAAACCGAAAAACCTCATTTCTTCTTGTTATCGACATTCAGTCAAAGCTTGCGCCGGCCATTCACGGCGGGCGAGATATCACGAGTCGCAGCGCTGCCCTCATCAAAACGGCACGCCTGATGGGCGTACCGGTTTTTGCAACCGAGCACTGCGCCGATCGCATCGGTCCGCTTTTGGAGGAATTGCGCAGGCTTCTGGACTCTAACGAGATCTTGAGCAAGAGGCAATTCTGCTGTACTGACGAACCGTACATCCTCAAGCGCCTCAAGCAAACCGGTCGCTGCCAGGCGGTTGTGATCGGCATGGAGGCGCATGTGTGTGTGCTGCAGGCGGCGCTGGGACTGGCGGAGCACGGATTCTCGACGTATTTCGTCGGCGACGCCTCAGGATCGCGACATGCCGCGGATCATGCGGCCGCCATCGAGCGCCTTCGCGCCGAGAGAATTCGCGTCGTGACCACTGAGATGGTCATTTTCGAGTGGCTGGGCGACCCTGACACAGAGGCATTTCGCGAAGCCCTTGGCATCGTGAAATCGCTCTAGGCCGCCTTTGCAGCGCGGAAAATCAGCAAGCGATTGTTTGCCGGCATCGCATGGTCGGCTTCTGGCGTCAGACCGTTTTCCGACGCAAGCGCGCATACAGATTCTGCGTCCCGGATCGCACTTTCCGGATTGCGTTCGCGCAGCATGCGGTCGAAAGCGGCGTTGCTCTCCGAGGTATAGCGGCCGCCATAATTGAAGGGACCGTAGACACAGAGCGGCGCACCCGCAGGCAGCAGCAGGGCAACGCCGGCGAGCAGCCTGCGCACCGAGTCCCAGGACATGATGTGCAGGGTATTTGCGGTGAAAACGGCGTCGAAATCGCCTTCCGGCCATTTCGCGTCGTCGACATCCAGCGCGACTGGCGGCAGCACGTTCGGCAGCCCCGCCTCCGCGATCCACTGCCGGATGCCGTTGTGCGACGCCGGCAGGTCGGAGGTCTGCCATACGAGATGCGGCATCGCGGCGGCGAAGTACACCGCGTGCTGTCCGGTGCCGGAGCCGATCTCGAGCACCCGGTTTACCGAAGCAAACGCTTCGCGCAACACCGACAGGATCGGATCGCGGTTACGCTCGCAGGCTTCGGACCAGGGCTTCACGCCGCCGGCTCGATGCGCGCCGGCACGTCGATCAGCTTCATGATTTCGTCGCGGCGGGCCATTGCGTCGCGGTAACCTAGGTCGATCAACGCCCGGCAATACTCCGGCTCGAACAGCAGGTAGCTGGTCAGGGTGGAACCGCCGCGACCGCGGGCGCCCAGCCCGCGCAACAGCCAGCGAATCGCGCGCGGCAGGGTGCGCGCGTAGCGGGCGGCGATCAGATCGAGATCCTGGGACGGCCGGATCACGAGCGCATCGACTTCGCGCAGCGGGAACTCGCCGCGGGTACGCTCGCCGGGCGGAATCAACCGCACGGTGCGATTGATGCGCTCGAGGCGCTCGACGTCGGTTTCAAGCGTATCGAGAAAGATGCTGTTCAGCGCATGGCCGGCGATCTGCGCCAGCGAAGGATAGCGGTCGGCATGCACCCGCGGCGGATGTTCCGGCATCTGCCGGCCGACGCCGATCACCAGCACGCGGTCGGCGCCCAGATGCAGCGCCGGGCTGATCGGCGCGATCTGACGCATCGAGCCGTCGCCGAAGTACTCCCGGTGCAGATGCACTGCCGGAAAGATGAAGGGTAGCGCGCTGGACGCGAGCAGGTGCTCGATGCCGATTCTCTCCGGCACGCCGATGCGCCGAACGCGCTGCCAGCCCTGGAGCCCATCCACGCCCTGAAAGAAGGTGATCGACTGGCCGGAAGAGTAGCCGGACGCGGTCACCGACAGGGCGCGCAGCGCGCCCATCTGGATCGACAGGTCGATGCCATCGAACTCGAGATGGTGAAGCAGCAGCTCGCGCAGCGGCGAATTGTCGAGCAGCGACGTGGGATTGTTGCGCCCCAGCCCGCCGACCAGCAGCGCCGACAGCCAGCGCAGGCCGGTCTTGGCCACACCCATGGCATCGGCGCGATAGATCTGCGCCGCGTGAAAATGGCGCCAGATCATCAGCAGCCGGCGAACGGCACGATGAAAATCGGTGGCACCCGCAGCCAGTGCCGTCGCATTGATGGCGCCAGCCGAGGTGCCGCACACGATCGGGAACGGATTGGCGCAGCCGCGCGGCAGGATGTGCGACAGCGCGCGCAGGATTCCGACCTGGTAGGCGGCGCGCGCGCCGCCGCCCGTGAGCACCAGTGCCGTCACCGGAGAACGCGCGCGCTCCGCGCGCTGGCGACGCCACATGGCCATCGGCAACTAGGTCATTCCGCGGTCGCGCCCTTGCCGTCCTCGAAGTCCGGGCGCACCAGATCGAGCGCGTCGCGCAGGCTTTCTTCCGGCAAGCCGTTCAGGGCATGGGCAAGGACATCGGCCGCTTCGTAGGTATCTTCCGGCAGCACCGAACTATCGAGCTTGGCGACGAAAACGGCGGCGGCCCCAACAGTGCGCAGCAGGCTTTCGCGCTCGCTCATCAGCAGCTCGATTTCGGCGCGCAGCAGCCGGACCTCTTCCTCGTGCTGATGGTTTGGTTGCGTTTCAGCGGTCATGGCGATCAGTCTCCGGGATGTTGCTTCAATGGTGCCACAGCCCGGCTGGCATGGTCATTGGCCATGCCTCTGCAGGATCAGTGCCAGCGTGGCGGCTCCGATGCGAAGGCAGGTCGCGGCGGCAGACCGACCGCGATGAGCTGGTCTCCCAGCAGGGTGAGCGAGCCCTTGAGCCGGTTGTCGCCGGTGTCGCTGAACTCGAAATCGTAGGTGCGCCTGAACCGAAGCCGGCCATCGGCGTCGCGTCCCAGGCGGATCTGCCTCAGCACCACCGTCCAGTCGAGCAGTTGCAGCTGCTCCGCCGCGCAGGCCCGCCGGCCCGCCTCCACCGCCGCCTCGCGCGCGCGCATGCTGTCGAGCCAGAACCAGCCGCCGGCCAGAAACAGTCCGAGAGTGACAAGTTCGAGCATGCTTAAACGTGCGCGCGGCGAGACACAGCCGGAGCGTCGCCCCCGCCCCGGCGCCGGCAGGCCCAAACGATGCGCGACGCGCGATCAGTCATTGGCGATTCCAACGCTGACCAGGGTCGGGTTGAGCACGCGCACGATCTCCCGCGGATCGAGCCCCACCAGATAGCCGCGGCGGCCGCCATTGATGTAGACGCGCGGCTCATCGAGGATGGTCTTTTCCAGGTAGACTGGCATGTGCTTGCGGGTACCGAAGGGCGAGGTGCCGCCGACCATGTAGCCGGAGTGGCGATTCGCGGTTTCCGGGCTGCAGGGCGCCACCGACTTCACGCCGATCACCCGCGCCAGCTCCTTGGCCGAGACTTTGCGGTCGCCGTGCATCAGCACGATCAGCGGCCGGCGCGCCTCATCCTCGAACACCAGCGTCTTCACCACCGCATGCTCCGCAACGCCCAGTACGCGAGCGGAGACGGCGGTGCCGCCGTGCTCCTCGTAGGTGTACGGATGGTCGCTGAAATCGACCTTGTGCGCCCGCAGCTCGCGCACCGCCGCGGTCACCGGAAGCTTGTCCTTCGCCATCAGGAATCGGTCGTCAGCAGCTGGAAGAGCGAATAGAGCATGCCGGCGGTGGCACCCCAGATGTAGCGCTCGCCATAGGGCATCGCGTAATAGTGGCGGGTAACACCGCCAATTACACGGCTCAGCCGCTGATGGTTGGCCGGCTCCAGAAAGAAGGCGAGCGGTACTTCGAACACTTCGGCAACCTCGAATGGATCCGGCGTGAATTCAAGCGGCGACTCGAGCCAGCCGACGATCGGCGTCACCCGGAAGCCGGTCATGATGTCGTAATCGGGCAGGCGCCCGATGATTTCGACACGATCGCGGGCAAGGCCGATCTCTTCCTGCGCCTCGCGCAGGGCGGTGGCGACACGGTCGGCATCGCCTTCATCGACCCGCCCCCCGGGAAAGCTGATCTGCCCGGCGTGGTCGTGCAGGTGGGCAGTGCGCTGGGTAAACAGCACGGTGGGGCCGTGCGGCCGATTGAGTACGGGTACCAGCACCGCGGCAGGCACCGGCGAGCGGCCGGGCGGATGGACAAAGCGCGGAAGCTTGGGATCGTCGGGCAGCGCCGCCTTGCGCGAAAGCTGCCGCGCGAGCCAACTCCGGCTCAACAAACCCTGCTCCAGATCGCCCAACACAGCCTGAACCGCTTGATTGTCTTGTTGCATTTTAGCCTGCGGCAGCAGCTTTCACGTAGCGATTTGCTGCGTTTCGCCTACCCGGGCAGGCGTATAGTGTTGGCGTACGCGCCGTGGCGGAAAGGCGGACGATGCTGCACTGTCGTCCGACGGCGACAGGCACGTCCGCCGCGAGGCGCGCTACCGACATCGTTCGAGAGGAGGAACACGCATGAAAGCACGTCAGATACTGGCTGTAATGGTGTTCGCATACGCCGGCAGCGCATTCGCCTTTCACTGCCCGATGGATATGAAAAAGATAGACGCGGCCCTGGCCAAGAATCCGAGTCTAACCTCGGCGCAGTTGTCCGAAGTGAAGCGGTTGCGCGCCGAAGGCGAGACGCTGCACAAGGCGGGCAAGCATCAGGAGTCGGTCGACACCCTGGCCAAGGCGATGAAGATGCTCGGCATCGAGTGATCGCGGCGCCGGCCCACTCGAAATTGCGGCGGCCGGCACGCCTGACGACGGCGGTGGTGCTGTCGGTCCTCGCGCTCGCGGCGCCGCCGGCTGCCGCCGCCGGCTGTCAGACGGAGCTGCGCCTGCTGGGGGAGGATCTGCAGGGGGTCACGCTCACCGACCGGCAGACCCAGGACCTGGCGGGGCTGCTGATGCTTGCGCGCAGACATTGCTGGATACAGCGCGAGCGCAAGGCAATGGAATTGATCAATCAGGCTCGGGCGCTTACCGGTCTGGCGCCGACGACCGGCGAGTTCGACTGGGAGAACGTGCCGCTGGAGAATCTGGAGCCCGCGGCCGCGCCAGCCACGCCCCTCCCGGGGGGCAACACGGACCCGGTCAGGTAACCGCCGGCGACACTGCGTCGCCCACACGGATGATGCCGCCCTGCAGGATGCGCGCGGTGATTCCGCCGTGCCCGCGCATCGCGTTGTAGCCGCCGGGCCCAAGCGCTTCTTCCATGCGAGAACAGGGCGCGCACTCGCCGGTGCCTTCCAGCATGGCCTCACCGACGCGAAACACGCGATCGCGCAGCGCATACAGGTTGATCCCGGACACCACGATATTGCGCCTCAGAAGCGCGGGATCGAGATCACCACGGCTCGTCAGCGCGCATACCACGTCAAGATGCTCGGCCTGGATCAGCGTAACCTGCCGCCTGCCGCCCGGCCGGGCATAGTGATCGCCCTCCAGGCCCCGGTCGGTCAATGCCGCCAGCATCCGCTGCCGGTCAGGCAGCGCGCGACGGCTGGGCCGAACACCCAGCCAGTCCACCCGCCCGGCGCGCGGAAACTGCGCCATCAGCCTGCCGAGTTCGCCTTCAGGGTTCATCGGCCCCTGCCGACTGCCGGTTCAAAACGTCAACCCCTGGAAGAATAATGAATTTTCTTCCCAGAACGGGCGCCCCGTCTTCAAAATTCGTATGGCCGGACTACAATGTAGGCAAAACCGACCGAGGTGGGGTATTCTTTTATGCAATCTGGTTGCCGCCAGGATCCGACAACCCGAATGGAGGCCAGCCAAAGATGAATCTGCAACTGGTCCGCGACTCGAACCGCAGGGTCGGCCGGCAGGATCGCCGGCAGTGCCCGGACAGGCGGGCCTCGGTGCGCATCAGCAACCCAACCGACACCGAAGCGACTTTGCGCGAACTGCTGCGCGAGGCGCACGAGCGCATCCGCATGCTGGAACACGCAGTCGAGGTATTGAAGCAGGCGGTCTGACGTCCGCCGCGAGTTCTGGCCCGCCGGCCAACCTCGTGCAGGCCAGGCGCCACCGCCCGGCGGCGCGCACTGTCGCCGGCATCGCGACCGGCGCTCACTTGGCCCGTGTCGCGACGACAGTCCCGACCATTTTTTCCGGCCGCACCCAGCGGTCGAACTCTTCCGCGGTGACATAGCCCAGCGCGAGCGCCGCCTCGCGCAGCGTCGAGCCGTCGCGGTGCGCCTTTTTCGAAATCTCGGCCGCCTTGTCGTAGCCGATGTGCGGAGTCAGAGCGGTAACGAGCATCAGCGATTCGCGTACGAGCGCCTCGATGCGTTCGCGGTTCGCTTCGATGCCAACAGCGCAGTTATCGTTGAAACTCAGCGCGCCATCGGCAAGCAATCGCGCGCTCTGCAGGAAGTTGTGGACGATCATCGGCTTGAACACGTTCAACTCGAAGTTGCCCTGGGCGCCGCCGAAGTTGATCGCCACATCGTTGCCGAACACCTGGCAGCACAACATGGTCACCGCCTCGGACTGCGTCGGATTGACCTTTCCCGGCATGATCGAGCTGCCGGGCTCGTTCTCGGGAATACGCAGCTCGCCAAGACCACTGCGCGGGCCCGATGCCAGCCAGCGGATATCGTTGGCGATCTTCATCAGCGAGGCGGCCAGCGTCTTCAGGGCACCATGCGCATGCACCAGCGCGTCGTTCGCGGCCAGCGCTTCGAAACGGTTGCGTGCGGGCACGAACGGCAGCCCGGTATCGCGCGACAGCGCCTTCGCGACCCGAACGCCGAAGTCGGCCGGCGCATTGAGCCCGGTACCCACGGCAGTGCCCCCGATCGCCAGTTCGCACAGGTGGGTAAGTGAGTTCTGCACATGGGCGATGCCGTGCTCGAGCTGGGAAACATAGCCGGAAAACTCCTGCCCGAGGGTAAGCGGCGTCGCATCCTGCAGGTGGGTACGGCCGATCTTCACGATCGCGTCGAACGCGTCTGACTTGGCAGCCAGCGTATCCCGCAGCCGCCGCAGCGCCGGCACCAGCCGGTCGTGCAGCGCCTGCACTGCCGCCACGTGCATGGCGGCGGGAAACACGTCGTTCGTAGACTGGCTCCGGTTGACGTCGTCGTTCGGGTGCACGCGCCGGCCTTCGCCGCGGGAACCGCCGAGCAGCTCGGAGGCGCGGTTCGCCAGCACCTCGTTCATGTTCATGTTGGTCTGGGTACCGGAGCCGGTTTGCCAGACCACCAGCGGAAACTCATCGTCGTGGCAGCCGTCCACCACTTCATCGGCCGCGCGAACGATCGCGTCTCCCTTCTCCCGGTCGAGCACCCCCAGTTCGACGTTTACCTTCGCGCTGGCACGCTTGACGCGTGCCAGCGCACGCAGGAATTCGACCGGCAGCCGCTCGCCTGAAATGCGGAAGTTCTGCAAGCTGCGTTGCGTCTGCGCACCCCACAGCCGCTCGGCCGGCACCTCGATCTCGCCGAACGTATCGCGCTCAATCCTGACGGCTGCCATGCTCGCCTCCGCTAAATTGCCACTGATTATTCGAACCACGGAGGACACGGAGGGAAAACGAAATCGAAGCGAACCACCAAGTCACCGAGGTCACCAATCTCTCGTTGAGGAGTTTCTCTTGGTGCTCTTGGTGACCTGGTGGTTCGAACAGGTTTCTCTACGTTAGTAACGTTATTCCTGTGTCTCCTCCGTGTCCTTCCTCGTTATTGAAGCCTCACCAGGGAATCGGCGCCTTGTCGCGGAAAAAACCGCCGGTCGGGCCGCCGTGCGGCAGCATCGCCAGCCAGACGGCGGTCTCGGCGCCCTTCTCGACGCCGCGCGAGGCGTCGGGGCCACCCATGTCGGTGCGCACCCACCCGGGACACATCGAGTTCACCAGGATGTCGCTGCCATGTGTGGCTGCGGCCAGCATGCGGGTGAGCGCATTCAATGCCGTCTTCGACACCCGGTAGGCGGGGGTGCCGTCCTGCATATCGTCGAGCTGACCGAGTCCGCTCGACAGGTTAACGATGCGCCCGTAATGGTTGCGCCGCATGATCGGCACCAGCGCCTGGGCCATGCGCAGCGCGCCGAAGAAGTTGGTCTCGAGCGTCCGGTGAAAGCTCTCCAGCGGCTCCTTCAGCACCGAAGTGCCCCGGGTGTCGATCATGATGCCGGCGTTGTTGACCAGGACGTCTGCGCGCCCGTGCGTCTTCTTGAGATACTCGCGAAAGACGGCCACACTTTCGTCGCTGCCTACGTCAAGCGGGTGAAAAACGACGTCGAGTTTCGCCTTGGCGAGCGCTGCGGCCGCGGCTTCGCCCTTGCCCGCGTCGCGGCTGGTCAGCAGCACGCGCAGGCCCTTGCCAGCAAGCTGCCGGCAGACTTCCAGTCCGATTCCGCGGTTGCCGCCGGTCACTACGGCGATGCGTTTGTCCATTGTTGCCACGTTTGCACCTCTGTATCTGCGTGCGCGCCGGGCAGGCCTGAGCCTGACCGGCGCGCTTCCATTATTTACCCGATGCCGCGTCCACCGAGCAAAGGGCGGCCATGTTGACCAGCCTTCTAACGGTCGCGGTGGGGGTCAGGATGTGCACCGGCCTGGCAGCGCCGAGCAGAATCGGCCCGATGGTGATGCCCTCGCCCGCGGTGATCTTGAGCAGGTTGAACGCGATGTTGGCGGCATCGAGATTGGGCATGATGAGCAGGTTGGCCTCTCCCTTCAGCCGGGAGTTTGGAAAGATCCGGGTGCGGATCTGCTCATCGAGGGCGGCGTCGCCGTGCATCTCCCCTTCGATCTCCAGCTGCGGCGCGAGTTTCTCCAGCAGCTCGCGCGCGCGGCTGACCTTCATGGCGCTTGGGTGCCGGGAGGCCCCGAAGTTCGAGTGCGACAGGAGGGCAATCTTCGGAATCAGGCCGAAGCGCTGCACTTCCTCGGCTGCGAGAAGCGTGATCTCGGCGAGCTGCTCCGGCCCGGGATCGTTGTTCACGTAGGTGTCGCAGATGAACAAGGTGCGTTTCGGCAGGATCAGCATGTTCATCGCCGCGAACTGGTTAACGCCTGGCCGGCGGCCGATGACGTTGTTCACGTACTCCAGGTGCATCGAAAACTGGGCGAGCGTGCCGCAGATCATCGCATCGGCATCGCCCCGACGAACCATCAGGGCCCCGATCAGGGTGGTGCGGCGGGTCACTTCGCGCTTGGCGTACTCGACCGACACGCCTTTACGTTCGGTGAGCGCGTAGTACTCCTGCCAGTAGTCGGTGAAGCGGGGATCGGAGTTCGGATTCACGATGTCGAAATCACGCTCCGGGCGGATGCGAAGCCCGAATTTCTCGATGCGCGGCATCAGCACCTCGGGCCGCGCGATCAGGATCGGCCGGGCGAGCCCCTCGTCCACCACCACCTGCGCCGCGCGCAGCACCCGCTCGTCTTCGCCCTCGCAGTAGACCACGCGGCGAGGGTTCTTCTTGGCGGCCGCGAACACCGGCTTCATGATGAGCCCGGAGTGGTAGACAAACTGGGTCAGGCGGTCGAGGTAGGCGGGGAAGTCCTCGATCGGCCGTGTCGCCACGCCGCTGTCCATCGCCGCCTTCGCCACCGCCGGCGCGATCTTCACGATCAGCCGCGGATCGAACGGCTTGGGTATCAGATACTCGGGACCGAAGGCCATGTCTTCGCCGCTGTAAGCCATTGCCACGATGTCGGACTGCTCGGCCTGCGCCAGCTCGGCGATTGCATGCACGGCGGCGAGTTTCATTTCCTCGTTGATGGTGGTGGCGCCAACGTCGAGCGCGCCCCGGAAGATGAAGGGGAAGCACAGAACGTTGTTGACCTGGTTGGGATAGTCCGAGCGCCCAGTGGCGATGATCACGTCCGGCCGCACCGCCTTTGCGTCGTCCGGCAGGATCTCAGGCCGCGGGTTGGCGAGCGCCAGAATCAGCGGCCGCGTCGCCATTTTCTTCACCATCTCCTGCTTGAGCACGCCGCCGGCCGAAAGGCCGAGAAAGATATCGGCGCCGCCGATTACGTCCGCGAGTGTGCGCGCCTGCGTATCCACCGCGTAGCGCGCCTTGTTGTCGTCCATCTCTTCGGTGCGGCCCTCGTAGACCACGCCCTTGATGTCGGTGACGACGATGTTCTTCATCGGCAGGCCGAGGCTGACCAGCAAATCGAGGCAGGCCAGCGCCGCGGCGCCCGCGCCCGAGCACACGAGCTTCACCGACTCGATCGACTTGCCGACGACTTTCATGCCGTTGATGATCGCGGCGCCGACGATGATTGCGGTGCCGTGCTGGTCGTCGTGAAACACCGGAATCTTCATGCGCCGACGCAGCTCGCGCTCGACGTAGAAGCATTCCGGCGCCTTGATGTCTTCCAGGTTGATGCCGCCGAAGGTCGGTTCCAGGCTGGCGATGATGTCGACGAGTTTCTGCGGGTCGCGCTCGCTGATCTCGATGTCGAACACGTCGATGCCGGCGAACTTCTTGAACAGCACCGCCTTGCCTTCCATCACCGGCTTCGACGCCAGTGCGCCGATCGCACCCAGCCCGAGCACCGCGGTACCGTTGGTGATAACCCCAATCAGGTTGCCGCGCCCTGTGTACAGCGCGGCATTGGTCGGGTCGGCGGCGATCTCGTCGCAGGCGGCGGCCACGCCCGGCGAATACGCCAGCGCCAGGTCTCGCTGGTTGGTGAGGCCCTTGGTGGGGATGATGGAAAGTTTTCCCGGCGTCGGATTGCGGTGATAATCCAGCGCCGATTTCCTGAGTTGCTCGTCCATGCGGACTCCGTGATCGGGGACTGCCTCGATTATACGTTTCGCCCCGCGAACGCTGGCCAGCATTGCGCCGGCTTCGCTATGCTAGCGCTGTCCAGCCGGCGGCAATGCCGCCCCAACGTGGCAGAATCCGGTGCACATGGAGTTCAAGGACAACGGCAATTACCTCAGAACCGAGTTGTATCCCGCTCTCGCGCCCTACGCGAAGGGCTGGCTGGCCGTCGACCACCCGCACGAGCTTTACTGGGAGGTCAGCGGAAACCCGGAGGGCGTTCCGGTACTGTTCCTTCATGGCGGGCCCGGCGCGGGTGCAAGCCCCGCGCACCGGCGCTTCTTCGACCCGCAGGCCTACCGTATCGTCATCTTCGATCAGCGCGGCGCCGGACGCTCTCGCCCGCTCGCCAGCCTGGAAAGCAACACCACCTCTCATCTGATCGACGACATCGAGCGGCTCCGGGTTCTGCTGGAGGTGGATTCGTGGGCAGTGTTCGGAGGTTCGTGGGGCAGTACGCTGGCGCTCAGCTACGCGCAGGCGCATCCGGCCCGGTGCTCTGCCCTGGTGCTGCGCGGCATCTTCCTGTGTACCGAGGCCGAGATCGACTGGTTTCTGTACGGTGTGCGCGCGTTCTTCCTGGACGCATGGCGGCAGTTTGCCGGGTTAGTGCCTGAAAGCGAACGCGGCGATCTGCTGACCGCGTACTGCAAGCGGCTGAACGACCCCGATCCGGCGGTGCATCTGCCGGCGGCAAGGCGCTGGAGCGCATTCGAGGCGACCTGTTCCACGCTGCTGCCGAACCCGATGAACTCGGGCCACCTCGCCGACGATGCGATAGTGCTGGGCCTGGCACGCATCGAGGCGCATTACTTCGCGCACCGGGGATTTCTGCCGCCGGACGGGCTGCTGCCGGGAATTGACCGCATTCGCCACATACCGTGCACCATCGTGCAGGGGCGCTACGACATGGTGTGCCCGATCGCCGCCGCGGATGCGCTGCACGCGGCCTGGCCCGAGGCGGACTACGTGGTGGTGCCCGACGCCGGTCACTCAGCCTGGGAACCCGGCATATGCGCCCAACTGGTGGCGGCGATGGAGCGGCTGAAGCAGCTGCAGCCGCAGCGCCCGCGCGCCGCCACGCGCACCTGACACCTGACGACGGCGCCGCTAGCCGGCGCTGCCAGGTTTCTTCTTCGTTTCGGGCGGCTTCTTGGCGCTTTCCTGAAGGGCCTCCAGCGCCGACTTTTGCATTTCCAGCGTTTTGACCGTCATTTCCAGAAAGCCGAGATTCATGCGCAGCCAGTTTTCCACCGCCTTCAACTCGGCGATCTTTTTCTCGATCTCCGCCGGATCCATGGTCGGCTGCAGCATACCGGGCATGGGAAAGTTCATCGGATTCCACATCTTCTGAAACTGCTCGAACCAGTCCTTGGAACTGAAATCCTCGGCCATCATCGGTCTCCGTCCAATTGAATCGCCTGCACGCTTCCGCGTATTTCAGCACAGGCAATCAACCGTGCAAACAAAAAAGGGGCGACCGGCGGTCGCCCCTTCTTCGGCACGCCCTGAGGCGGGCAATTACATCGTCGGGCCCAGCACCCACGGCGCGAACTCGTCTTCGCCGTAGCCCATTGCCTCGCTCTTGGATTTCTCGCCCGAAGCGACCTTCAGAATCAACTCGAACGTTTTCCGGCCGACCTCTTCCACGCTCGCCTTGCCGTCGACGATGACGCCACAGTTGATGTCCATGTCTTCTTCCTGGCGGTTGTACAGCGCCGAGTTGGTGGCAAGCTTGAGGCTGGGCGAAGGTTTGCAGCCGTAAGCCGAACCACGGCCGGTGGTAAAACAGATTACGTTGGCGCCGCCGGCCACATGGCCGGTAACCGACACCGGGTCGTAGCCCGGCGTGTCCATGAACACGAAGCCCTTGGCCGTCACTTTCTCTGCGTATTCGTAGACATCCATCATCGGCATGGTGCCGCCCTTGGCCACCGCGCCGAGCGACTTCTCGAGAATGGTGGTCAGCCCACCGGCCTTGTTGCCTGGCGAAGGGTTGTTGTTCATTTCGCCGCCGAGCCGGCTGGTGTAGTCCTCCCACCACTTGATGCGCTTGATCAGCTTTTCGCCGACTTCGCGCGACACGGCGCGCCGGGTCAGCAGGTGCTCGGCACCGTAGATTTCCGGCGTCTCCGACAGAATCGCGGTGCCGCCGTTCTTGACCAGCAGATCAGCGGCCGCCCCCAGCGCAGGGTTGGCCGAGATACCGGAATAGCCGTCCGATCCGCCGCACTCCAGGCCAAGAATCAGGTGGCTGGCCGGCACCGTCTCGCGCTTGACCTTGTTCGCCTCCGGCAGCAATTCCTTGATGCGGGCGATGCCGGTCTCCACAGTCTTCTTGGTGCCGCCGGTGTCCTGGATGGTGAAGGTTTGCAGCTGGTTGCTGCGCTTGAGCTTTTGCGCCGCCAGCAGATTGTTGATCTGGTTCGCCTCGCAGCCCAGCCCGATCATCAGCGAGGAATGGAAGTTCGGATGGGTGGCATAGCCGGCCAGCACGCGGCGCAGCAGGTCGATCGGCTCGCCCTCGGCGCCCATGCCGCAGCCGGTCTTGTGATGGATCGGCACCACGCCGTCCACGTTCGGATACTGCGCCATGAAATCTTCGTCGAAATACTTGGCGATCATCCGGCAGACATGGGCCGAGCAGTTCACGCTGGAGATTACCGCCAGGTAGTTACGGGTGGCGACCCGGCCGTCGGCGCGCACATAGCCCTGGAAGGTCGCGGGATCGGGCACCATTTCGACCGGCTTGTAATCGGCGCCGAAGGCATAGTCGCGCTCGAAATCGCCCATGCCCATGTTGTGGACATGCACATGGTCGCCCGGCTTGATCGGCTGGGTGGCAAAGCCAATGATCTGGTTGTATCGACGCACCGGGTCGCCCGGCTTCAGCTCGCGGGTGGCGATCTTATGGCCGGCCGGCACGGTGACGGCGGTACGCACCTTTTCGCGGATGATCTCGGTGCCGGCGGGCAGTTCGGTACGGGCAATCACCACGTCGTCCGCGGCATTCAATCGGATGGTCAGGTCGGCGGCTTGCAGCATGGGTCGGTCTCCTGGGATTTGCCCGTCGCTGGTTGCGGCAGCGTGGCGGCCATGCGGGCCGCGGGCAGGCGGTCGTGCGGCCTCCGGGCCGCGGGTACTCAAATCAGGGCAAATATTGTACGCCCGCCGCCCGTACCCGGCGAGGGCCCCAGGCGCCGGCAGCTATTCCTTCACCGCACCGGTCATGCCGGCAACGTAATACTCGACGAAAAACGAGTACATCACCGCCACCGGCAGCGAGCCCACCAGCGCGCCTGCCATCAGCGCGCCCCAGTGATAGACGTCGCCCTCGACCAGTTCGGTAATCACCCCCACCGGAACGGTCTTGTTCTCCGACGCGGAAATAAAGGTAAGCGCGTAGATGAACTCGTTCCAGGACAGGGTGAAGGCAAAAATGCCGGCCGAGATCAACCCGGGCACCGCCAGCGGCAGGATGATCTTGACCAGGATCTGCCAGCGGGTCGCGCCGTCGATCAAGGCGCACTCCTCGAGCTCGAAGGGGATCGAGCGGAAATAACCCATCAGCAGCCAGGTGCAGAACGGGATGAGAAAGGTTGGATAGGTCAGGATCAGCGCCCAGCGGGTATCGAAGATGCCAAGCTGGAACACGATGGTGGCCAGCGGGATGAAGAGAATCGACGGCGGGATCAGGTAGGCGAGAAAAATCGCCAGCCCGGTCTGCCGCGAGCCCTTGAAGCGCAGGCGCTCGATGGCATAGGCAGCGAACACGCTCGCCGCGAGCGAAGCGAAGGTCGCCACCACCGATACCAGCAGGGTGTTCCACATCCAGGCCGGATACGAGGTCTCGAAGAACAGCTTGTGGAAGTGCTCGAGGGTGGGGTTGATCACCCAGAACGGATTGCCCTCGGTGGACAGCAGCTCCGCGTTCGGCTTGAACGCGGTAAGACCCATCCAGTAGAACGGAAACAGGAGGAAGAACAGGAACAGCAGCAATGGAATGTAGACCGTGACCCAGCGCCGCGGCAGCGTCTCCAGGTACTGCATGCCTTCGCGATGCTCTTTCATGGCCGTACCAAATGAAGGGACTCGGAACTCTGGACTCGGGACTTGCCCCTCACCCCGTCCCTTTCCCCGGGTACCGGGGAGAGGGGGCCGAGTCCTGAGTCCAGAGTCCCGAGTCCTCGCGGCTGACGCCCGGCGCACCGCCAGTGGCAACCCATGATCGTCAAGGCGACACTCATTTGTCCGCCCCGCCCTGCTGCCAGCGGCGCCGCTGCAGCCCGAAGTATGAGAACAGGATCGCTGCCAGCAGGAACGGGATCATCGCCGTGGCGATGGCCGCGCCTTCCCCCAGCGCGCCGCCGGGGATGGCGCGCTGGAACGACAGCGTTGCCATCAGATGCGTGGCGTTGATCGGGCCGCCGCGGGTCAGCACCCAGATCAGCTGGAAATCGGTAAACGTGAACAGCACCGAGAACGTCATCACCACGGCGATGATCGGCGAGAGCATCGGCAGGGTTACGTTCCAGAACTGCTGCCACGGCGTAGCGCCGTCGATCGCGGCCGCCTCGTACATCGACGGCGGAATGGTCTGCAGCCCGGCCAGCAGGCAGATCGCCACGAACGGCACTCCGCGCCAGACGTTGGCAGCAATGGTCGAGGCACGCGCAAGATTCGGCTCGCCGAGGAAATTGATGTACTGGTCGATCAGCCCGAGCTTCACCAGCACCCAGCTGACGATCGAAAACTGTGCGTCGTAAATCCACCAGAACGCGATCGCCGAGAGCACCGTCGGGACGATGAAGGGCAGCAGCACGATGGCGCGCAGGGCGGACCCGAACGGCAGGGCGCTCCTCAGCAGCAGCGCGCGCGCGAGGCAGAGGCGCTTGCGCTGGCCGCCGGACAGTCCCA